>SDBT01002787.1_pt1 | contig 30600 bp, 21 predicted proteins | sample 2277101 | NCBI WGS metagenome assembly SDBT01 (sample SAMN10404973, study PRJNA504765) | marine sediment metagenome | isolation source: marine sediment core GS10_PC15, 103 cmbsf | place: Arctic Ocean: Southern Knipovich Ridge | collected 2010 | reverse complement strand
CTCCTCGGACCATACGTTCGAGCCGGCCACGTTGCTGCTCCACATGTGGACGGCGATGAGCCAGGAACCGCTGGGCTGCTTGACCAACGTGTCTATGTACTTGTGTGTGTACGGGACGGGATCGCCTCCGGACCTGGGCAGGTACCTTCCTTCCGTCTGATAGCGACAAAACGCGACCGTGCCACCCGCCTGCTGGTCATCCATGAATGCGAGGTGGCCCTGAAGCTCCCAGTTGCCGAACCACTCGGTCATATAGGCCTCGAGAGCCACGCGACCAACAACGGGCTGCGCGTGGGGCGGCATCATGACGCCGTCCTCGGTATAGCAGGAAACGTAGGTGTCGACATCGCCTACATTCGCTGCCGCCACCAACTTCTTGTACAGATCCCTGATTGCCTCGATCTCGTCCGCTCCTGCGCGGGCTACCCGCTCAGCGTCAACGCTGGCCGTGCGTGCATCTTCCGAGGAGCTCACCGTGTGCCTACCTCTTTAGTCCAAACGCTGGAACCGGGCACGTTGCTGCTCCACATGTGGCAGGCGATGAGCCAGGAGCCATCCGGCTGGCGAACCAGGGTATCGATGTACTTGAGATCGTAGGGGACGGATTCGCCCCCCGCGCTCGGCACGAAGTCACCGATCGCACGGTAGCGGCTGAAGGCCACGGTGGTGCCGACCTGCTGGTCATCCATCGAGACGGTGTGCCCCTTCATGCTCCACGTGCCGAACAGCGCCTCGGCCCACTCCTGCACCTCGTCCCGCCCCTGAATGGGGGGATCATGTGGCGGGTGAAGAACGCCGTCTTCGGTGTAGCAGGCGGCATAGGCAACCGGATTGCCCATGACCGCGGCTGCCGCCATCCTCTGATACAGGCTACCAATAGCCCGCAGTGAGTCTGCTTCAGGCATGCAGGACCTCCGTCGAGGTGTCGAGGGCCCGAGCGCCCACGGTGTCTAGGCCCCTGGCCTACTGCTCCGGCGTCATGGCCGGAGGAGTCGGATTATCGCTGTTCCAGATGGCGCGCGCCAACTTCCACGAGCCGTCGGGCTGGCGCCGCACGACCCAGATCGACTTGCCGGAGTCGGTCATCCCTTCGCCGCCATCCTTGGGCACAACAGCCCATGTCCAGTGCGCCCGAATGTAACCCCAGTCTCCAGCTACCTCGACCTCTCGATCGGTAGTCTCCTCGGAGAGGTCGTACTGTTCGAAGAAGGGCGTGATCCACTGCCGAATCGCGTCCAGATCCGTCATCACCGGTTCGTTCGGCGGCATCCAAACGGGATCGGCATCGATGAACCCCAGCCAGGCATCGAGGTTCCCCGCGCGCTCGGCCTCGAAAACCGCCTGCTCCAAATCAAGGATGGCCTGAATATCGGCGTCACGATCGGTAACCGAGACCCCCGCCTCCCCAGGCGCGGCCTGGTCCTGTGGCGCCGGCGCACAGGCTGATAGTGCGACGGCCACCGCGAGTAACACGAACGATCCTGCAGCAATAATCTGATGCTGTCTCATGGTGGGAACCTCCTCTCAATGCCCCGATGATTGCCGTGCTGTCAGTGTCATCGCAGACCATACCGCCACACTGAGCGAGCAACAATGGAACAACTACACCTCGCTAGCGCTCGATAGCCCGGCCCGGAGATGCCTCGAGATTTGGCGTGGCCGTCCCATGAAGGTGCGAGGAGCCCTTGCTCCCGGGCGAGCATGATGGGCCCGCAGGAGACAGCTTACAATTTCTCCTTACATATTCTATGGTTTCGTAAGGAGGAACAATGGGCAAAATGGTGCAGTCGAAGATCACCGCGAAGTACCAGACCACCGTTCCTAAGCTCGTTCGCGAGGGGCTCGGCTTGGGACCCAGCGACTACCTTCAGTGGGAGGTGCTGGACGGGGAGGCGCGCGTCGCACCGGCAAGCAACGCCTTCCTCGAGCATCGAAGCACGATCCAAGTCGGGACGGGATCGGTGCTCGACGACATCCGCAGCGCACGCCGGTCGAGAGGTAAGGATGAGCAAGGTCGTCGTTGACACCAATGTCCTGCTCTCCTTTCTCACGGACCGTGATGAGCAGCAGCAGCACCTTGCCGCAGAGCTGCTTGAATCAGCAGCAAGAGGGGAGCACGTGCTGATCCTGCACCAGCTCGTGCTCACGGAGATGGTCTATGTGCTGCAGAACCTCTACGACCTCGACTCCCCGTCGGTGGCGATCATCCTGCAGGATCTGCTGGCGATGCCTGGGGTTCAGCCGCTCGACGAAGTCGATTGGGGCCTGTTCCTCGAGCTCTGGCCGCAGCAGATCGTCGACTTTGCAGACACCGGATTGACGGCGGTCTGCCGGAGCGGTGGCTACGACTTATTGGCGACGTTCGACCTGAGCTTCTCGAGGGCTGCCCAAAAACAGGGGCTGTCACTCTTCTGGTGATCGCGAGGACGAATCAAGTCCCTGCACGGCACACAGCCAACTCCATGTCTCGGGGCGAAGCGCGCTAGTAACCCGGTCCCAGGAACAGCGCGTTGAACAACAGGCCGTTCAGTCCCACCAGGTAGGCCCGGAAGCTCGGATCCTCGACGAAGGCGACCACGTGCCCGCGGCCGACAGGACGGTGCATCAGGTAGGCGCTGCCGGCAACCAACTCGCGTTCGGGCTCCCAGATGAAGCCACTGGTCAGGACCGTTTCGGCCGGGTAGAAGACGCCCACATTGTTGCCCTGGTCCATCTTCAAGGGCTCGTAAAAGGCGTTGCCGCCTGCCAGTACGTTGGCATCGCCGTCGTAGCCGAACGCCAGCCAGTGTTCGGTGTCGAGCTTGGCCCGCAGTATCGCCCCCGGAATCGAGGCCGGCGTCTCTTCTTCGGGAAGGTAAAGAAGCTGTGGCTCTCCCTCTGCCACGCTCCCGGGTTCAGCACTCCCCTGCCCCTCGTCTGCATCCGGATCCTCTTCGTTCGTCTTCAACCTGCGGTCGGTGGGCATCAGCCCCACCTCCTCGCTCGCAAGCCAGGCCGTCGCTCCACCGAGTGCGACCAGCGTGCCGCCATCCTGAATCCACTCGCGCAGCTCGCGTACCTCCGAGTCGCTGAATGCCTGCCCGTAGCCACCGCCGAAGCGCCCACCGGCGCTCGGCAGAATCAGCACATTGAAGTCATCGAGCGTCCCGATCACACGGTCGACTTGAATGGCCGTGACCGGGTAGGCGTAGGCACGCTCGAGCATGTAGCGCATAGCGCCAGCCGAGCCCGAGCTCGCGGGTGATCCGTAGGCCAGAGCGATCTTCGGCTTCGGTAGGTAGCGAACCTGATTGCTGCCGAAGTTGATGCCGTCGTCGACCCAGGAGGTATCGGTGGCGTAGAAGTCGACGTTGTGGTGGGCAGCGATCGTGGCGACCTCGTCGTGAATGTTGTCGGCGTTATCCGCAACTTTGATGATCAACGAGCCGGCAGGGTAGTCACGGCCGCCGATCGAGAAGCTGTCACCGGCGCTGTGCACACGAACGCCGTGCTTGTGCAGCGATGACAGGCCTTCGATCGCCGAGTTCGTACCCCAGGGAACCAAGTACGCCACCGTCGCGGGTCCACCATGAACGCCGCCAACCCCGCTGGGCGCCTCCTCGAGCGTCGTGAACTCGCCCGCCGAAGCAACGCCCGCCGTGTATGCGGAGAGGTCGTAGAGCAGCGGCAGCGACCAGGCAGTGATGTCGTAGATTTGGTCGCCCTCGCGCCGCGCGTAGCGGCGCAGCTGCTCGGTGACGAACTCTTCCTCCATCTCGACCTGGGGCGACAGCAGGGTCTTGATCAGGTGTTTGGCGGGCTGCGCCAGCGAGATCCGGTAGGTGCCGGCCGGGAACTCGCGCCGCGCCGTGGCGCGCGGCCCCGGTACCGGGCCGTCGGAGCCCTGTGGGTAGTAGCTGCCGGCCGCGGCGTTGACGAAAGGCGCCTCGGCCCTGTCCACCTCGATGCCCTCGCTCATCAACAAGCCGATCAGCTTCGCGGTGCGGTTCGGATCCGATCCCGGCTCGATGAGGATCTCTTTGATCGCGTCGGCACCGCCCTCGGCAATGGACTTCTGGTAAAACTCATAGAAGTGGCGCAGGATCTCGGCCCGATTGGCAGCTACGGCCTGGGCTGTCGACAGCGAGGCGATGAAGTGATGGTGCACCGTGTCGCGAAAATGCAACACCGTCTCGTCACTGCGGTCTCGTGCGATGCCCCGCGACGAGGCCTGCTCGTAGGTCATGCCCACGGCGCCCTGGTACATCGGCCAGCTCGCGCCGTACCCGGGATAGAACGAATCGAAGGTCTCGCGGGTGAAATAGTCCCACCCCATGCGGTCGAACCAGCGCGCGTTGTTGCTGCCGATCTCGACGAGCCAATCCATGATCGTCGGCGCCTGGTTGGGGTTCCAGGGGATGGCCTGCGGTGGAAAGTAATAGGTAGAGTCGCCGCCCATCTCGTGCAGGTCAGCGTAGACCTGCGGTCGCCAATGGCGGTAGGCCGCCACCTTGGCGCGTACCTCCTGCTGCGTCTGGGCGAACCAGTCGCGGTTCATGTCGAACAGGTAGTGGTTGGTACGTCCCCCCGGCCACGGCTCGTTCATCTCGATGGACGCAAGGTTGGAGCTCGGCCAGCGCCCCTTGGCCTGGCGATAGAACGACACGAATCGATCCCGCCCGTCGGCATTCTGCAGCGGGTCCATGAGAACGACGGTGTTGGCCAGGACGCTGTCGGTGAGCTCATCACCCTGCGCCGCGGCAAAATGGTAGGCGGCGCGCGTGGCTGCCTCGGTGCTCGAGACCTCGTTGCCGTGGACGCTGTAGGCGAGCCAGACGAGTGCCGGCAGGTCGGCGATCAGCGCATCGGCCTCGGTCGCATCGAGAGTGCGGGGGTCGGACAGGGCGTGGATCCCGGCGCGAATCTCCTCGATGCGGGCGTGGTTCTCTTCAGAGGCAATAACCAGGTAATAGAGAGCTCGCCCCTCGTAGGTCTCGCCGTACTTCTCCAGCCGTACCTTGGGCGAGGCCTCGGCCAGCGCCTGCAAGTAGCGCTCCAGCTCGGCGTGCGAGGTGATGCGCTCGGCCCAGTCATGGCCGACGACATCCTCGAGCGTCGGCACGGTGGCGTCATATGTAATGTCTTCCGGGTACCACTGAAAGTCTTGTGCGACGGCGAGGCCGCAGAGCGCGATGCAGCAGCAAAGAAGAACCAAAACGGTAGCGATCGAGGCGGGGGCGATCTTCATCGGACATCCTCGCTGGTTGGCCCGGCAGCAGGGTCGTGGAAGCTCGTTCGGGGCCAGAGGCGCGTCGGTGAACTCCGGCGACTCTGGGCCCCACGAACACATTCGCTCTAGCCCTTCTACTTCAGATTCCGGTTTGGGACAACGCTACCCTCCCCCATGAGTCTCGCTCAGCTGACCAACCGAGCTTTAGCCTGGATTTCTCAACGGGTCGCGGCTGCGCGTGCACGATGGCGCGCGATGACTGCGTTACGCTTGATTCGAGTGCTCGACGTACTGCACGAGCACGCCTCCGCGCTCGAACCTGCGCGCGCCTTGTCCTCGCGGCCCTCACGCCCGCTCGCTTCACGACCCGTTGAGAAATCCAGGTTAGCCACCAGCTGGCGGAGTGGATCAACCCCCGAAGAACGCCCGGAATCCGCGGTACAGCGCGTAAACATCTACCTTCGAGCTCACCCCATAGGGGGTGTGGATCGACAGTACCGGCACGCCCATATCGATGACGTTCATGTTCTCGTCAGAGAGCTCGCTGCCGATGGTGCCGCCGCCGCCACGACCGACCTTGTACATGATCGTCTGCCAGGGGATGCCCTCGCCGTCAAACAGATCGCGAATCCAGGCGATGTATTCGGAGTTGGCGTTGAAGCCGCGCCCGTAGAGCTTGAGGCCGATGCCATAGCCGAGCCGCGCGGCGTTGCCGCGCTCGAACGCATTCGGCCAGATCGGATGCACGCCAGGATTCACATCGGCTGAGATGACGTGCGTGTGCGCCAGCGCCCGGCGTAGCATCGGCTCCCGGTAGTTGTCGCCGAGATCCATGTACATGAGCCGGCTGAGCAGGTCGACCAGATAGCTCGACGCGGCGCCAGTGTTGTTGACGTTGCCAACCTCCTCGTTGTCAACCAAATAGGCGAGTGCCGTGTACTGGGGAGACTCGGTGTCCAGAATGGCGCGCAAGGCGGCGTAGGAGCTCAGCCGGTCATCCTGGCCGTAGATGGCCATGAGCCCGCGATCGAAGCCGATGTCGCGGGGCGGCATCGCCGGCACCAGGGCTAGCTCGGCCGATACCAGATCGGCGACATCGATGTCGTAGGTCGCCTTCAGGTAATCGACGACCATGGCAGAAACGCTTTTCCCCTGCCCTGGGATATGGCCCACGATGGGGTCCATCTCCTCGGCCTGGATGATCTCCCCGTAGCTGCGGCCCGACATCTCATAGTCCACGTGCGGCGAAAGGTCCGGGAGAAGGAAGATCGGGTCATCGGGCTTGTTACCGACGTCGATCCAGACCGTGGTGCCGTCTCTCTTGTCGACCCGACCCATCAGCGCCAACGGCAGGTTCGTCCACTGGTAGTTCTTCAGGCCTCCGTGGTTGCTGGTTTGCACGAGAACGAACTCCTGGCTCTCGTACAGTGGCCGCGCCTTGAGCTCGAGCCGGGGGGAATCGGTGTGGGCCCCGATGATGCGGAAGCCATCCTTGAAATCCTCGCGCCCGATGATCAGCAACACGATGGTGCGATCGCGATTGACGTCGTAGTACTTGGCGCCCGGCGTCAGCGGTGAGTCGTCGCGCAGCTCCTGAAAGCCGGCGACGCGGGACATCTCGATGGCCTCGGCCACGAACGAGAGCTCGGTCTTGGCTTTGGCCATGAAGGCCTTGTACTGGGTCGCATGCGCCTCGATCGCCTGGCGCTCGGCATCCGTGAGGCCGATCCAGGCGGATTCTGTGGTGGGTCCGCCGTCTTGCTGCGGAGCGGGTGCAGGGAGTGCCGTGGGCACGACGGAGGCTCGGGCGGCAGGTGCCACGGGGTCGGCCAGACTAGTCGTACCAGCAAGCACGAGAGCTCCGATGAGCAGAAGGCCGACGGACGGACGGAATCGATCGACACGCATGAGGCACTCTCCATTTCGATGAGCTGCGTCTGAACGGTGTGAGGGCGGGGCTGCCCTCCAGGACGGGTTGGGCTGCCCTGCGGGAAAAGGCGCGCTGCTCCGCGAAACGAGCCGAACCGTCCTTCAGGAAAAACCGCGCCACCCTGTGCGACTAAGGGTCCACCCCGGTGCGGCCAATTGCAAGGAATCGGGGGATGGCAGGGAGACTTCCTATCTGAAACGATGCTCACCCTTTCGCCCGCTCCTGATAGCATCTGCTATTATTCGCTAGCATTTGCTAGCATCAGATGTCACTCCTGCTCGCATGCAGCACGACTGTGGCGGGTAACGAAGGCTGAGGATCGCGTCATGGCAACCGTACAGATCAACGCGCGGGTGGACGAATCCTTGAAGAAGGCCGTCCAAGAATACTGTCGGTCAAGGGGAATCGTCATGAACCACTTCATACAGGAAGCGCTTCTCGATCGCCTCGAAGAGCTCGAAGACATCGAGGACCTGAAGAAGACCCGGCACGAGCCGACAAGACCGCTCGCCGAGGTCCTCGAAGAGCTGAAGCTCGATGGCAAGCTATGAGATCGAGATCACCCGAACGGCCGAGAAGCGGCTGAAGCAAATTCCCCGGGAAGATCAAGAGCGCGTCGTACGGGCCATCATCGCTCTGGCAATCGAGCCCTTCCCGCGCGGCTCACGAAGGCTTTCAGGCTACGAGGACGTTCACCGTATCCGCGTCGGGCCGTATCGCGTGATCTACAGCGTCTCTGGGCAGAAGCTGATTATCATCATCCTGAAAATCGGCCACCGCCGGGACGTCTATCGATAGGGCCGCGGTCGTGAATCACGTAGTCCTCGACCGGCTGCCCCTCGATCAGGTGCTCCTGGATGATGCGTTCAAGTACCTGCGGGTCGCATTAGCGGTACCAGGTGCCCACCGGATAGACGACGGCGATAGGCCCCTTGCTGGCACACGCGCAGGCAATTGGCCTTGCTCCAGGCTAGTGTTCCTGATTGGCGCTGACGAGAGGATCGTCGCGTACCACGAGGCTTCCCTCTACGCGCGTGTCACCGACGGTGAGTAGGATACGATACTCGCCGGCCGGGGCGATCGTGTTCTCGATCTTGGGGCCGAAGAACGGTTGGCCACCAGCGTAGACGGCGAAGTCTCCCGCTAAGGCGCGGCGCACCGTGTTGAGCTGGTCGCAGACATTCGGCTGGCCAGCTCCCGACCTGCCGCCCTGCCCGCTCCCAAAGCCACGACCGGCCCGCTCACAGCCTTGAGGTGTGTCGAGCTCGATGGCCTCGAGCCGGGCTCGGATCTCCGGCAACTTGGCCAAGAGCTCGGGCTTTTGCACCCGGGTCTCGAGCTTGTCGATCACCCATCTCATGCGGGCGGCGAACTTCTCGCGCTCCGCCAAGGTGGCCGGGAAGGTGAAGGCCCAGCGGGCGCGGTTGATGCCGGCGCTGGCATCCACACGAACATTGGCGCGCCGGTCGCCATCAAGCTCCTCTACTACCAAGCTCACCTCGTCGTCCTCCGCCGGCGCCGCGCTCAGATAGAAGTTGATCAGCGCGCCGTAGGGGGGATTTTCGCCGCGAAAGAGGAAATTGGGCTGCTTGCGGCCGAGGTTGACGCGCACCCACTTGGTGGCCTCGCGGCTCTCGAAAAGAAACACGTCGGAGGCCAGCACCTCGTCGGTGAGCTGCTGCAGTGGCGTGATGTCATCCAGAATCCAGATACTGCGGCCGTGGGTTCCCACCACCAGGTCGGCATCGCGCGGGTGGATCACCAGGTCGTAGGCAGCCACGCTCGGTAGGTTGGCACGCAGCCGGCCCCAGGTCTCGCCACCGTCGAGCGTGGCGAAGACCGCGAACTCGGTGCCGACGAAAAGCAGGTTCGGGTTCACCTGGTCTTCCTTGATGACGTAGACGCTTCCGCCCTCGGGCAGGTTGGCGCTGATATCGATCCAACTCGCACCGAAGTCGGTCGTCTTGAAAACATAGGGCCGCATGTCGTCGTAGCGGTGGTTGTCGAAGGTGACGTAAGCGGTGCCCTCGGCGTGATGCGATGCCTCGACCCGGCTAACCCAGATCTTCTCGGGAATGTCGGGAATGTTGCCGCGCACGTTGGTCCAACTCGCTCCCCTGTCACTGCTCACCTGCACATTGCCGTCATCGGTGCCGACCCACAGCACCATTGGACTGACCGGCGATTCGGCGATCGTGATGATAGTGAAGTGGTTCTCGCCACCCGTGACGCTGTTGGTCAGGCCACCCTGGTCGGAGGGATTGCGCAACTCGGGATCGTTAGTGGTGAGATCGAGGCTGATGATGCGCCAGGTGTCTCCACGATCGATCGACTTGAAGAGGTGATTGCCACCGAAATACAGGGTCCGCGGGTTGTGGGGCGAGATGATCAGCGGGCTGCTCCAGTTGAAGCGGAACTGGGGCGGCAGCACGGGCCGCTCGGGGCGCTCCCGGAAGAACCAGTGCTCGCCGGGCGAGATCGTGTAGCGGATGCTCGTTTCCGGGTAGTCGGGATCGGCGTAGTCGTCGAAGTTGACGATGGTCTCGGGCGTCGGCGTGATGAATGCGTGCTGCCGGGTCTCGATGTTCTGGCGCGCCAGGAAGCCGACGTGGTTCACGGTGTAGACGGTGCGCCAGTCGGTGGGGTCGATCTGGGAGTGAAAGCCGTCGCCCTCCGCCACCCAGGTGTTGTGCATGTTGAGGATGCCGCGCTGCTCGCGGCTGTTGCTCGGTCCCATCCAGATGCCATTGTCCTGGAGGCCACCGATGACCCAGTAGGGATCGCGCATATCGACGCCGATGGCGTAGTACTGGCCAATTGCCATGTTGTCGAAACCGAGCACGGTCTGTCCGTCGTCGACAGTGAGGTAGGCGCCCTGGTCGGTGGCCGTGTAGCGAATGGCGCCGTCGTATGGGGCGATCCACAGGTCGTGATCGTCGCCGCCGCCGCCCCACCAGCGATTGCCCCAGGTCTCGCCGCCATCCCTCGACACCGTGAACTCGCGCGACACCACGTAGATGCGGTTGGGGTCGAGCGGGTCGATGTCGATTTGGCCATGGTAGAAGGGCCGCGTGTGGTGGCGCAGCAGGTAGCGCCAGCTCTCGCCGCCGTCCCTCGAGATGTAGATGCCCGTGCCGGGGATGTTCTCCCATGCGGGGATCTCATCGTCGTAGGGGATCGTCTCGTCAGCCTCGAATGCGGTCACGAGAATCTGAGGATCGGCACGGTGGATGGCGATGTCGATCATCCCGGATGGGCCGTCGGGCAGGCCACCGGTGAGCTTGCGCCAGGTGCGGCCGGCGTCGGCGCTCTTGAAGATGCCACCGGCCTCGCCGCCGCTGTACATCGTCGCCGGCTGCCGCAGGCGGTGATACATGCCGGCGTACATAACGTCGGGATTGCCCGGCTCCATGATGATCTCGGTACAGCCGGTTTTGCCGTCGTCGGGCAGCCCCCCGCCCAGCTTCTCCCAGGTCGCGCCGCCGTCGGTGGTCTTGAACAAGCCGCGCTCGCCCGAGTAGCCCCACAGGTGCCCGGGCGCCGCCACGTAGGCGATGTCGGGATCGGTCGGGTGGGTGGCGATTTCTGCCACATGGTGCGTGCTCTCCAGACCGACATGCGTCCAGGTCCTGCCGCCATCGGTGCTCTTGTAGACACCGTTGCCGTAACCCGTGCTGTTGCGGTTCGCCGCCTCACCAGTGCCGACCCAGATGATGTCCGGGTCGCCTTGGAAGAAAACCGCGGCGCCGATCGATCCGGCCCCATCGGAGGAGTCGAATATCGGTCTCCAGGTGGTGCCGGCGTTGTTCGACAGAAACACACCGCCGGAGGCCGAGGCCACCAGCACGACCCGGTGATCGGTGTCGAGCGCGTCGATGGAGGCAATTCGCCCCATCATGTTGGCGGGGCCTATGTTGCGCCAGCGCAGGCTCGCAAACTGGTCCGCAGCCTCTGCTTGTAGCTCAGCCACCGCGCCCGAAGAAATAGCAGCCGCGCCCGTGGAGCCGGCAACCGCCCCTGTCGAACGCGTGCCAGCGCCTGCACCTGCCGAGCCTGTTGCGGCCACCGCAGCGATGAGAAGGAATGAGACGAGAGCGAAACGTGGCGGGAAGATCTTCATCGCGAATCGACTCCTTTGGTCAGTCGAGCTTCACGGGTTTCTCTGTGTGGGTAACGTCCGCCAGGGCAGCGGATCAATCGACCTTTACGGGTTCAGTTCCCCAGATTCCGTCGCAATACTGTCGTATCGAGCGGTCGGATGAGAAGAAGCCGCAGCGCGCCGCGTTGAGAATGGACTTATGCGTCCATCCATCCACATCGCGGAAAGCCTGTGCGGCCACTTCCTGACATTCGATGTAGGACTGGTAGTCGGCCAGATGCATGTAGGCGTCGTCATGCAACAGTGAGTCCACAACCGGCCGGAACAGCTCTTCGTCACCCGTGGAAAAGACCCCGGAGGCAAGGGCGTCGATCGCCTGTCGCAGTTCGGCGTTGCTCTCGTAGTAGTCCATCGGTCGGTAGCCCTGCTCCTTCATCGCGAAGACCTCGTCGGATGTCAGGCCGAACAAGAAGAAGTTCTCGGCCCCCACCCGCTCTCGGATCTCGATGTTGGCGCCGTCGAGCGTCCCGGTCGTGAGCGCCCCGTTGAGCGCGAATTTCATGTTGCCCGTGCCCGAAGCCTCCTTGCCGGCCAAGGAGATCTGTTCTGAGATGTCGGCCGCCGGGTAGATCTGCTGTGCCAATGAGACGTTGAAGTTGGGCAGGAAGGCGACCTTCAGCCGATCGCCCACGTCAGCGTCGGAGTTGACCACATCCCCCACGGAGTTGATCAACTTGATGATGAGCTTGGCCATCTGATAGCCGGGTGCCGCCTTGGCGCCGAAGATGAAGGTGCGAGGCACGATGTCGACGGCCGGGTCGGCCTTGATTCGCTGGTAGAGGGTGATGATGTGAAGCGCCATCAGTAGCTGCCGCTTGTATTCATGCAGTCGCTTCACCATGACATCGAAGATCGAGCCGGGATCGACGACGAGGCCGAGAGTCTTCTCGATGACCAGCGCCAGATCCTGTTTGTTGGCGAGCTTCACCTCTCGCCACGCCTCACGGAACTCGGCATCCTCGACGTGCTCCTCCAGCCTGGAGAGCTGATCGAGATCCGTCAGCCAGCCGTCGCCGATGCGCGAGGTGATGAGGTCGGATAGCCGGGGATTGGCGATCCTCATGAAGCGGCGCTGTGTCACACCGTTGGTCTTGTTGCTGAACTTCTCGGGCCACAGGTCGGCAAAGTCCCTGAGCGTTCGCTCGCGCAGGAGCCGCGACTGCAGCTCAGCCACACCGTTGACCGAGAAGCTCCCGACACAGGCCAGATGGGCCATGCGGATGTGGCGCTCGTGGCCCTCCCCAATGAGCGAGAGACGCGAGAGGCGCTCGGGTTGATCGGCGAAAGCCTCGCCCATCTCGTCGAGGAATCGGTCATTGATCAGGTAGATAATCTCCAGATGGCGGGGCAGCAATTGCTCGAAAAGTGTGACCGGCCAGGTCTCCAGCGCTTCCGGCAACAACGTGTGGCAGGTGTAGGCAAACGTCTTGCGGGTGATCTCCCAGGCCCTCTCCCAGGCGAGGCCTTCCTCGTCGATCAGGATGCGCATGAGCTCGGGGATGGCGATCACAGGATGTGTATCGTTGAGCTGGATCACGACCTTGTCCGGAAAGCGCGCCCAGTCGTTGTTGCGAAGATGGAAGCGGCGGATGATGTCGCGCAGCGAGCAGGCCACAAAGAAATACTGCTGCCGCAGGCGCAGCTCCTTGCCCTGGGGCGTGTTGTCGTTCGGGTACAACACCCGGCTGATGTTCTCCGAGCGCACTTTTTCTTCGACAGCGTGAGTATAGTCGCCATCGTCGAAGAGCTGAAAATCGAACTCCTCGCTAGCGCGGGCGCGCCACAACCGCAGGGTATTCACCGTGTTGGTGCCGTATCCGGGCACCATCGTGTGGTAGGGCTCGCCGCGCACCTCCTCCGACGGTATCCAGCGGGCCTTGCGATAGCCGTTGCCGCGCCCAACGCGCTCGACCTGGCCACCGAATCCGACCGTCACGCGATCATCCGGGTGCGCGAACTCCCAGGGATTCCCCATCGAGGTCCAGTCGTCGGGGCACTCGTACTGCCAGCCGTCGCGGAATTCCTGGCGGAAGATGCCGTACTGGTATCGAATCCCGTAGCCGACGCACGGCATGTCCAAGGTGGCGAGCGAATCGAGGAAGCAGGCTGCCAGGCGACCGAGCCCGCCGTTGCCGAGACCGGGCTCGGAATCAAGTTGGATCAGGCGATCGAGATCGAGACTGTATTCAGCCAGGGCGCCACGGGCGAGCTCCTCGGTGTTCGTATACAGCATGTTCTGGGGGAGCTGCCTGCCGAGCAGGTACTCCATCGACAAGTAGTAGACGAACTTCGGATTGGCGCGGTAGTCGGCCTGGGAGGTCGTGCGATACCGCTCCATCAGGTGGTCGCGAACCGTGTAACACAGCGCCAGATAGGCGTCGGTCGGCGTCGACGTCTGCAACGCCTGGCCGTGGGTGAAATACAGGTTGTCGATAAGAAGGTCTTTGAACTCTTCGACTGTTCTAGCAGTCCGCCTTCGGAGGGGCTCGCTCGTGTGGTTGTTCGGCAAGGTCTCGGCGCTCGACGCAGCGTCGTGATTCGACTCTTTGCCCTGATTACGCAGCGTCGACTCTTCGGTGTTGTCCGACATCTGGTCCATAGTCCCCGATTGATGCTGTTGAGTGAGAATTGCAGGCGAGTGACACTGCGTCTGATATGGGGAACCCAGAGGTTACGCTACCCGGCCGCCTCAGTCATCCTCGACGAAGATCACCCGCACGAAGTCGGTAAGAACCCGCGCCATGTTTCGGTGTTCTTCTCCCGGCGGCAGGAAAATACCATCTCCAGGCTCGTAGACCTCCACGCCGGTGTCGAAGGTGATCTCCATCTTCCCTTCGAGGACGTAGCCGAAGTGCCCTCGGAAGCACCAGTGCGGGGTGAGCTCGCGAGCGTATTCGATGAGACGAATTTGCCTGCCCACCTATTTGAAGGTCTTGCAGCGCAGACCCGGGATCGGTTCTTCCCAGGACAGCGAATCGAAATCAACCTTGTATTGCATCGCTGGGCTCAAGCCTCTTCGATCATCGGCACGTAGCCGGGCTGCTGTTGTACCCGCTTGATCCAGTGCCTTACCGAGGGGTAGTCCGCCAAGCTGCATCCGCCCTCGGGCGCCACATGCGTGTATGCATACACTGAGATATCGGCGATCGAGTAACGGTTGTCAACGAGAAACTCCCGGTCGGCGAGATGCCCCTCGAGGGTGATGAGGGCCTGGTGCCCCGCCTCGTACCGGAGCGCCAGGTGGTCCTTGTAGTCGTCCCCCACGTGCTTCACGGTGAGCCACCACCTCGCCGTGGCGATGTTCGCCTCGAGGTTGTTCTGCTCGAAGAACATCCACCCCAAGACCCTGGCCTGGTGGAAGGGGTCTTCGAACAGATAGATGGTGTTCTGCGCCAGATACCACAGGATGGCGTTCGATTCGGCCATGAAGCTCTCGTCGTCGAACTCCAATACGGGGATCTTGGCGGCGGGGTTCATATGGCCGAGCAACTCGCGGCGCTTCTCGCGTGCCGCCACGCTCACCTCGACCCTCTCGACGGACATGCCGAGGTGCGACATCAGCAGGCGGACTTTGTAGCAGTTGCCCGAGACCTGCGAGTCGTACATGCGTATTGGCTTCATCGTGATCACCTCACGATTCGATGCGAGTGTCCGGAAGCTGGTCGCGCAGGCGCCAGAAGAAGAACGCAATGATCACATTGACCACTGCCAGGATGCCGCCGTACTCGCCGATCAGATACCAGACGTTGGCAGGGCCGCGCGTCATCGGCTGGAACAGGCCGAGCAGGAACAGAGCATGACCGGCACGCAACAGCACGGCCGTCCACAGGCTGCCGGATCTCAGCCGCAGCCAGTTCATCGTAAAGGTCGCGCTCATTCCCACAATGGTGAAACAGCAGAGCGTATAGGCAGCATCAAGCGACAGCAGCGGAATCCCGAGCAACCTGCCCTCGGCGAAGATCACGAACGGATAGTGCCAGACGGTCCAGACCGCGCCGCTGATCAGGGACATGCGCGTGAAATCTGTGAGCTTCGCAAGTTGTGGCACCAGGAAGCCGCGCCAGCCGATCTCCTCGCCCGTGGCGAGAAAGATGCGACTCAACAGGAAGATGAACAGGAAGTGCAGGTAGTCCAGGCGGAAGATCGCCCCGGCAGTCTCGCCCTCGAAGGTCGCGTAGCCTGTGAGCCAGATGCCACCGTAGGCCACTGCGCCATATGTCAGCGGAAGGAAGAACGCGAGCGCCTGATAGCGGTTCTCGCCCCACCCCCACCCCATCCCGTAAATCTCTTCGTGGTAGTGGTAGCGGGTAGCCAGCGCGGCGATGCCCGGCGCCCATACCAACGCCAGCATGGCGGCGAATGCGAAGGTGCCGCCGACACGATACGAGGCAACGAGGGGTATGTAGGCGGCCGCGCTGAATACGACTGTCAGCCCCAGGAAGATCTTGATCTCTTTGCGGATGCTTGCGGGTGTTTCCGTCACAGGTGGCTCAGTTCCTCCAATGGCGGACCGATCGGCGGCGCGTGAAATGGGCTGAGCACGAAGTGTCCCGAGTCAGAGGCTCGCTAATAGAGTGTTCAATAGCGCTGGAATGCACAACCGGCACGGCTCAATCAGAGTACTGCCGCAAGGTGATGTCGGCCTCGTCGACCAGACGTTGGTATGCCTCCTCGAGCTCCGCTGACGGGTACGCTTCGCCGTCCTCAAAGACGATCCCGGTAAGCCCCGCCTGAATCGCCTCTTTCAGGCAGCTAAAGCAGGGCCGCAACGTCGTATAGAGCATTCCGCCCTCGACAGCGTTGCCATGCCGGGCCGCCATCACGATAGAGTTCTGCTCCGCGTGCACGCAAATGCACGTGTCGTATCCCTCTCCCGGCGGGGCGTCAGAGTTACAGCGGATGCACCCCCCGTCGAAGCAGTTCCGCACCCCGATCGGTGTGCCGTTGTAGCCGGTGCTGATGATCGACTTCTGCTTGACGATCACGGCGCCGACCTGCCGGCGGATGCAGTTGGAGCGCGTGGCGGCCTCACGGGCGATATTCAGGTAGTAGCGGTCCCAGCCGGGGCGCGCGTCGCGTCGTTCAGCGGCAGTTGTCATAGGGCCTCCCGCGCGCCGAAGTCAGGGAATTCGGCCCGCAGTCTGAAGTTTCGGATCTCGACTTGCGCCATGCTCAACTCTCCTGAGGATTTCAATACCGTCGATCTGCTCCGGTCATTTTCTCTTGAGCTCGAGCTCATAGAACCAGAAATCGTCGTTGGGAACCTCGACCTTCATCTCGGCAACGCCGGCGGCGGCATCGAGCACAAACTGAACGGTGCCGATCCCGAACCACGGGAAGTCATTGCGCCACTCGATCACGAAGGTGTCGTAATGGAGGTGCTTCAAATCGCCAACCAGCTCCGGAGACGGCAGGAATTGCAGCACGAGGCCACCGTCCTCCAAGGTCACGGTGGCATCACCGTACATCGGACCACCGTAGGTGCCCGCGTAGCTCGTCAACGACAGCGAGGGCTGGGTGTCCGGAACGCGGCCTTCCCAGATCTTCTCCTGGCGATCGACGAAGGCACTCTTGCCCCTCTTTTCTCCCGCGAGATTGTCGCCGGCCCAGTCGCGTTCCTGCCCGCCGAGACAGGCATCCAGGAACCGGTACATCAGTGCCGAGCTGATCCCCGTAGTGCTGTTGGTGAGAATGACCAGGCCGAGGCTCTCTTCGGGGACCAACACGACGCGTGAGTACATGCCATCATAGGCGCCGCCGTGACTGACGATCCGCCGGCCCAGATAGTCCATCAAGCTCCAGCCCATCCCATAGGCGCGGAAATGGGTCGACGGGTAACGCATTTCGCTGCCGGCGCTGACAGCCATCGAGGTCAATGGCGTCCACATCGTCCTCGACTCCTCCTCACTGAAGAGGCGTGTGCCGTCGATCTCACCTCGGTTGAGCTGCAGAGTCATCCACCTGGCCATGTCGGCCACCGATGAAATGATGCCGCCGCCCGCTGCCATGGCATCCCAGCCACGCCAGGGGTAAGTGCGCAACTCTCCTTCGGGCTCTGCGTGAGGCGTGGCGATATTTTCGAACCGGTCCAGCTCGCTCGTCGACGCTACGGTGCGGTCCATGCCCAGGGGCTCGAAGATCCGCTCCCGTACGAAGTCGGACCAGCTCTGCCCGGTAACCGCCGGAATGAGCTGGCCGGCCGCGATGAACATCAGATTGGAATAGCCGTAGGAGGCACGGAAGGGGCCCGCCTGGGGTACATATCGGACCCGCCGCAAGACTTCATCGGCATCGTACCCGGAGGCGTACCAGAGGAGATCGCCGCTGAAGGAACCAAGACCGCTGCGATGAGAGAGCAAATCGTAGACGCGCATCTGTGCGCTGACAAAGGGGTCGTAGACCTGGAAGTTCGGCAAGAACTTGGTGACCGGGTCGCTCCAGCTCATCTTGCCCTCGTCCACCAGCATGGCCAGGGCGGCCGACGTGAAAGCCTTCGAGTTCGATGCGATGGCGAACATGGTGTTCTCGTCCACCTCACCGCCGTCGTCCATATCGAGAACGCCGTAGCCCTCGGCGAGCACCACCTCACCGTCTTTGACGATCGCGACCGCCATGCCGGGAACACCCCACTCGCGCTGCGCGTTCGCGAAGTAGGCGTCGAGGGCCAGTACGTCGACCGCACTCTGATGGGCGGCGACTGCGACCGGGCTGGCAACCGCGATGATGGCCAGAAAGAACAACGCCGCGCGGCCGGCACCTACTCTCGGATCATGAAGACAGGATCGCAAACGGTGCATTCAGACTCCATCGTTGGTGTGAGTTTCGGGATCCAAGAAGCCTCACTACGTATTTGTTTCCCACACACGCGATCCGGAGTCCAGGCTCACGCCTCCTGTGGCTGCAACTTCTACAGACGCCGCCAGACCAGCCCTTCGCCACTCCGCCAGTAGACAGCGATGGCACGGGCATAAATCTGGTCGGTGGGAACGAGGCCAAAGAAGCGACCGTCGATGCTGTTGCCTCGGTGGTCACCGAGCAGCAGCAGCATGTCATCAGGAATCCGCAGGTCAGAGATCTCTTTGCCCCCGCCATCCGACAGGTCAAGTAACGCCTCGTGCTCCCCGAAGATCTCCACTCCGGGAATGGAGGGATCCACCAGAGGCTCGCCATTGATGCTGAGCTTGCCGGCACGCAGGGTGACGTGGTCCCCTCCGACGGCAACTACGCGCTTGATCAGGCGAACGCCCGTGGTGGGAGAGTCCAGGATCACGACCTCGCCGCGAGCCGGCTCGTCTCTTTGAACGATTTCGAGCTCGGTGAACGGGATGCGCACCCCATACGCCGTCTTGTCGACGAGAACGCGATCGCCTACCTGCAACGTCTGCTCCATGGAGCCGGAAGGCACGGTGTAATGATCGGCGAAGGTCGACCGGGCAGCGAAGGTGAACGCGATCACCGCGGCCAGGGTCAGTCCTTCCCTTGCCAGCGACCGCACTCGAGACTTCCAGGGCGTCCGTCCCGGCTCGTTTATGTCATTCATGGGCTCATTCATATCCTACATTGTAAGACTACGATCATCAGACTTGGTAGTTTCAGCACCCAGATCGTATTCTAGCCTAGAGGCAACTCCCCGCGCCTCGCAGGGCCCGGTGCCTGACCTCAGGATTGCCTGCTGCCTATTGCCTATTGACCAGGGGCCCCAACGCCGAGTTGCTGTGCCACGAATGCCAACTCCATGGCGGTGTCCTCGATGCGTCGGCTCATGGGTACACCCCGGCTGCCCGCATGCCCCGCTTTGGGGTGGTAGCGCAGGATCACCGGGAATCCGGACGTCGTCGCTCCCTGCAACCTGGCCGTCATCTTGCGTGCCCCCAGTGGCGGGACGCGCGTGTCGAGATCACCGGTCGAGAACATGACGGCGGGGTACGGGGTGCCATCGACGACGTTCTGGTAGGGCGACCAGGTGCGGATGAACTCGAACTCCTCGGGCACCTCGGCGTTGCCGTACTCGAGAAGCGCAGGGGCGTTGTTGTTCCGCGCGTAGTACGGAAAGCGCAGGATGTCGACATCGGGGAAGCCGCATAGCACCGCACGGAAGAGGTCCGGCCTTTGGGTCAGGGCAGCGCCCACCAGGAGGCCACCGTTACTGGTCCCTTGGATGGCGAGCTTCTCAGGGATCGTGTAGCCGGCCTCGACCAACCACTCGGCGGCAGCGATGAAGTCGTCGAAGACGTTTTGCTTGTTGCCCAGCATGCCGCCACGGTGCCAGTCCTCACCGTATTCCCCACCGCCACGCATGTTGGCAACCGCGTAGACGCCACCAAGCTCGAGCCAGACCACCGCCGTGGTGCTGAAGCCCGGCCGACGCGACGCGTAGAAGCCGCCATAGCCACCGAGCAAGGTCGGGTTCTGGCCGTTGAGCTCGACGTCCTCGTGATGCACGACGTACATCGGCACACGGGTACCATCCTTCGAGGTCGCCCAGACCTGGTCGACCACGATTCCGGTCGGGTCGAAGTCGATCTCTTCCTCTTCATCCACTGTGCGCTCGCCGGTCTCGAGGTCGATCTCGTAGGTGATCTCGGGCTGTGTAAACGACCTGAGCGTCAGCGCCACTTTCCCCTCCCCTGCCCCACGGATCGACGCGGTGTGGAACGGCGGCACCTCGATCTCACCGGCCGCCGTGCCATCCATCTCGAAGACTCTGATCTGAGAGCTGACATCCTGCAGGTAGCTGGCGTAGATCTTGTCGTCGATGAAGGTGAAGCCCTCCATCATGTCGTCGCCCTCGGGGATGATCTCGCGCCAGTCTCCACGCGCCGGGTTCTCGAGATCGATGGCGAGTAGGCGGCCCTTCGAGGCGTCGAGATCGGTGCGCACGTAGAGCAGGCCCTCGTGGTAGCGCGGGTAGAAGTGAGCGTGGGCATCATCGACCAGCGCCTGGATTGGCCCACCGCGCTCGAGATCCTGGAAGTGAATCTCGCTGCGCGCCCAGCCATGGCTGACCGTGAAGATCCGATAGCGACCCTCGCCGGCTTCGCTCATGCCCACAAACGTCTCAGGGCCGTAGCCCTCGCCGAATAGCACCTCATCGTCGGCAAAATCGGTTCCCAACTCGTGGAACTTGATACGAGGGCCGATCTCGCGCGAGCGGGCAGTGTAGGTGAACCCCGTGGCGTCATCGTTGAACGAGAAGTTCCCGTACAAGGCGTTCGGCAGGGCGTCGGACAGGTCCTCGCCGGTCTCCAGGTCGCGGATGCGGACCTGAACCTCGTCCTGGCCGCCATCGCGGACGTTGTAGATCATCAATCTGCCATCCTTCGAGAAATCGATGATCGATACCCGTGTGGTGTGGCCCGGATCCATCAGGTGCGGGTCGATGACGACCTCGTATTCCGCCTCGGGATCGATCGGCTCCGGCTCATCCTCGCCCTCACCTTCGTCGTGACCTTCCCCTCCCTCCTGGCCTTCGCCCTCCCCGGACTGCTCCGGCGCCGGCCGACGATAGATGATCGGCAGCTCCTCACCCTTGCGCCTCATGGTGAAGTACTCGTACTCGCCCGCCTTTCTGGGTGAGCCGATGTCATCCCGGTCCATGAGCTCGGTGAGCCGGGTCTGGAGCCAGGCGCGCGTTGGGGTCTGGCCGACGATGAGCTCGGCGTAGGCGTTCTGTTCATTGAGCCAGGCCCGGGTGTCGGGACCGTCGCGATCCTCCAACCAGCGGAAGGGATCGTGAATCTCGACGCCATGCATGACATCCACAACCTCCTCGACACGGGTTTCAGGCGGTGGCGGGTAGGCCGGCGAGCAGCCGATCGTCGGGATCGCCGCGACCAGCAAGATTGCCGTAAGTGCCAGCGGTGCAGCAGCATTTCGCCTAGCGCTCATATCTCTCACCTCGATTCGGAAAACTGCGGAAGTGCCGAAGAAATGTGGGCCTCGATTTGGTACGTCGAGCCCACCACTGTGTCGAATTCGAAGATGCCGTCCTCTTCCATGCTCAGGTCGATCTCTTCACCATTGGAAATCACCCGCAGTGGCTCGTCACTGCGGATCCGGCACCTACGGCCACTGGTGGAGCGGATCGTGCCTGCAAGCAGGCGCCTATCCTGCCAGCTGAAGTCCAGCTCGAAGCCGCCGCGAGCCCGTAGCCCACGCACCGAGCCCGTCGGCCAAGCTTGGGGCAGTGCCGGCAGAAAGCGGATGATCTCTCCCTGCGATTGCAGGAGCATCTCGACGATGCCGGCGGTGGTTCCGAAGTTGCCATCCACCTGCAGCGCACTACCACAAAGCGAGAATAGGTTCGGCAAAGTGTCTTCGGCAATCAGGTAGTCGAAGTTCTCGATCGCCCGCTCACCATCCAGGAGCCGGGCCCAAAGCGTCATCTTGTGGCTCGACGACCATCCGCACCCACCCAGGGTGCGCAGGTCGAGAGTGCGCTCGGCTGCTGCCGCAAACTCGGGGGTCCGGTCGAGGCTGATCTCGTCCCCCGGGTAGAGACCCCACAGGTGCGACAGGTGCCTATGCTCAGGTTCCAGATCATCCCAGTCCTCGAGCCACTCCTGCAGTTGGCCGTGCTTGCCGATTTGCAGCGGCGCCAGGCGGGCGCGCGCGTTCAGAACCTCCGCCCGTAATTCATCATCCACACCCAAGGTCGTCGAGGCCCCCGCGAAGGCGTCGAACAGGGCGCGGAGGATCTGCATGTCCATGGTGGGACCGGCGGCGATTGTCCTCGCCTTCAAATAGGAGCCGGTCACCTCGTCGAAGAACCTGCCGTTGCCGTCGCGCAGCGGGAAGTTCTCGGGTGAGTTCGACGGGGCCGTGACCAGCCACCCATATCGTGGGTGCTCGACGAGAGTATCGAGGAAGAACTGCACGGAACCTTTCATGAGCGGATAGAGGCGCTGCAGGTATTCCACGTCGGGCTCGAAGACGTAATGCTCCCACAGGTTGAACAGCAACCAGGCGCCGCCGACCGGCCAGGCACCCCACGAGGGACCATCCATGGGTGCTGAGGCACGCCAGAGATCGGTGTTCTGGTGCAACACCCATCCCCGCGCGCCCCAATGCCGCCGGGCCACGTCTCGGCCAGCCTCCGATACCTCGCTCACCAACTTGAACAACGGCTCTGTGAGCTCCGCCAAGTTGCCTATCTCCGCGGGCCAGTAGTTCATCGGCAGATTGACGTTCACGGTGTACTTGCTGTCCCAGGAGGGGTTCGAGTCCTGGTTCCAGATGCCCTGCAGGTTGGCGGGCTCGGTACCGGGGCGCGAGCTGGAGATCAGCAGGTAGCGCCCGAATTGGTAGTAGAGCGCCGCAAGTTGCGGATCGGGATCCTCACGCAGCGCCTCGGTATCGATGCCGCCGGCTACCCCCTCACCACGGAATCGCCCGACGCGCTCGTCCGTCGGCAGACTCGCGGCATCCGTCGAGCCGAGATCAACGGCCAGTCGTCGGAAAAGGCGCTGGTGCTCGGCAACGTGGTCTCGGCGCATTTCCTCATACGACCTGTCGATGACCGCGCTCAGGGCGCTCTCTACCCGCCCGTTCGGGTCACCGCTGACGTCCTTGTAGCTGACGAAGTTGGTGGCCGCGGCGATCACCAAGGTAACGGCGTCCGCATCATCGACGCTCAATGTGCGGTAGTCGACTTCCGTGATGCCCCCTTCGGCTTTCGCCTTCACGCGGGCCTCGTAGCGAAGCTTGCCCTCGACACCCAGAAAATCGCTGCTCTTGCCCGTGAGCACAAGCCCGTCCGGTGGCAAGCCATCCATCTGGAAGTAGTCGGTACCGTAGTTGGAGTGCGCCTGGTTTCTGGCCCCGTGCAGTGTTGCCGAAAACGAAATCTGCCGCGGCCGGTCGGCGGTCAAGCGAACCACGATGACCTGATCGACGGGGCTCGAGAAGACCTCACGGGTGAAGGTTACATCTCCGAGCCGGTACGTGACCGTGACAATGGCGGTATCCAGATCGAGCTCGAGCCGGTAGTCAGCAACCGAGTCGTGGCCTGGAAAGTCGAGCAGCAGGTCCCCCAGCGGCTGGTACTTCATCTGCTCGTAGGGGATGCCCATCATCGTGCGTCCAAACAAGTCGTGGGCCTTGGCGTATTCCCCCGCGAAGATCAGCCGCTGAATCTCCGGCAGAGCTTCGGCGCCACCGTCCCTGCTGGGATCGTAGGGTCCCCCGCTCCACAGCGTTTCTTCGTTGAACTGGATGCGCTCCTGGCCGGTCCTGCCGAAGACCATCGCGCCGAGCTTGCCGTTGCCAACGGGCAACGCCTCATTCCACGCCTCTGCCGGCTGCCGGTACCAGAGCTTCAGGTCCGACCATTCGGCGTCCCCGGGCTGTGCGACACCAAGCTGTGCGACACCGGGCTGCACGACGCCGGGCTGTGCGACGCCGGGCTGCACGACACCGGGCTGCACGGCGCTGGGCTGTGCAGGGTCGGCGCTTCCGGTAAGGACTGACAGGCCGCCTGCTCCGCAGGCGAGAACGAGAACGAGCACCACTCGAAGCTTCATTGCCGGGCTCCAGGTCGTATCATTATTCCGGCCGCACCAGCAGACCGCGTAAAATGCTGCGGGCATACTCAACTGAGCTAGCCCGAATCCTGGAAGTATGGAGGAAGAATGAGAATCGTTCGAGGAGGGAAGGTCGTCGCCCTGGTGATTTGCACGTTGGTCTCGAGCCTGGCACCCGTTGTGGCAGTGCAGGAGGAAGGTCCCTCGCAGGGCCTACTTACAGTGGCCGAGGCCAGCGGGTTCACCGCGACCTCCCGCCACGCCGACGTCATGGAGTTCGTACGGAAGCTGCAGCGCCTCAGCCCGCTCGTACGCGTCGAGACCCTGGCCGTGAGCGCCGAGGGGCGTGAGTTGCCGATGATGGTGATCGGCAACCCGCCACCGGCATCACCCCAAGACCTCGCCAACGACGGCCGGGCGGTTGTCTACTTTCAGGCCAACATCCACGCCGGTGAGGTCGAGGGCAAGGAGGCCACGCAAATGCTCGCCCGGGACATCGTCCTGGCCGATCCGCCTCCGGCCTTCCTCGACAATCTGGTCGTCCTGATCGTGCCGAACTTCAACCCGGACGGAAACGACAAGATCAGCCCGGAGAACCGCCGCAGTCAACATGGGCCCGAGCAGGGGGTGGGCGTGCGGCACAACGGGCAGAACCTCGATCTCAACCGTGAAGGGATGAAGCTGGAATCACCTGAAGCACAGGGCTTGGTCCGAAACGCTCTACTGCGCTGGGACCCGGTGCTCTTCCTCGATGCCCACACCCACAACGGTTCCTATCACGAGGAGCCGGTAACCTACACGTGGGGCTTCAACCACAACGCTGACCAAAGCATCATCCGTTACCAATCCGATGTGATGATGCCCGCCATCGAGAGAATGTTGCGCACCCACCACGACATCCTGTCGGTACCGCACGGCGATTTCATCGACGTGGAGGATCCTGAGAAGGGATGGATACCCGCCGGCCCGGAGGCTCGCTACCTGAGCAACTACGTTGGCCTGCGCAATCGCCTGTCATTGCTCAACGAGCAGTATCCGTACGTGAGCTTCGAGGAACGGGTGCGCGGCTGCTACGCCCTGTTGTGGTCCTTGCTCGAATACACCAGCGACCACAAGGAAGAGATCGTCGATCTCGTTGCCGAGGCCGATCGCCTGACGGTGCAGCGGGGAGCGGACCCCGCGGCCTCGAGCGCGGAATTCGGCACCGACTGGGACGTCCGCGCAATGGGCACCTACACCGTGCGTGGCTATGCCATGGAACGCATCCCCACCGAGGGTGGCCGGCCGCGCGTCGACGTCGATTTCGACGACAAGCGCGCCTACGAAATCCCCTACCTGGCCGATTACTATGCGACGCGCTCCGTTCCCTTGCCTCACGGCTACTTGCTGACGGTTACTGCTCCCGATATTGAGGAGAAGCTCCTGCAACACGGCCTCTTGGTGGAGAGGTTGACAGCTCCAGTCACCCTCGACGTGGAGGCCTTCACCGTCTCCGAGCTCGAAAGTGCCGAACAGCTATTCCAGGGACACCTGCTGAGAAGAGCGCACGGCGAGTACGAAAGCGTCAAAATGGAGTTCCCTGCCGGCACGCTGTTTATTACCACTGCACAGCCGTTGGGACGCGTTGCCGCCTCGCTGCTCGAACCCGAGAGCGACGACGGGCTGCTGGCCTGGAACTTCTTCGACCGCTATTTGACCCGAGGTTGGGGCTCAGTACCCTTCCCGATCTTCAAGCTCATGAGCCCGGCGAATTTCGCCAAGGTAACTCTCGACTAGCCGGCCTGATTAGCCGGTCTGCCTGCCGTCCCCAAGAGAACCGCAGCAGGGAACGCGGGCTACCGGCCGAAGCTGCGGATCGGCTCAACGTCGAGCACCCAGACGCTGCGGCCGTGAGTGCCGATGACCAGCTCGCTCTCTCTCGGGTGGACGACCAGGTCGTGCACCGGGGTGGTGGGCAAGTTGGTGCTCAGCGAGCGCCAGCTCTCACCCGCATCGAGCGAGACGTACACTCCCAGGTCGGTTCCCACATAGAGGATTTCGGCGGCGGTGGGGTCCTCGCGCACCACGTTGATCGACTCCGACGGCAGGTTGCCGCGAATCGGCGTCCACGTCTCGCCGAAGTCAGGAGAGGCGTACAGATATGCCTCGAAGTCATCCTCACGAAAGCCGGTGAAGGAAGCGTAGACGGTGCCGATCTCATGCTGTGAGGCAATCACTCTGCTGACCCACTTGGCCGGTAGGCCGTCGCTGACCTTGGTCCATTCTGCTCCGTCGTTTCCGGTCAGGTAGATGCTGCCGCCCTCTGTGCCGACATAGAGGAGCCCCGGCTGGAGGGTAGACTCGGCGATCATGGTGATCGTGCCGAACGGAACCACGGCCCGCTCACCCCCGCCCTCATCCGCCAGATCGGGGCTGATGGCGAACCAGTCGTCGCCGCGGTTCAGAGACTTCAGCAGGACGTTGGCGCCGGCGTAGAGGGTCAGCGGATTGTGGTGTGAGATCAGGAACGGCATGTACCAGCTTCGGCGCCACTCCAACTCATCCTCCGGGGCTTCCGGAGCGATTTCTTCGGTGGACTCCCGACCCGAGTACACGGACTCGCCGTCGAGATCCATGCGCAGCATATGACCGTGCTGGTGCGTGTAGTAGACGATGTTCTCCTGCGTCGGGTCGCGCAGGATCACGAACGAATCACCGCCCGTCCACCTGTCGAGATACACGTTCTCCCAGGGATCGGTTGGCATGTCGCCGATCGCCTTGTCGGACGGCCCGTAGAGAGCAGCGTTGTCTTGCGTGCCGATGAAGATGTTGTAGGGCTCGGCCATATCGGTGGTGACGGCATAGGCCTCGGCCGCTGGAATGTTGTTGACGTGCAGCCAGGTGCTGCCTCGGTCGTAGGAGATGAACAGGCCACCATCGTTTCCAAGCAGCACGCGGTCAGCGTTGAGGGGGTCGATCCAGATCTCGTGATGGTCGAGGTGCATGATCTCGCCGCGGGTGTCGTGCAGGCGGAGGATCTCCTCGCCGATGCGCTCGTACGTCTTGCCGGCGTCGATGGAATGGAAGGCGAGGTTGCCGAGAATGAAGATCTCGTCCTCGTTCTCGGGCGAGACGCGCACATCGCAGAATTTCCAGCCGTAGATGCCGAATACCGGATAGATGTTGTCTTCGTTGACCCTGCGCCACGACTCGCCCTTGTCATCCGAGCGGTAGACCTCCCCGCCGATGATCTCGCGACGCCGCCGCTCTTCTTCCTGCTCACCGGTGTACGGAGCCCAGTTGTCGATGTAGGCGTAGACGATGTCGGGGTTGCTCGGCGCGATATCGAGGCCGGCGCGGCCGAGCGGTCCAGCCGGCAGGCCTTCGGTCATCTTCTGCCACGTCTTCCCGGCATCGGTCGACCTGAATAGGCCGCTCTCCATGCCGCTGACCGTCGGCTCGCCGCTCACACCCTGCCAGGCAGCGGCATACAGAACGTTGCTGTCGGCGGGGTCCATGACCACGTCCACTACGCCGGTGCGGTCACTGATATAAAGGACCTTCTCCCATGTGGCGCCCCCGTCGGACGTCTTGAAGACGCCGCGCTCCTCGTTGGGCGTCCAGAAATGGCCGAGGGCCGCCACATAAACGACGTCGGGGTCGCGTGGATCGATCAGCACCTTGCCGATGTGGTGGGTGTCGTGCAGCCCCATGTTGTGCCAGGTCTCGCCGGCGTCGACGGACTTGAACACACCGGTACCGGCGTACGAGTAGCCGCTGTGACGAGGCTGCGTTTCACCCGTGCCGACCCAGACGATGTTCGGGTCGGACTGCGAAACCGCTACGTCTCCGATGGTGAAGGTCGACTCGTTCTCGAAGATCGGCGTCCAGGTCGTGCCGTTATTGGTCGTCTTCCAGAGGTTCCCCGACCCCACCCCGACGTAGATGGTCCCGTGGTTGCCCGGCGGCACCGCAATCGCCTCGACTCGAGCGCCGGCCTGTTGCGGGCCCACGGCACGCCACTCAAGATCCGAGAACACCGACTCGCGCTCCATTCTCACGTGATCTTCCCAGGCCTGCATCCGCGCCTGGGGAGAGGTGGCTTGTGCGACGGACGCGGCATCCGAGGAGGCGAGGGCGAGGCCCATCGCTACCAAGGTAATGGCGAGCAACATGGCGAGCGGCTGTCTATTCATGGTTACTCCGAGTTCAGCAGTCCGTGGTGAAAGTGTGATGGGTCTGGTTACTATTGATGCTAGGGGCCCAAGACGGTCAACGCACCCTCGAGGCTGACGTCTCCAGCGACGATTCGGACAGTGTAGGTACCGGGCTCGACATATTGAGGATAGGGGGAGAACGACCCATGCGGTACGTCATCCCCTTCCGGCCTCAGGTTCCAACGCACGACGTTGAAGCCGGCATCGCCTTCACCCTCGAGTGTGCGCACGATGTCTCCGCCGGCATCCAGTATGGTAACCGTCACCGACGCCGGTTGCTGAAGTGTGTAGGTAAAGATGGCCCCCCCCGCGGTCGCCCCATGCCGATAGGCGCCCGCCCGGCCGTCTCGAAAGCTCAGCACAGCAGGCACGATCTCGAAGAGGTGACCAGGCTCGGCCGCCACTTCCGGTACGTACTGCTGAATTGGCGAAACATCGAGCACGAAGGCGCTGCGCCCGTGCGTGCCGATTACCAGCTCGTTGTCGCGCGGATGAACGACCAGATCGTGCACCGGCGTGGTCGGCAGGTTGCTAACCAGCGATTGCCAGGAAGAGCCACGATCGAGAGACACGTAGACACCGAGGTCGGTGCCCACATACAGCAAATCGGGCCGCACCGGATCCTCGCCGACCACGTTGATGGACTCGCCTGGAAGGCCACCGCTAATCGAATCCCAGCTCTCCCCCAGGTCCTCAGTGACGAACAAATAGGCGAAAAAATCGTCCTCGCGGTAACCGGTGAAGGAAACGTAGGCGCGCCTCGGGTCGTGCCGCGACGCCACGACCCTGCTGACCCAGAGGGCGGGCAGGCCGGCAGAAACGTTGCTCCAAGTCTCACCATCGTCCGGCGTGAAATGCACCCGGCCGTCATCACTGCCGGCCCAAATCAGCCCACTGACCAGCGGCGATTCGGAAATGCTCGTGAGCGTGCCGAACGGCACGTTGCCCTGTTTCTCTGGACCGGGATCCGTGGTCAGGTCGGGGCTGATCGCTTCCCATGAATCGCCCCGGTCGGGCGACTTCATCAGCATCTGCGTGCCGTAGTAAATCGTGTCGGGATCGTAGTGGGAAATCACAAAGGGCGTCATCCAGTTGTAACGCAGTGGCGGCTCGTCCTCGGCGGCCCGCGGCTGAATCGCCGCGGTGGTACCGTCACGCAGATCTTTGCGGCGCAGGACGCCGAACTGGTGCTCGTAGAACACGATGTGGGAATCGATCGGGTGAACCGGGGTAAAATAGGAGTCACCGCCACCCCAGCGGTCGATGTAAACATGCTGCCAGGGATCCTCGAGCCCTACCTCGATCTCGACGTTGCTCGGCCCGAACACCGCGGCATCATCCTGTGTGCCCCCGTAGATCTTGTAGGGCATCTCCATGTCCACGTTGACGGCATAGAACTCGGCGATAGGCAGGTTGTTCAGGTGCAGCCAGTTCACGCCCCGGTCGTAGGTCACGTACACGCCACCGTCGTTGCCGACGATCATGTGGTCTTCGTCGTTGGGGTCGATCCAGAGCTCGTGCTGGTCGAGGTGCAGCACGGTGGCATCGTGGTCCAGCAGGTGGACGATGGCGCCATCGAGCTCTTGGAAGGTGCGTCCGCCATCTTCCGAGGCCCAGAACACCTGGCCTGGCACGTAGACTCGATCGGGGTCATCCGGCGCCACTTCGATGATGCAGAAGTCGTAGCCCGCGGGGATGTTTCGCTCGGTTACCTTGTGCCACGTCTCGCCCCGATCATCGGAACGATAGACCTCACCGGTGGGCTCACGACGGCCATCCTCACCAGGTGATTGTGGCGTCCGGTTGTCGAGCAGCGCGTAGAGCACGTTGGGTTGCGACGGGGCAACGGCAAGGTCAATGCGGCCGACGTGCTCGCCCGCTGGAAACCCCTCTGTGCTCAGGGTCCAGGTATCTCCGCCGTCGGTGCTCCTGTAGATGCCACTGCCGGGGCCGCTCTGAGTGTGCCCCCAGGCTCGCCGCGCCCGTTCCCAGGTGGCCGCATACAGAATGTCGGAATCAGACGGATCGATGACCAGGTCGATGGCGCCCGTGCGCTCGTCGACGAACAGAACTCTTTCCCAGGTGCGCCCACCGTCAGTGGTCTTGAATATCCCGCGCTCCTCGTTGAAGGAGTAGAGGTGGCCGATGGCGGCGACCCAGACGACGTTCGGATCGGTCGGATGAATGACGACCTTGGCGATGTGATGGCTGTCGGCCAGCCCCATATGCTGCCAGGTCTCACCACCGTCCAGAGATTTGAATACCCCGGTGCCGGCATACGAGCTGCGCGCCATGAGCACCTCACCCGTGCCGACCCAGACACTGCTCGGATCAGAGGCGGCCACCGTGACGTCGCCAATGGAGAACGCGGATTCACGCTCGAAGATCGGCTTCCAAGTGATGCCGTTGTTTTCCGTCTTCCAGAGATTGCCGGCTCCGGATAATCTGGCTCAAACAACTCCAGGGTATAGAAATAAGGATAACTTAGAAGGAGGGACTATGAAAAAACTCAAGGCAATCTGGCACATTCTTAGAGGTCATGGGGTAATCTTTAAGGTCATGTTTATGCCGGGAAAAGGGGAAGA
>SDBT01002786.1_pt1 | contig 30603 bp, 27 predicted proteins | sample 2277101 | NCBI WGS metagenome assembly SDBT01 (sample SAMN10404973, study PRJNA504765) | marine sediment metagenome | isolation source: marine sediment core GS10_PC15, 103 cmbsf | place: Arctic Ocean: Southern Knipovich Ridge | collected 2010 | reverse complement strand
CGTCTTCCTATGCACCGGCTGATTATGGATGAACCAAAAGGTCTTTTCGTTGACCACAGAGACCACAACGGCCTGAATAATCGCAAGACCAACCTGCGAATTTGCACGCAAAGCCAGAACAACATGAACATCCGGCCGATAGGCAAGACATCAAGATATAAAGGTGTGTGTTGGCACAAGCGTCGCAATAAATTTATCGCCCGGATACAGATTGATGGAAAACGAATACACATCGGATGCTTTGATGACGAAATCGACGCCGCAAAGGCATACGATAAAAAAGCGAAAGAACTGTTTGGGGAGTTCGCCTACTTGAACTTCCCAAACGAATGAGTTTACCCAGAGCGAATGCGAAGGGGCGAATTTGCATATCTCAATTTCCCCTGATTGTCATCCCGACCGAAGTGGAGGGATCTGCTTAAATAACCCGCGAAGCGGCTCAACCAACGTAATACGCGATACGCTTCACGCAATACGAATAAGGTGCTCTTTTAAAAGTTAATAGCGACTATCAAAATGCCTCCCTAAAAGCCAAAATCCTTTGTGCCTAAAGGCACTCTTAGCGCGGAGTTTTGGATTAGTACAGGGCGTTTGTCTGCCGCCAAAATTTTATTACTTAAAGTATAATTCTGGATGAGAGATTTTTTTCAAATACAAGGCTTTTGCCTTGCCCTCAATTGTTCTCTATTTATTTTTAGCGCGGAATTGAGCTTTTTCTCTTTTGAGCGCGGAGTTTCGGGTCAGTACAAGGCGGTGTTTGTCTCCCGCACGGAGTTGTGCTGTTGCACATCGAGTACGTGGAGACAAACTAACCAACGCCGTAATCACCCGAAAGAACCGCTCAAAACCGCAGGCGTACTTGCAGATACATCGAGGATTAGGGTCAAGGCAAGTAACGTAGTAGTTGGGAAAAATAACCATCCAGCAGCGCAGTTGACTTTTTATGTCTGGCAGGTTACATTAGTTTCGCTGACAGATGTGTGATAAATCGGTTTTTGGCATTTTATGGCTGATATAAAGATCGACAAACAGCGGTGTAAGGGGTGTTGCCTTTGCGTGGCCGAGTGTCCGTTAGGTAATATCCGGATGAGCGAGTTGTTTAACGAGGCCGGCCACCACTACGCCGAGATAATCGACGAGGCCGAGTGCACCGGGTGTGCACTTTGCTGTCAGATGTGCCCGGACATGGCGATTCGGATTAAAGAGGTTCCCGCCCAGCCGGCCGGCATTAAGGAAACAGCCGCCAAAAAGACAAAAATAGAGGCCGCTCGCGCCGGCGGTAAATCGAAATAAAGTGCTCTCTAAAAACTTTCTGGATGTCATCCCGACCGAAGCGATGTGAAGCATCGCGGAGCGGAGGGATCTGTTCAAAAAAGTTTCGCGAAGCGCTTCCTTCCTATTTAACCCCCAGCATTGCTGGGGGTTCCTTTTAACGTCAATTTATTGCGCCGGGTCCTGCTTGACAAAATAGAAGAATCCCGTTATCTTATCTCGTGTAAATCGGTGTTTCATGAGGCAAATTCCTCAACGAGAGGTAAAAGAAAATGGACGAAGAGAAACTAAGCGAACAAGAACTTCTTAAATTAATCGCTCAAGCCGCCAAAGAGGGCGCCACAACGCTTGACCTGTCAGGCGAAGGGCTGACCTCGCTGCCGGTTGAGATTGGCCGGCTTACAAACCTGACAGCGCTTTATCTGCACAATAATCAACTGACGTCGCTGCCTGCCCAGATGGCTAATCTTACAAACCTGACACTGCTTTCGCTGAACAATAATCAACTGACCGAATTGCCTGCCCAGATTGGAAAGCTTAGAAATCTGACAACACTCAAGCTGACCGAAAATCAACTGACAGAATTGCCTGTGCAGATTGGCCGCCTTAAAAACCTGACAGAGCTTTGGCTGCAAGATAATCAACTGACCGGGCTGCCAGCAGAGATTGGACAGCTTACAAACCTGACAAATCTTTATCTTTTTATGAATCAACTCACCGAGGTACCAACAGAGATTGGGCGGCTTGAAAAACTTGAAATTCTCTATCTTGAGCAAAACGAACTGACAAGTCTGCCGGGTGAGATTTGGAAGCTTAAAAATCTGAAAAAGCTCGATCTGAGGAAAAACAAACTGACGAGCCTGCCGAAAGAGGTTCTTGGTACTGGATTGGAGATTAGGTGGGAGTGGGATAGTAAATTAAATGGAGTTTTCTGCGAAGGCAATCCCTTCGAGTCGCCGCCGGTGGAGGTGGTGAAGAGAGGGACGAAGGCGGTGAGGAAGTATTTTGAGGGATTAGAGGAGCCGGCGGCGCGGGCGCTGAATGAGGTCAAGGTCCTGTTGGTCGGAGACGGCGGAGCAGGTAAGACATCGTTAGTAAAACGGCTGCTTCAGGAGGCATTCGATAAGAACGAGGAGGAGACGCACGGAATCAATATCCGGTCATGGCAGGTTACCACAAATCGAAAGAAGATAAAGGTGAACATGTGGGATTTCGGCGGCCAGCATATAATGCACGCGACGCACCAATTCTTTTTGTCGAAGCGGAGTTTATATGTATTAGTATTAGACGGACGAAAAGAAGAGGATGCCGAATATTGGCTAAAGCACATAGAGAGCTTCGGCGGGGATTCGCCGATACTGATTGTTTTGAATAAGATTGACCAGACACCGTCTTTCGATGTGAATCGTCCGTTTTTGCAGGAAAAATATAAAGGGATAAAGGGATTTTATCGTGTTTCGTGCAGAAAGAGGACAGGGATTGCGGAGTTTGTGAAGAAACTTAAATCTGAGCTTGGGCGTGTGGAGCTTATCAAAGGTACCTGGCCCGGAGCGTGGTTTAAGGTAAAGACGCAGTTGGAGAAGATGAGCGAGGACTTTATCAGTTATAAACGGTATCGAACCATATGCAAAGAGGCGGGAATAGACGAGGAGGAGGAGCAGGATACTCTGCTTGACTATTTTCACGATTTGGGGGTGGCTGTGCATTTTGAAGGGATGGATACGGAAGAGACGAGTGTATTAGAGCCGAGATGGCTTACAGGGGGGGTGTACAAGGTAATAAATTCGGAGGTGGTGGCAGACAGGGGGATTTTGGAATTAGATGCGCTTGGGAAGATACTTCGTAAAAAGAAAAAGGACGATTATACGTATCCGCGACATAAGCACCGGTATATTGTGGATATGATGATGAAGTTTCAATTGTGTTACAGGATTGTCGGGAAAGACGCTGTTTTATTGCCGGCTCTTTTGCCGAAGCCGGAGCCGGTGCTGCGTTTCGATTACGAGAGGAGTTTGAAGTTTTACTTTGAGTATGATTTTCTGCCGGCGTCGATACTGCCGCGATTTTTCGTGCAAAGGCACAGGGATATAGATGGACAGTTGAGATGGAGGACGGGAGTTGTTCTGAGGGACCAAAGGTTGGGCGTGCGTGCGGTAGTAAAGGCGGACGTGAGGGAAAAGAGGATATATATCTGGGTGAGTGGGGATCTGAAGCGGGATTATTTTGCGGTGGTTCGCAAAACGTTCAATGATATACATGACGATTTCGAAAAATTAGCGGTTGTGGAGTGGGTGCCTTTGCCGGATGTAAAGGATTTTGCCGTTGAGTATGAAGAATTGATTGGATACGATTTAGAGGGCAGGGAGGAAATATTTTTTGGAAAGCTTCGCAGTTCGTACAGTGTTTCAAAATTGCTGAATGGGATTGAAAAGCCCGAGGACAGGATAAAGAGGTATGAAGAAGAACTAATTGGAAAAAGTGAAAAGGGAAAAAGAGTTTACTGGGTTGATGGGGATTATATTGAGAAAGGAAGTGGAATGGAAATTCGCGATATTAACATTTCAGGTGGAAACGTCAATTTTGCCGATAAGATTGACAAGATAATTTACAATGAAAATCTTGGTATAAGTAAAGAGGACTTCGATGAATTAAAGGGTGCGGTTGGGAAGCTGTCGAAGGAGAGATTAGCGGATTTGGGTGAGATGGGCCAAGATTTGGTTAAGGCGAAGACAGAGGATGAAAAGACGACGATGGTGGAGAGGATTAAGACGTTCCTGATTGAAAACGGTGTTCCTGTTGCTCAGGGTTTGACGGCGGCGGGAATCTTTGAGATTGTAAAGGCGCTTATGTAAAAAAAGCCTGGTGATGAAGGGTCTGAGACGAATAAGTATGTCAAGGATTGAAGAAGGTCCTTACGCCGGAGGGACATTATCTCTGGCTTTGCGCCGAACATGCCGAAGAATACGCCCGGTGAGCATACCGGTAAAATTTCCATACCCTTAAGGGTAAAAAATTCCCGCGAGTAGGATTGTAAGCTGTTGTTATAAAGGTTCTTACCCGCGAGCAAACCTGCCGCGACAGTGCTTCGGCACGGCGGGCGGGAAAAATCAACTGGGAGCACTATAAAGGGCCGGTTCAATTTCTTGAATTTCGAATAAGATTTTGATATTATCACAGTTCTAAAAGACTTAGCGGAGCAATCGAGCGTATAATATGAAAATTGGAGACAGGTTCATTTGAGCAAGAAGCCGAAGAAGGTTTTGCTTAAGGGCAATGAGATAATGGCCGAAGCCGCCATCCAGGCCGGGTGCAGGTTTTACGCCGGCTATCCGATAACGCCCCAGAACGAAGTGCCGGAGTACATGTCCAAAAGGATGCCGGAAGTCGGCGGGACGTTCATCCAGGCTGAAAGTGAACTTGCGGCGATAAACATGCTGTTCGGTGCCTCGGCTGCGGGGGCGCGATGTATGACCAGTTCCTCTTCGCCGGGGATAAGCCTCAAGCAGGAGGGGATAAGCTATATCGTAGCGGCTGAGCTTCCCTGTGTGATAGCCAATGTTCAGCGGGGCGGGCCGGGCCTTGGTAACATCCGGGCATCGCAGGCGGACTACTTTCAGGCGGTAAAGGGGGGAGGGCACGGGGATTACAGGCTGATTGTGCTTGCTCCGTCAACCCTGCCGGAGCTTTACGAGCTTACGATGAACGCCTTTGACTATGCGGATTTCTACAGAAATGCGGTGATGATTTTGAGCGATGGGATTTTAGGCCAGATGGCCGAACCCGTGGAGCTGAAACCTTATGAGCCGATTCTCGAACTGCCCCAAAAGGATTATGTATTAGATGGCTGCGCCGGCCGGGAGCCGAGAATCATGAAGACGCTGCACCTGTTTCCTGTGATGGACCTGGTGGAACACAATCTTCACTTGCGCCAAAAGTACGCCGGAATCAGCAGGGAGCTGACACTGGTTGAGCAGGTAAGGACTGATGATGCTGAGTTGGTAATAGCAGCCTATGGAATAACCGCGCGGGTCGCCAAAGGGGCCTTGAATCTTGCAAGGGCAAAGGGGATGAAGGTTGGGCTGATAAGGCCGATTACGCTGTGGCCGTTTCCCGAAGGGGCTTTTAAGGCACTTGCCGCCAGCGCCGAGAAGTTCTTAGTTGTGGAGATGTCGAACGGGCAGTTCATTGAAGATGTGAAATTAGCGACGGAATGCAAAAGGCCGGTTGAGTTTTTAGGTACGGGCGGCGGGTGGTACCCGACGGCGGAAAACATCTTTGAAAAGATTCAGGCTGTTTACGGGGAAAAACCATCCCCAAGCTTCGCTTGAGGCTGCCACCCTGAGTTTTAGTTATGGCCAATAGTCGTGAAACTTACGAAACACGGTCCAGGTTAGAGGTTGTTTGATGGAGTTTAGCAGGCCGGATACTTTGTATGACGTGCGGACGCATTACTGCCCCGGCTGCGGTCATGGGATTATTCACAGGCTGGTTGCGGAGGTAATCGATGAATTAGGCGTCCGTGAAAAGACGATTGGCACGGCGCCGGTAGGCTGCGCGGTTTTGCTTTATGATTACTTTAACTGCGATATCATCGAGTGCGCGCACGGCCGACCCCCTGCGGTGGCGACGGGGATAAAGAGGATCTTGCCCGACCGTATTGTCTTTACGTATCAGGGTGACGGCGACTTAGCGGCTATCGGGACGAACGAGACGATACATGCGGCCAACAGGGGCGAAAATATCACGGTCATTTTCGTAAACAATGCGATTTACGGGATGACGGGCGGGCAGTTGGCTCCGACGACACTGATGGGACAAAAAGCGACGACGGCACAGGCCGGCAGAGGGAATAACCAGGAAGGGCCGCCGTTGAAGGTCTGCGAATTGCTTTCAAATCTTGACGGTGTTACATATTTAGAGAGGGTGGCGGTGAGCACGCCGAAAGACGTAACAAAAGCGAAGAAGGCGATAACGAAGGCGTTCGAATATCAGATAGCGGGCAAGGGCTTTTCATTGGTCGAGGTGCTGTCAATGTGCCCGACGGCGTGGCGACAGACGCCCACGGAAGCGGTGGGTTTTGTAAATAACGAGATGAAAGAGGTCTTTCCGTTAGGCGTTTTTAAGGATTTGAGCAGCCAGAAAGCGGCGGCCAAATGAACAATAATGAAATGAAAATTGTAATCGGTGGGTTTGGCGGCCAGGGTGTGGTCTTAGCGGGGACCATCCTTGCGCGAGCGGCCATGGCGGAGGATAGATACGTAACGCAGATGGTCTCGTACGGGGCTGAGATGCGGGGGGGGACGGCCAACTCGACGGTGGTGATTTCGGATAGTGAGATTGCAAGCCCGGTTATTGAACGGCCGGATGTGGCGATAATATTAAACCAGCCGGCGCTTGATAAGTTCGAGGAGCGGATCGTAAGCGGTGGATTGGCGGTTGTAAATACCTCGCTGGTAGGACGGGAGGTTAAAAGAGAGGATTTGGACGTTGTAAAGGTGGCCGCGACGGAAACGGCGAATCGGCTTGGTAACGTTCGGGTTGCGAACATCGTTGCTTTGGGTGCGTTCGTTGCCAAGACAGGTATTGTCAAGACGGCAAGCGTGGTGCGTGCGATTGAAGAGTTGTTTTCAGAAAAGAAGCCGGGGTTGATAGAGATAAATAAAAAAGCGCTCACAGAAGGGGCAGGGGATGAGAAGAACGTCGAACATCGAACTTCCAACATCGAATGTTGAGCCGCTTTGCGGGCTTTTTTTGTGGTTGGTTTCTGGATTTACCGCGGAGGACGCCGAGATCGCAGAGAAAAGAGTTTTTCAGACACAGATTTCACTGATTAACACGGATTGTATGATGTGTTCGATGGAAGGGAAAAAGGATGAAACAGGACGAAGAGCATCTCAAGCTGCTGTCGATTTTTCATTACATCGTGGGCGGGTTGGCAGGGATTTTTGCCATGTTCCCCATCTTACACTTTGTCATTGGTCTGGTGATCATATTTGCGTCTGGCAGGATCGAAGGAAAGGGGGAGCCGCCCCCCGCTTTCATTGGCTGGATTTTTGTCATTTTTGCGGGCATGATTATAACGGCCGGCTGGTCTTTTGCAGTTTGCGTAATCGTAGCAGGACGATTCCTTGCACGCCGCAAGCGTTATCTATTCTGTCTTGTCATGGCAGGAGTCGAATGCATTTTCATGCCGTTCGGTACGGTTCTTGGCGTTTTCACAATTATTGTCTTAATGCGAGAGTCAACAAAGGAACTATTTTTGGCCAAAAATGAGGATAAATAGGTGAGTGTTCCAGGTTCTCCAATAAAATCTTTTAAGAAAAAAAAGTTGTTATGGGAAGTTGTTGCAGCTGCCGCTATTACAATAGCTTTGGTAATTCTTTTACTCAGTTTACCAGACACAGATCAAAAAATCAGAATGATGCGTTTAAAGGTCTTTTTGGTCAGGTCAAAAATTGACAACTTTTACAATGTGGAGGGTAGATATCCAAATACATTAAGAGAGTTAGAAGAGTACATCAAAAATACTTCAGAGCCGGAAGTTAATATAATATCTTTCAAAGAATATATCTCAAACCCCGAAGGGATTGAAGCAGAGAGTGATGTTTTAAATGGTGAAGGAGGATGGTACTATGATAAGACCAAGGGGGAGTTAAGATTAAACATAGTGCAACCAATCAAGTACTATAAGAAATTTTATTTTGGTAAATACAGGAGTGATATTCCTTCTGATTGGTAAATAGTCTTGAGGGAACTTAAAGAGGTGCCAGAAATGGAATGTTCAGAGATTCTGCATTATATAAAAATTTCTTTAATTAGAGGCTATGCTCTCTTCGGCCTTGTCGCATTGTGTTGGATAATAATAATAATATTAGTCCTTGTTCATGGACCTATTGGCTCATATGAGGTTGATCCTGACAATCCGGATATCATGAGGGGGGACAAACATGATATGCAGAAAGATGTTTTTGCTCGGTATGATTTAGTTACAGGAATATTACTTGGCATATGTTTTATTGGCTCATTAGTTGCTGTAATCCTCTATGGGTACTGGAAAAAGTGGAGTTTTCTAGGAAATCGTGAGAAAGTCACCTGATTTTTGTTTGTATTTCGTTGAAGAATCGGGGTTTGCTTTTTTGTGCTCATAATCGTAAAATCTTTTTTTGTAGAGACGGTCTGAAAATGGTCATTTAGAAGAATCTGGCGCATACGAAAGTTTGAGATTCTTTCCCGGCGCGCCGGGACTCAGAATGACAGGGTGGCGCTAAATAATTGAGGGATTTATGGTGGAGCAGGGACAAGAGGAATTCGGGGGTATTTGGGCAGAGGTGGTCGGACGTTTGCCGAGGCGGAGGCGTCGATTCGGCCTGCGGATGACGCCGATGATAGACGTGATCTTCCTGCTGCTGACGTTTTTTGTGCTGACTGCAAAATTTCGCACGCCGGAGCAGTTTTTAGCCATACATTTGCCCACGGCTGATGCGGCTGTCGAAAGATTCGGGGCAATAGAGCCCCTGATAATTGACATATCCGGCGCAGAAGGGGATTGTGCGGTGGAAATCGGGGGACTTGAGAGCCTGCGGATAGAAGGCGCACATTACGCCGACGGGCTTGTGGGTTTTGCAAACAAGCTGGGAGATGTGCTAAGCCTGCAAAAAAGAACGGTGAGCGACCCTGTAGAGCTTCGCTGTGACGAAGATGTGAGGTGGGACGACTTAGTGAAGATATACAACGTCCTGCAGGCGGCGGGGATAAGCAATATTACATTCCAGATGACCGGGCAATCGGATGATATCGCCGGCGAATAAACTTCTCAAACTGACCGTTTTTGTTTTTAGACACGGATTAACACTGTTTTTTATAATACTGATTGTTTTTAGACACGGATTAACACAGATTAACACTGTTTCTTTAATAAATTCTTTAGACACGGATTAACACTGTTTTTTATAATACTGATTGTTTTTAGACACGGATTATGGGTCCCCGCTTCCGCGGGGACAAGTTTACACCTGCGAAAGCAGGTGCGGGAATGACAAATTGAGTTATCTCTTTGTTAAAACTTCACTTATATCAAAACACAACCTCAAATCGGTCAGTTTGAGTAAACTTGTCGTTTCGGGCATATTGGTCTTGTGCATTTTGTTACCGGTGGTCTGCGCGCAGGCACTTGGGAGCGAGGATGATATTTCAGCTCAGGCGGAGGCGGCGCAGCAGAGGCTGGAAAGGTTTATGCGCGAAAGTATCGGGCCAAGGCTCGCTTACGAATATAAGGATTACTTTTTCGACGAAAAAGACGCAGTTGAGTTAGCCGGACTTGCGAGGGGGGCAAGTTCGGAGCTTCAAGAGATATACGACGCTCAGGAGGGATTGCGGAAGCGCATCGAGGATTACGAGGGCGATGACTGGGACCTGCTTTATGGGGCGACAGGCTTGTGGCGGAAGGTCTGTGCGGACGGGACAAGGACTTTGCTGTTTAAGGGCCAGGTTGATTATTTCGCCGCGCTTGCTTCAAGACAGCAGGATAGAGTTCGCATCTTAGGGGATATTATCTATCGATGTAAAATAACCAGGGACAAATGGGAGCCGGCGGGCGACCTTTTGATGGCCAGGGCCCTTAAACTTGCGGGCCAAAACGAGGCGGCAAGCAAAACACTTGACCCGATTTACAGCAGCAAGGGTTTATCCGATGCTGTCTATTTCAGGGCGGAAATATTAAAGAGCCAGCTTTCGGGAATAAACAGCATTGAGATGTTAGAGGGATTATTCAGGCGGGTGGGTAAAAGCCGTTGCGGGGATGATTTTGAGCTTCATCTTCGGTTGGCTTTTTTGGCGCTGCGATTGGGCGAGGCGGATTTGCTTAAGGAGGTAATTGCCAAATGGCCCGAGGGCGAGGATTTCGCGGGGCGTGTAATACTGTCGGAGATGGAATATCAGCGGTCCAGGGGGCAATTGACAGAAGAGGCATTGCTGCAAAAAAGCCCTTTCGAGGTTACGCTCGCAGTGAAGGCCGCTCAACGGCGCCGGCTGGAGCAATATCAGGAATTGATAGAGGCAATCTGCGGGAAAGAGAAATTTCAAACACCCGCGGTGCTTTATGTTACGGCCCAGGCCTATGCCGAGTCGGCACCAGCCGCGGCGGTTGAATACTATCGGCGCTCAGCGCTGGCCCAGCAAGAACAAAAAAGCGATGAGCTCGAAATTGAGGCAGTCGAAATCGCAAAGCAAGGAGCGCAGTTAGCACACAGAGTCTATTACGAAGAACCCGGCCACTGTCATATTGTCAGACAGATGATAAATTACTATTGCAGGATTGCTGGTGAAAAGGTCGATGAGACAATCCAGTACCTTTATACCCGTTTGTTGAATGATGAAGGGCGAAGCGGCGAGGCGATTGAGTTATTGCTCAAAATCGCGGAGGGGCCGGGAAAGTATTCGAAACAGGCACGGCTGGATTTAATCATCGGTGAATTGAAAATGGATTCAGATGACGGGGCGGAGCGATATAAGCAGATAACAGAGTTAGAAGAACTGATCGCATCAGCAAGTGGTCCGGATGAGCAGGACAAATTAGTAAGAGCTGAAGCGACGGATTTATGCTGCCAGTTGCTGTTAGAGGAAGGAGACAAGTCCGCCCACAAAGTGATGGAGCTGCTGAGCGCCGTGGAAGGTATGGATATTGAAAAGTCGGCCATATTGAAAGCGGGGGCGTTGTTGAGATTGGGCCAACTACCTGAAGCGGTGCGTGAATTGTTGCCGGCTGCCGAATCGAGGGGTTGTGAGTGGGCTGAGCGGGGCATGGAGGTTCTGAGCGCGGTCCTGGCCGGGCCCATCGACCAATGCGCCGAGGAGATGGCGGACTTTGCCGGATATATTCACGATTGCGACAGGTTGGCCCGGTACTGTCTGGCGTGCGCCCGGGGGGAGTGGAGGCCGGCGGCAGGGTTAATCGGCGCCGAGTTTACCGTGTTAGCTGCGGGCGATGATAAGGAAAAACTTGGCGAGGCGGAGGAGATTTTGATTAAATTAGCGGGCCAAGGCTACGATAATGATATTGCCTGGCTTCGATGTAAGGGGCGGCTGCTCAAGGCCAAAGGCGAATTTGCCGCAGCAGCGGTGGCCTGGGGGCGTGTTCGAGCCGTCAGCAAGTCAGCCTTGCAGGTACAAAGCCGGCAATGGTGGCGGGCGAAGTTCTATGAAATTCAGTGCTGGGGCAAACTGGGCGATACGTCTGAAACCGACGTTGCCCATGCCGTCGAGGTTTTAGAGAGCAGTTTTAGTGATATTCCTCGATTCTGGGCGGTAAAACTGGAAGGTCTTAAAGACGGTGCTGACCAATGAAAGCTTGCTTTATGCGGCGGGTTTGGGTACAATATATGGTGTTGAGCGGATAATCTTGAGATAGTTTGGAGGCCAGATAATGGCGAAGAAATCAAGCGGCCCCCGCAGGCGGCAGGTTTGCAGCTTCTGCGGACGTTCGAAGAATCAGGTCGAAGCGTTTGTGGAAGGCCCTGGCGGGGTGTTTATATGTCCTGAGTGCATTGACCTGTGCTATGATATAGTGAAGCAGGAGCGCAAGAGGGCCCAGGGTGTGGGGATGTCGCTGAAAGATATGCCGAGGCCCCGCAAGATAAAGGAATTTTTGGACCAGTACGTGATTGGGCAGGAGCATGCGAAGAAGAGTCTTGCGGTGGCGGTCCACAACCATTACAAGCGGTTAGTGCACACAGATACCGAGGACAGTGATGTTGAGATAGAAAAATCGAATATCCTGTTGATAGGGCCGACGGGAGCCGGCAAAACGCTGCTTGCTCGGACATTGGCCAGAATTCTGCACGTTCCGTTTGCGATATGCGACGCGACGACGGTGACCGAGGCGGGTTACGTGGGCGAAGACGTTGAGAACTTTCTGCTTCGGTTGCTGCAGTCGGCGGATTATGACCTCGAGGCGGCCGAGCGCGGTATAGTCTATATCGATGAAATAGACAAGGTCGGCAAGACTAATCAGAACGTATCCATTACTCGCGACGTCTCCGGGGAAGGGGTACAGCAGGCCCTGCTGAAAATGCTTGAAGGGACCACTGCCAATATTCCGCCGCAGGGCGGTAGAAAACATCCGGAGCAGTCGTATATTCAATTGGACACTTCGCAGATAATGTTCATCTGTGGAGGGACGTTTGTGGGGCTGGAGAATATCATCAAGAAACGATTAGGCAAAAAGATGATAGGTTTCGACAGCGAGCAGGGCGGGCGCCAGGACACCAGGGCTGACTACAGCGAAGTGATTAAGCAGGTAATACCGGAAGACGTTATCGAATACGGTATGATCCCGGAAATAGTGGGGCGTCTTCCGATTATCACGACCCTGTCAGCGCTTGATGCCGATGCTCTTACGAAGATACTGACCGAGCCGAAAAACGCCCTTATCAAGCAATATCAAAAGCTCTTCGAGATGGAAGAAGCGGAACTTACGTTCACGGAAGAGGCACTGAAGGAGTTGGCCGCCAAGGCTCTTGAGAGAGATACCGGAGCGCGGGCCCTGCGGGCGATTACGGAGGAATTGATGCTTGACCTGATGTATCGGCTGCCGGAGGAAGCAAAACCGGGCAATTACGCTGTTACCAGAGAGGTCGTCCTGGGCGAGGTGGATTTATTTAAGGCAAGTCGCCGGGCCAAGAAAGAATCCGCATAATTTGGGACAGGCCAAAGGCAAACTTTGTTTGAGAGTGCGACACACCGGGGACTGGTGGCCCGTTACAGTTTTGCACTGCCAAGCTGGCGCTTGACAGTGGCACCCGAAAGTGACACCCAAATATACACGACCGGTGGCATCTCTCTTGCCGGCATAAGAGATGTAAAATAAGTCAAGTGTTGAAAACGCAGGCTATTGGGTGCATACCATTCAGGCCTATGGCACATACGACACTTTTAACGTTTCGAGTGTCTGCAACGGTTGTGCGGCCTTTGACCGTTTTGATGGCTGCGGATCCTCGGGTGTTTCTGATGGTTGTGAGGTTTCCGGCTGCTGGGGTGCTGAATTGGAGCCGTTCATCTTAATAGCAACCTCAAGCGCCTCGATTTGACTCATAAGCAACTCTGTCTGGGCCTGGAGTATGCCCTTTTCAACAGTGAGCTGATTCTTCTCATTTGTGGTCATGCTAATCAATCGGTTGTATTTTTTTATGGCCGATTTGAGGGAACTGAGGCGAAGAGCCATGGTCTTATTCTGATTTGCCAGCGTTTCTATCTGGTGCCTGAGCTGTTCGGAGCGGATTTTTCTTTCCATAAACAGCCAGCTGTCGGTTACGATTATCACCACAATACCGACAATGGCAATAATCGCAGTTACCTGCCATATTCTTTTGGATTTGGCCTGAATCTTAAGCGCTCCGAATCTAATCCAATCGGTTTTGGCAAGTGGGATAATCTCGGGGTCTTTGGAATTTGTTTGGTTCGTATCCATCATCTACCCTTTCCAAATTGTCTAAATCCGTTCAGCACAACCTCAGAGGCCTGAGGATTTCGTATCCCCTCTATATATCAGGATACCACGAAAAGGCGTTGATGGCAAGCGTAAAGTGGCGTTGGGTACGGAATTTTTGTAAATTTGCCGAAAAATTTTCCTTGACATAAGGCCTTGTCTTTGATGAGGTTAGCGGTGAGGGCAGGGATAATTGTCGAACAAGAAGGCAAATTTGCCGATAGAAAGATATAATGAAGCAAGCGTCAACTAAGTTTTGGGAGATTGTAATCATGAGAAGATATGTAGTTTCAATTGCTGTGTTACTGTTGGTGATGATGGTTTCAGAAACGGCCCCGGCAAAAGATGAGAAGGGTAAAGGTAAGGCGAAATCGCCATTGTTGGTGCAGCCGGGGGCCAGGAAATCGCCCGAGGAGCTTGGCCGCAGAAAACGTGTCGGCAGCGCCGAGGCTGGAGCCGAGCGCCGAAGAGACCGTGAGGAAATGGCCCGCGGCATGCTGCACGTCGAGCAGTTGAGAAAGCTCGACGAGCAACTCGAAGATAGTCGCGGCCGGCACAACAGATTCGTCGGTGAATTGAAAGCTATAAAGGAGCTGGCATTGCAGGAAAAGGCCGAAAAGACGGCTAAGCGTCTCCAGGAGCTAATCGATAAAAGCACCGGCCGATTCAATGAGGACGTGAGGAAACTGGAGCAGAGACGCGACAGAATCCGAGAGCAGGTCGAAAAGCAGTCCAAAGAACGCTTAAGACGCAGGGAACGCTTGATGGAGCGCAGAAAAGAGGAACAGGAAAAAGCCAGACCCCAAGGCAAAGCAGGCGAGGGTAAGGTCAAAGGCCAGGGTAAGGGTCGGGGCAAGGATAAAAGCGAGGCTAAGCCCTAAGGCTGGTGGCTTGACAGCTAATTGTGAACTTTAGCGTACAACAAGGGCCGAGAGTCTGCAGTTCTCGGCCCTTTGATTTTGGCCAAAAGCCGTTAAATTTTTTCTCTACCTGGTCGGCCATGTTTTTACACTCTTATCCATCAACTACTGTCTGCTTCAAATGCTGTGAGATTATCAAGAATTCGCTCCAGATATTTTTCAAAGCGGTCGACTTCGGCTTTTGAGAATCCTTTATAGAACAATTCGGTTATTTCCTGTGACAGCTCAACGTATCTGCTTTCGAGGTTTTTGTCTTTGTTTGTGCGTTTAATCAGGATTTTCCGCCTGTCCTTTTTGCAGCGTTGGCGCCGGACGTATTCCATCTTTTCGAGTCGGTCGAGCATACTTGTCAAAGTTGACTTTTTCAGTTGTGTTTTTTTCACGAGTTCACTGATAGAGATGCCATCGGCTTGCCAAAGCGCAAACATAATCCTGCCCTGAGCGGAGTTAATCTCTATATTGTACTCTTTCAGTATCCGCTCAAATAGTCTGCCCGCGACATGGCGTATCTTAGCCATCAAAAATCCGGCCTGTCGTTGTGATTTCATATTCTTCATTTTAAGCTAAATTCGAAAGGCCCTTCTTTATACCAACCCTTTGCAAAATCAGGCAACAATCGAAGCACAGTATACTGCGGACCATCAGGGCCATCCGGCCAATATATTTCCCAGCCAGCCTGCCAGATTTCTTTTTTCAGGTTTTCATCCGTAACGATCTCAATTTTTCCTGTTAACATCATTCCGTGAAACTCACTTGGCTTGGAGTAATAAACAGACACCTTCGGATTTGCCCTTATCTGGGCCATTTTAGTTGATGACGCACTGGTCCGTAGTGGTCCCGTGAAAGCAAGACACATTTAAGCAGCAGCGAGGGTGTCATACGCCGCCGCCACTTCGTTTGGCGTTCGGTAACAAAGAGCCGAATGTATCCGCTCCCGATTATAATAATTCACATAAGCTTCTATCGCAGCTCTGGCCTCCGAAAGCGTATCATATACGTTCGCCCGAATCTTCTCCTCGATGACACCCTCGATGGCGCTTCATTTGAGAACGGCACCTTCGCCTGGAATCCGTGGTACGACCAGGCGGGGACATACGACATAACTTTCCTGCCGGGCGACCAGCAAGAGCCGCAGTATTCTCAGACTATGACTATAGTCGTGGAGGACGTGCAATTGTCCGACTGGTACCAAACATGGCTTGAGCATCTCGGCTTGCTCTAAAGTGCTCGACAACAGGATTCTCAAACAATCACAATAACTGTGAATCCCGTCAAATCAGCCACCAGTTGGTACGAGCGCTGGCGCAAGCATCTCGACTCGTTCTAATCACTGCTTGCATACTATGTCCGCCATAGGGATCAGGTGAAAAGATGGCGGATGTTTTGTAATTGCAGCGAAAAATGTCGAGGGCGTAAAGGAAACGCGGGACACGATCATTGACTCTACATCAGAGCGGCTAACAAAGGGCAACAACTATAACCACAAAAGCCATCATCAGTACGACGAATGCCCCCGCATGGTTAAATAGATGTACCTAGAATCAGGCAAAAACCGCGAATTTTCTTGACATTTCATGCTTAGTTAGGTAAACTTAAATAGATTTACTTTGTCTTGGCAAAATATTTACGAGAGATAATAGGCCGAGTCGTCGCTCTTCTCCGTCGAGCTTGCTTCACGGAGAATTCGGTGACTGAAGATGTTAGGAGGAGCCACTATGAAACATGCAAGTGTATTTCTGGTACTATCTGCTTTACCAATCGTTTGCCTTGGTTATTCAACAGCAGATTTCAACAGAGATGAGATTGTCGATTTATCGGATTTCTCTGAATTTGCGTATCAATGGTTACAAGAGCCCGAATCCCTGCCCGAGGCACAACAGCCTGTGTCCTTAGCTACTTATGTGATTGCCGCAAACAGTGCGCTCGAGCACGTGAAGGCACGAGCAGATTACGTTTGCGACGGTGCAGATGACCAAATCCAGATACAACAAGCCGTGGATGCCATGAGTTCAATTGGCGGGACAATCTACCTTACAGAAGGAGAATACTACATTTCAGAGACAATAACTGTGGACAAGCCTGTATTTTTCCGTGGTGCAGGGGTCAATTGGCATCATCAGGGAGGTTTGACGAGAATCTATCCTGTTGATGGAATCGATGGCCCAATCATTGATTCTGTGGGTAGTTATTATCTTGGAGGAATATTTGATATTGGTTTTGACGGGTATTTCATGACAACCGAAGTTAATCATCCGGCTGTACTCATCCGTGCTACCGGGGGAGACTACCACATTGAACGAAGTGGCTTCTATTATCTGAAATTCCTCAATGCTGTCGAGGCTCAATGTCATAATGTATGGATTTACGACACTTGCTTTGAGGAGATAAAGCATTCAAGCGATGATTGTTACGCAGTACATGTCTCAAAAGGTGTAAGAAACAGGATTGTAAATTGTCATTTCCGTAACAATAAAAACTGTATCTGGTTTAGCGGCACCGGCCGGGAGAACTGGATAAGCGGGTGTGATTTCCATGATACAGACCATAGCGCATTAAGACTGGCCGCCAGTTGGGGAGTAATAAGTGATTCGTTTTTCTATCGCTATGACGACTCAGGTGATGGTTATCCGATGATTGAAGTTATAGGAAGTATTGGACGTTGGAGTATTCACGATTGCGAAGTGAATGCGTACACCGATATGCCGATACTTGAAGTGGCAAGTGGTGGAGCCTTCTCCGAGTTTATTTTCCACAACAATCGTATCCGCAATTTTCAAGGCCCCATAGCCACTGCGTTTTCAGGTAACATAGTGAATCCACAGATCAAGGATAATCCGGGCTATGCTACGGAAAATGGAGGTGGAACTCTGGTAGCAAATGGTGGTACGATTGCTCACGAGCTTATTTCTACGCCCGTCATAGTTAATCTAACCGTCTCGGATGCGAGTCATATCGCCGCAGTAACGGCAACAGATGACACTAATATAACTATCGGCCTAAAAGATAACGCCGGAAACAGCGTTAACACGCCTGAACCGGTCTATTGGTATGCGGTATGTCAATAGAAACGAGGTGTGAAAAAAAACGCAACGAATTTCTGCGTGATGGTTTGCCGGACTCCGCTGAGATGCTGCTACATCCCCCTCCACGACCCTGGCGTGTCGATTAGCTTACCGTATCATGTTACCTACTACCGGGTTCATAGAGCCTTTGGCTTTGATGAACTTTGTGAAGTAATCACAGATTTCCAGCAGTAAAGGCAGTGGGTCCCGAATGATAAAATCATCGTGATAGCATTCTCTCTCGGGAATAAAAAGCCTCAGGGCTTCTTGGAACTTGTCTCGCTTAATCAGTTCTACAAATGCCAGGCAATCTCCTATCAGCCATCTGCATTTTATCTTCCGATTTTGAATCACGCCCGAGCCAATATTATCTCTGCCCAGAGCGGTAAGGTACCAAAGATAGGGGAAATCAAGCCCGGAAAACATAGCCAGCGCTAGAGCGCCCCAGAGTCTCGGATTGATTTCTATCAATCTGAACTCGCCGTTTTTATCTGCGACGAAATCCAGATGCGCTACTCCGTGCCACTCTAACTTATCCATTATTGAGACGGCCTTAGATATTAGCTGGTGGTTATCATAAGTCTCACGCAGTGTAGAAGTACCGAACTTGCCTTGCTCTTTACACCGCAAATACCTTTCAGCAAAAGATGCGACACATCGTCCATGGTCATACAGTACGCATACTCCCGCAGCCTCCCCCGGCAAAAACTCCTGGACGATGGGCCATCTTTCGTGGAATAAACCAAATGTTTGAACAAGCTCTTTAAACATATCAGCCTGCTCATCCTTATCGTACACTATACGAACACCCTTGGCACTATTTCCTGTTCTTGCTTTTATAACTATGGGGTAGGTAGTGGTTTGGGCCAGATTTTTTAATTCCGCCAGCGACGCGACTTCAGTAGTTACAGGCACTGGACATCCGGCTTTTTGGGCCATGTCAAGAACAGTAAATTTATCTTCAGCAATTCTATAACTATCCCACTCCGGCAAAGCAATGCTCACACCGGAAGGCAGATCATTCCTGCGCCTGCTGAATATCCCCACATCCTCATGACCAGGTAGTAAAACTTTAGCCCCGGTTCTTTTTAGGGCTTCACACGTCAGCTCAAAGTATCTTTTCGGCTCAATAAAGAAGTCGGGCAGTCTGGTAAACGACTTACAGTATCTCGAAACTCGCGACATGGCTAACGGTGAAGCATCGCCAACATGAACATCTATGCCTCGCCGTCCCAAGGACCAAACTACCGCATAAGAACTCCGGCACCACCCGTATGTTACAAATGCGGGAAGATCATTTACATTCTTCGTTTTTGGTGTCTTCGAAACCATCGTTCATAACCTTCCGGACTTTGCGAAGCATGCAAAACTACCTGTAAAACAGTAACCTTCGATCATTCTGATAACTTCCTTCACCTCTGGCAACTCTTCCTTATCTCCTCTTGCTTTAAAACGGCCCCGACATTATCCAAAAAACTATTGGCCCATTTATCGCAAAGTAACCCCACCGTATTTCTAAAAGGATACGCCGTTTTAACCATCATCTTAAACTTGCCTGTATATGCCACATTAAGAATCGCGTATTCCTTTGAAAAGCCAAATACCTTCATTAGATGCTCTTGAATGTTGGTTTTATGATGAATACTTCGAGATCCATCCAAAACGTAATCCATCTTTTTTTTATTCAGATAATAATCCAAAATCCCATCGAGAAGTCCATAGCTTGAATATTTCTTCAGAAAGGCCGGTACATGCCTGATGTTAGACAACCAAACCGCATTATTTTGAATATAGTTCTCAGAATAACTGACAAGAATATCTTTATGAAAACATCCGATATATTCCAATACACCCGGCAATTTATGTGCGGTCTCAGCCCGATTTTTTAATACTTGTTGCGACTCCACATAAACTTTACCTTTGTAGCGGATAGTTGCTAATTGAGCAACTTTAGGACATTCAGAGGCGACTTCATTGGAGGTTAAAGGGCGTACTGTATAAAACTTCTTCCCCTGTCTGATCATCCAACGCTTCTTTTTATCCTTAATATGCCCAATATCCCAAGGGCCTCTTTTAAGAACATACCACCATTCGCTGCTTCGCTCTCTTCCAAACTCCCTGTCCCATCTTGCAAAAGGCCGACCTGATATCCTAAGCACTTCCTTTGCAACATCCATTGATATTTTCGGGGTGCAATGAGGAAGATATGCAGGTATCATGAAACCCTGATAGTCGCACCAATCAATACCTCCAACTGTAATTACGTAATTACCCTGTTCTTTTAGTAAATGCGCATAACTATTATCTGTTTTCAGCTTACTGTTATTGCTGCTATCAGCCATTAATCATTCCCGAATCATCCCGTATTTTTCGACCAGAGCATCCAATGCCACAGCTATTTTATGCGTGTCTTCATTCTGGTCGCGGCTAACACGACGAGCGCGAAACGACTCCGGGATTTTTACATCTGTCCTGCAATTGAACGAGAACCCTCGGTCTGATAGACAGTTCACAAGCCTTTTCGCAAAACTGCGAGGGGAACGACAGCTTTCGTAGTAATCAGCCTCCAAGAAGATATCCGAATGTCGCGCCTGCAGTTCATCGAGCCTACGATTGATGAAAAACGCCTGTCGGGCAACCCGCTCATAAGGTGTCTGTCCGGGCTCTGACCGGCATTCTTTTGGTATAGCAGAGGGGATCTCAACAAAAGTGTTGTCGTTTTTCTTCATTCCTATCAACATTGAGTGAGCCGAAGTAAGCGAATCCCTTTTAACGCGAATGATGAGGCATTTGTTGAAAAGTGAAGCAAGCTCATCGATATAAAAGGCGTGTGCCAGAAAGCCTGCAAGAAACGGCCGGCCGTCTATCCTGTAAATGGCATTCATCACCTTTATAAATCTTTGTAAACGCGCTTTGTCAGGTTTGGGTCCGGTCTCTATTAAATGCTGGTCGCACCAATAATGCCAGAACTGATAGGCTTGTGCCGGACCGTTTAGTCCTGCAATGAAACCAAAGTCAGAGCGGTAATTTGAAATATAGGGACGAGTAACCCACTTCGACAGCCAGTATCCAATCAAAGGAGTGCGATAAAACAAGTAATGAAGATTGTTAATCAGCATCCCATCGATCGTTTGTGTTATGAGTTGAAAAGTAAGAGTCGTACCGCTACGTGGAATTCCGCAAACTGCGATAAAAGGTATATTGCTTTTAGTATCGTCTGGTTCGTGTCGAATGAGTAATGACTCAATAGTCCTGCAAAGGCCAATGTCCATTTTCTGGAACAGATACCCTAATTTCTTTTGTATTGAGTCTATTCCCACTTTCTAACTCCTCTGCTAACGTTTTATTAAACCTTTAAAAAATCCCTACAAAATAAACATGTTGCTCAATAAGATTAAGAATCATCTTCAGGCCGATCAATCCAGACAGCAATCCATTCCTCAGATACTTTTTTTTCACTCCAGCCAAGCTTCCTGAACAGCTTCAAGCAGGGCAGATTGTCCGGAGCTATCCGCCCCCGCACTCGTACCATGCCTCTCTTAAAGAGCTGGTCGGCAAAATATGTCGCGAGCTTGGCAGCGTTGCCACCACCCCGGTGTTGCGTATCTAACGCAATAGGCATGAATATTCCCTCCGGGCCCGTAGGTTGAGGTTTCTTGCTATTTGTCAGCACGTCCAAACGTTTGTCGGAAAAAGGTGGCCTTATCTTTCCCAGATGCTTGGCCACTACCTTTCTTACGGTGGCACTGGTGAAAAGACCTTTCAATACGCTCCATCCGAATTTTAAGAAATGGCGCCGTATAAACCTACCGTGAAAACCTATCTTGATTGTACCAACGGCAAAACCGACAATCCGCCCGGTTCCGGGCTCCTCCAAAACTGCTCCAAGGCTTTCAGGCTCGTTCACAAACTGGGCATAGTAAGACCTGACGACATCCCGGCTCAGCACCGAAAAAATAGAAAGCGAAGCTGGAAAGCAATGCCTGTGAACTTCCACAACGCCGTCAATATCCTCCAGGGTCATATCTCGTACTTGGGGCGATCTCGTAGTCTCAGGCATATCGCGTCTCACATATACTTAGCTGGAACTATATACATAGCTGTTAGTGCGGCTTGCAAAAAAAGAAGGATTGAGGCGGAACTTCTTGGTATGCGGCACATATTCACACCCCGACCACGAAACATACATTTGTTGTTGCGGTACCACCAATATTTAGTGTGGCTACTCTTTTTACATCCGGGACCTGGTAATCCCCGGCGGTTTCAGTAACTTGCTTGTATGCATCAAGCAATTGTCTTGCTCCTGTTGCACCCACGGGATGCCCACAGCCGATAAGCCCGCCGGAAGGATTTATGGGGAGTTTGCCATCCATTTCTATGACCCCCTCCTCGATTGCCCTATAAGACTGGCCGGGTTCAGTAAGTCCAAAATGATCGATCGCCATATACTCTGAAGTAGTAAAGCAATCGTGTGTCTCAATAACATCGAGTTCCCAGCAATCCGCTATACCAGCCCGTCTGTATGCATTTAAGATCGCCTGGCGCGTTATCGGTAATACATATTCGTTATCTGCTGAATCAGCGACCTTTTGGGAAAATCCAATCGGGGCTGTTGTGTGTCCCCAGCCTAAGATTCCCGGAATCTGATCGATATTAAGGTTTCTTTTTCTCGCGTATTCGTGAGCGAACTGAGCCGAAGCAAGATACAAACACACCGCCCCGTCTGTTACCTGAGAACAATCGGTAACCTTGATCCTGCCGCTGATCCTCTTATTGTATTTGCCCACTGTGTCTGCGTGTTCACAATTCATAAACCAGTCGCGAGTTTGAGCATTCGGGTTGTTCCTGGCATTACTGTAATTGATATCGGAAATTCCGGCCAGATATTTGTCATCAAGCCCATATCTCTTGTCGTACTCATCTCCGAGTTTGCCAAAAAGTTTGGGAAAGGGAAATTCTATGCCATCACACTCTTCTTCATACCAGGCGGCAGTACCTAAAAACTCTCCCCCCTTGGCTGGGCTGGCAGTTTTCATTTGCTCGACACCTATCAAGCATATCAAATCATAGATGCCTGCTTGTATATAAGCCATAGCTGAAAGGGCTGCTACCGCGCTGGAGGCGCACGCTGCTTCAAAACGCATGGTGGGCAGACCCTTAAAGCACGGGTCGAAATCAACAAAGAATGCACCAAGATGTGCCTGCATACAGTACAGCTCGGCGGCAAAATTACCGATAAACGCGGCGCTGATTTGGGCTGGTTCAATTCCCGTCGTTACCAGGCTGCCCTCATACGCCTCGCGCATCATCGCGGCGATGTGTTTGTTCTCCCTGCTCCAGTTCCTGGCAAAATCTGTTTGATAGCCGCCTAATATAAATACCTGCTTATTATTCACTCGCTATCCTCTATCATATTCATCGAGCCGGAAAATACTTGCCGGCATCGAGCATCCGGCTTTGGCTATCCTCAGCATTTTTCAACGCATCTGGCACCTCAAGCTCTTTATTTTCCAGTAGCCCGATAACATGTTCTCTGCCGCCAAGCATACTCACAATCAGACTCGGCGCGGCCCAGTTGAATCCAAAGGACATCACCTTGTCAATTCCATCTATTCCAAAAACAGAATCTGTAACCTCACCGATACGCGAATAAGAGTATACTATGTACACACAAAGGATGTCCCTAACTATCTGGGCCTCTCTGCTCGAAGCCATCTTGACCGCCTCAAACGCCTCCTGATACCTTCCCATATGAATCAAATGTTTGGCCTTTTCAACAAAGCCGACGTGTGGCGCTATTGCCGGCACATACTCACAACTTGTCGGGTCAATAAACTCGCTCCTGCCACTTTCAAGTCTCTTGTAGAAACCGCCTCTATCAGATGTCTTGTTGCCCAAGCAGCCGTTTTGAATCATTTTATCGATATACTCCGGCGGAACAAGACTGTGATGCATCTCGTCGTTGGTGTTGTTATACAAGTTCTCAATGATGGCCTTATGAATATCCAGGCCGACCAAATCAATAGTCGCCAAAGGTGGCATCTGCCTGCCTGTATAAGGCCCAATCAGGTAATCCATCATCTCCACTCCGTACACGGCAGCCAACGCCGTAATGCGATTAAGAAGCAAAAAGGCTATCCGGTTACCTGCAAATCCCGCAACGTTTTTGACAGGAACAACCACCCGCCGAAGCCGGTGCTTCAGGAAATCCTCCATAAAGCCAACAACTTTGGGGTCAGTATCAGATTGGCCGGTAATTTCACAAGCCAGCATTTTACTCGGAGGATTATAGAAATGCGTAGAGAGAAAGTTTTTCCTGAAATTCCGAGATCTGCCTTTCGGCAGAATTTCCAAAGGCAGACTTGACGTCACGGAACTCACTATGGTGTCCGGCCTCTTGCATCCATCTATCATCTCATACATTCTTTGCTTTATCGCAAGGTCTTCACTAACACACTCAACAATCCAGTCAGCCTCTGCCAGTGCCTCGGCGAGCAGATGGTCATAATCTCCACACTCAATATTCCGGCTTATTACTTCAGAGCGCGCCTGGGCAATAGCCCTCTGCAAGCCGCGCCTCGCACCTTCAGCGGTCCGGCTCAAAAAATAGACTTTTATGCCCTGCTGTGCAACAAGACCACCCACCAAACTGCCTATGGTGCCACCAGAGCCGAGAACAGCAACATTATTTATGCTCTCAATCATGCAGAACTCCTGCCGCGCCTATTTCTTTGGAACACGCCGGACTTTCAGTGAACCACCATAATTTCGACCAGCAACAACAAATGTAGATGAATCCGGTGAGAATGCCAGGTTATTAAGTCCTCTGCAACCTCCCATGACACCAAGACGCTTGCCGGTCGTTGTGTCCCAAAAATAGACTTTATTGCCGGGATTCACACCGGCTGCCACCACAAATCCATCGGGGCTCACCTCAGTGCACGTAACACGCTGCTCATTAAATGAAGCCGTCTGCCGTGCCTGATCCATTAAAAACTGACCGACTTGCTTGCCGGATGTAGTTTCAAAAGCATACATGCATGCCCCCTCTCCACCGGCATAAATCAGTTGCCCATTTGGCGAAAATGCAACATCCGTAAACTCCGAGGATGTCTCCACTACTTTTTCCCACACTATTTTCCTCTGTGCCACATTAAATACGCCAATCCAGGCAAAGTCGTTTGTCTGCCCAACCGCGGCAATAAAAACCCCATCGTCGGAAACATCCAACTCGTACAGTATTAACGTGTCATCTTCTTTTTCTATCGTTGTGACAGGAATAAGTTTGTCAAGACCAGGCGAAAGCATTTCGAGGCGAAAACGTTTGCTGTTGCTGGAATTCTGACCTTGGCCGGCTTTGTCCACAAGTGCAAGTGCGACAAACCGCCCTCCCCCACCTATACCCAAATGCTCACATTGCCAACCGCTATCAAATACAAGTTGCTTGTTGTCTGTGCCATTTATAAAGTTGCTTACGACAATCATGCCCAAGCTGTCAGATGGAGCCAAAATGAGCCTGTCACCAGGTAACCAAAGCGCGTTACTTGATTTGACAGAGCGGACTCGCGGCCCATCAGCTAAGCTGGTCCAATCCCAGACCCAGACCTCATTTGTTTTAGAAACAGCTATAAGCACCCCCCCTGCAGTGTACAGCCTTTCGATACCACCAGCGGGCGCATTGAACTCATGCTTAACTAGAGACCTGGAATTGACAGCCAACATAACGAGCACAATCAGAGAAAAAACCGCAACGAAAAAAAGAACCGGCGATTTCCTTTTATAAGAGGAGGCAGCCATATATTAATTCCAGATAACAGCATAATCTATACAATCTCGCTTCCGATCTTCTTTCCTAAAACCCTCTCGTATAAGACCATGTGTTCAGCGATCAACCGTTTGGAGTCAAAAAGTTCTCTGACACGCCTGCAACCGGCCCTGCCAAGCTCTTTACGCAATTCCGGCTTCTCGGTCAATTCAAGCATCGCTTTAGCGAGCTGTCTGTGATCATCCATATCTACAAGCAGTCCCGTGACCTCATCAACCACCGCATCCACACAGCCAGTAACCCTTGTCGCTATAACAGGCAATTCCAGCGCTCCCCCTTCAATCAGCGACACCCCGAAACCCTCACGCCGTGAGGGCAAGACGACTATATCCATAGCGGCGTAAAACGGCACAGTATTATCCACATAACCTGCGTAGCGAATTTTGTCGTTTTCATCAATTGTACGTACGGTTTCCGGATCAAGTGTTTCCCGTACATTGTCAAAACGTCCAACCAGCAACAGATAAACATTACTCACTCGTTCCTGCAATCCTATAAAGCTCTCGACGAGAGCTTTAATTCCCTTGTCCGGAACAATCCTGCCCAAAAATCCTATAACTATCGCATTACCAGGAATACTTAGCTTTTCTCTGGTCAGCCTGCCTAATGCGGCAGTTCTGTCGGTGCGAGTGAACTTTTCCAAATTGATCCCACAGGCTGTCCCATTGCCAAGTACACCAATCTTCTCAGCCGGACACAGTTTTTCTTCGACCACTTTCTCTCTTAAGCTGGGGCTTACGGCCAGCAACTCAGTAGCGAGCTTACAGGTCAACCACTCAGCAAACCACAGCAGCTTTCGCTTCCACCCGACCGAGGTTTCCAGCACCAGCCCATGCACCGTGTAGATGCGAGAAGTTATGCCGGCAAGAAATGCTGATATGATACCAATAAATCCGCCTTTCGGCGTGTGTGCATGCACTATCTGGTACTTCTCGTGACGAAGTTGCTTAGTGAGCCTGTAAATTGCCACAATATCCTCCAAGACCGATATTCGCCTTGTAATCTCAAGAGGCAGTACAGTACACCCGTATCGCTGCCCCATCTCATGCAATTTTGGGGCATCAGAACTTACAATTGTCACTTCTGAACCTCGGGCTCTCAATTGTTCTATCAACTCGCAATAAAATCTCCACAGCGTCGCCGGCACTGCGGATATCAGGCAGATTCTTGGAAAATTCCTTTTATCGCTTTGCTCTGTCATTCTTCCATCGTACCTATTGAATCTTTCCCAGCACTTACGACACCCTCAGATTAGACTGATTATCCAATCTTGTCCTTAATTAGGTCGGCAAATTCAGTAGGGTCTTTGCTCTGAACCAAGAAGCACTCGGACTGATTCACCAATCTTGCCAATATTTCTTTTTCTCTTTCGACTAAAGCCTCCGGGTCAAACTCAGGATTGAAATATGAATAAGCCGTCAACATTGGACTCTTTCGGTAGCCAAATTCATAATGATTCAAGTTAAGAACCATTTTAAGGGCATCTGTCTTATCCAGGGATTGTAAGCCTCCGTCGCGCCGAGCGAGGATCACAATGTGTGTCACCCTTGAGCGGTCAAGAATACGTTCCTTTCCTATATAGTTGTCGATAGTCTTGCGTGTTCCGGGAAATGGAAGTATCTCTACAACTGGCATTACCTTAATGAGTTTCATTCTTATTGCCATTATTCGGCTCATGCTGAGTTCATCATAATATCGAAAGGTAGATGTCCATGGGCAAGCATAGATATTCTCACCATCAATTATTGCCAAATCTTCCGATATAAATGATGCCTCATGGTCAAATACCGCCCGCATAATGGCCAAGGTCTTGCCGGTGTCAGGCGGGGCTATTACGACCACTGTTGAATCTCCGAGACTGAACGCCGAGCAGTGCAGCGCACACAGGTCCTTCTTTAGCAGCAGGGCACAAACCATATCAGTTAAAATGTAGCCTGGAGAGTGTAAATTGTTAAAACGCCAACGTATGTGCTTGACATATCTTTTGTTCGCCCATACCTCCGGCCTGTTTGTTAACAGGCCCTTTGCGAGCAATCGCAATTTTGTGCCCCCAAAGAAGTTGCGCTGATAGAACAATTCATCTTTGGATTGCTCCGCCCTCCAATAATGATACTTTTGAAGGCCTTGTTTTTCCCGGCCCTCAGTTGCAAGTGGATCAACAATAAATCTCACGACAAGCCGACATTTGTGAATTTCTTCATCAGAAACAGGCTCCGGAGGATATCCAAACGACCAGCCAATTTTTTCTTTACAATTAGTCTGAATCCCCAAAATATCCTTACATGCAACGTAATTTTTTGCTTCCATAATGTTCTACTCACTCTTAATGGTAGTCAATTATAGAACCTTACTGCGCACTGCTGAAATCTCCTGTTTCTTTGCCTAACTCAGCGACCTTCCTATAGAACTCGATGCGACGCCGATTAAGTTTCTCAGCTTCGTATTCCCGGGCTGTTTGCAGATTTCGGGCTGACATTTGCGCGAGCCTATCGGGGTCACTCAGTACAGAGATAATTTTAGAAGCAAGTGCCACGGCATCTCCAGGTGGCACCAAGTCTTCCGCGGCAAGTAATTCTGGAATTCCACCGACCGCACCACCAATGCACGGTAGTGCTCTGGCCATGGCCTCAACCAGCGCTCGCGGAAGCCCCTCTTGCCGCGATGGCAAAACATATAAATCTGCACTATCCAACTCATCGTACACCGGCTTGCCAGGCGGAAGCTTACCCCTGAACTTAACTCTTTCAGCAATGCCCAGTTTAGTGATTCTTTCTTCCAATTGTAGCCTAAATCGACCATCGCCTACAAGAATCAATTCGATACTAAGTCCTTGCTTAATACAGATAGCAACTGCATCCAGAAGCACGTCAGGCGCTTTGTAGAAGTGGTCCATACCCCCAACAAAACAAAGATGCCAAGGCTCTTTACGTTTGAACCTGGCTCGCGTTCTTTCAATCCTTTTCTCCAGTGCCGATTGGTCGATCAAGACCTTATCGGTAATCTCAACGTCAGAAAAATACGTCGAATACCCGCCAGGTGGATAACGCTCTTGTAGATTCCTCGCCGTCACATAGGTTGCTAACGCTGCGAAGTGACACAAGCGGCGCAAATTAGCCCTGGCCGTACGTCGTATTACTGGTCTCAAGAAACACTTTATGCCACCCGGCGCCCCTGCCTCCCATGGGTCCCCGACGACCTCTACCGCATAGGGTATCTTTGCCTTCATCAAGTCGTGTCCCAACATACCACCTATTACTCCGGGAACCCGGAGTATAAACACATCAGCCTCTTCGATAGCTTTCTTAACTATACCGGCTGTCTGGAAATATCGTCTCGTATACTGCCAGGGTCCGATGTAATAAGGGATAGCCATAAAACGCACGTTCGGACCACTGGCTGGCGGTTTATCCAACTCCTGCCGGTCAATATCACCGACTCGGGCCAAGACGACAACTTCATCAAATACCTGTAAGTATCTACACCAAAAACTATAATCACAAACGGTAGTCGAATATATATTCCCGCTATGCGTACGCAAGAAGCGATTTTGCAAAGCTACCATCACACGCATCTGTCATTTCCCTCCACAAGAAACATTGCCATTTCATACAATAAAAATATCACTACTGTCCCATTATAAGTCGAATAATAACAATTGGTTATGAAATTGAACAGTTTCGTTTTGCAAGGCATTTTTCGTAAGTACTTGTGTAATAGAGACTTTCTCGAAAAGTACAATGCTGAGAATTTGCAGGATTTCGCTCAAACTCAGTTCGATTTTGAGTTCTTTCTTGACGATTGCGACAAGAATGTAAATGCTGACGGCTATCCAGATTTGAGTCTTTACGGCGTTGGCACTGGTTCCAAAGAATGTCTTGATTCGCAGATACTGTTTGATCCATTTGAAAAAAATTTCTATGCTCCAGCGGCACTTGTAGAGTCGAACAATTGTCAAAGCCGGCAGAGTAAAGTTGTTTGTTAAAAATACGAATTTTTTGCTTGTCTCGATATCGAAGTAACCGATGCGGCGTAGAACAGCAGGATAATCCTGTGATGCATAGAAACCGTTTAGCATTATCGTTTGGTCGCATCGAAGGCCAGTTGTTTTGTCGACCTTGCGATAGTAAAGACGGCGATAATTGAAATTGCTTTTGGCCCTTGTAATAAACGTTGAAAGGTTTTGAGTGAACGTATAAAGACGAGCGAAGTCGAGGTAAGCACGATCCATGATGTAAATAGCGCCCGGCTCTAGAATCAGGTCGTCGAGAATATTGACATCGTGGACTTTTCCGTCTGTAATGCGGATAAAAGTGGGTATAGAGCCTTTTAAGTCCATCAGCGTGTGTATCTTGACTGCGGCTTTGTGCTTGCGAAATTTTGCCCATGGAAACAGTGAAAGACATAAATCGATGGTGGTTGAATCCAACGTGTAGACCTCTCGGTTCAGTTGAATGCCGAAGTCTTCGTTGGCGTAAAGCATTCGGGCCTTGTTTATTAGGATTTGTGCGAAGTCTGCATATATTCTCCAGTCCCGATGCTCGTTTGCGTTTGCTAATGTGTTGCGTGAAACATTCCCCCGGATACCGCAATGGTAGAGCTTGGGCTGCATTGCTCGCAGGCAGGTCTCTATGCCGCGAAGACTCTGGCGATATGTTATCTGAGCGAAAGCCATACACAGGTATTGATCGAAACAGGAAAAAGTTTTTATCCGATGGTTGCCGCGGTATCGGCGAACGCATCTGTCGAATTGGTGTTTTGGTAAGAAGTCTATCAACTGTGAGAAAACAATCCGTCCGGTATACATTGGCCGGTCCTTTCAATGAATCAATGAAAGTTTTATGGCCAAAGTCTATGGGTGATTTCAAGTCGATCACAACCATCTTTTCTCACAACCTATTATATTTATTCGGTTTACAACAATTTATAATAATTCAGGTTAATTTAAGCCGATAGCCGATAATATCATCATGAACCATATTTTTGAAAGGATTCATGATGAGGCCATTAACAATAACATACCAAATAACAACAAAGCAGATTTCA
>SDBT01002785.1_pt1 | contig 30620 bp, 26 predicted proteins | sample 2277101 | NCBI WGS metagenome assembly SDBT01 (sample SAMN10404973, study PRJNA504765) | marine sediment metagenome | isolation source: marine sediment core GS10_PC15, 103 cmbsf | place: Arctic Ocean: Southern Knipovich Ridge | collected 2010 | reverse complement strand
ATAAAATGACAGGACAAACAACAATGAGGAGGCCCCAAATGAAGGCAAGACCTACCAATTCAACGTTAGGAGGTATGGCAGTCTTAGCCACCATCTTGACCATTCTTTTCGGTTGGGGGGTGGCGTCGTCAGCTGACTTTCATCAGCCCGGCATGGATTGCACGGACTGCCATGATGTGAGCGGTGCATCTACCAATATTTCGGCGATAGCGCTGACTATAGACTCCAACTCCGTTGTGTTCTTAGCCAGCCCTGGTGACTATGCCCGCTTCGACAACGACGGTGTTTGTGAGGCGTGTCACTATGATACTAAGGCTACCCATATCGATGATATGGAGCTTGAGCTTGTGTATCCCGATTCAGATGACTGTACCACATGTCATGGTACTCATTGCGCCGACACGCCTAGTCCCGGCGATCCCGGAATGTTTTCGACCGGCGCGATTCCTGACGATGCGGGCCATGATCTCCATTATCTCGCCCCTGATGCAAAGATGGCAGTAGCGCTAGACTGCCCTGACTGCCACCTTAAAGTGGGTGAAGAGATTACCTACACACTCTTTAAGGATGGTGAGCCTTTATTGACAACCAACGCCTGCGACGGCTGCCACGGCGGCCCAGGTGGGGCTTTCCCTGGGGTTGATGAATTGAATAATGCCGTTATTGGTGCAAAGGCCAACTGGACCGATGGTATCTATATGCCCGATGGCGTAACGCTAAAGGCTGACAAGGGCGAATGGTGTGCCACGTGCCACGATGATGTGCCTGCCTCTAGCAGACCAGGACCAGCAGGGGGGGCTTCCCATGACGTCATAGTTGATGACCCTGATGCCACCTTTGTTCCTGACTGTATTCCGGGTAGTTGTGACCCGTTCAGCGAGTGGAATTATGCGGCTAACGGGCTTAGTTATGGGACGGGCGACCGGTATATGGCAATAAAGTCACTAACTCCTGGAGGAGCAGTTGACGGGACAGCCACCTGGACACCCACCATACCTGAAACAGGCGAATACAATGTCTATGCCTGGTGGAATGACAAGTCAGGTGATGCCAAAAGGTCTTCCAGTGTGACCTATACTATCTATTACAATGACGGCTTCGACAGCGTACCGGTTACTGCTGACCAGACAGAAAATGGCGGCCAGTGGAACCTGTTGGATACGCGGAATTTCAATGCAGGAACATCGTGTTACGTGGAGTTGAGTAATGATGCACCCCAGGGCACTGATCCAACAAAAACCTGGGTCCGTGCCGATGCCATCAAGTTTGTATGGGCAACTACAAGTATAGACGCGCCCAATGTTATAGGTAACAATACAGATGATGGTTACTACAAAACCGGTCATGGAGCAGCAAACGAAGTCAGTGAAGTCGTGGGGTGCGTAGACTGCCACGATGCAAGCAAGAACCATATTGATCATAAGCACAGGACCTATGTGGCTAATGTCACTGACTATGGTGACAGCTACCGGTTAAGGGATATAGATGGTAAACCTGCCATGAATCTCCCAAGACCCGAACGCACGGACATCTATGCGCACTTGGACGACTATGCCCTTTGCCTTGATTGTCACAACGCAGATGAGGTCCTGGGAAAAAGCGAAGCGGATAAGAAACACACCAACTTCACGGCTACGGGTGTAGGGAACCTCCACGCTATGCATCTTAGAGCTGGCTCGGTCTTTGACTCCGACTGGAACGGGGTCGAGGACTCGTATGAGAGCTGCATAACCTGTCACAATGTGCATGGCCCACCCAACCCGGCCATGATCAGGCATGGAGAGCTTATCGATAATAAATCATTAGACTTTTGCTATATGAGTTCAGTCACATGGCCGCGAGTTTGCGACCCTGTAGCGACTTTAGAGGATAGTGAGGGGAGCTTAATTGCCCCAGGCGGCAGTTCGTTTGCCACAAACGGTTTCTGTGCTATGGGCTGCCATACTAATCCTGTTGGTCCTGGTTCAGAAGATCTGTTGAGAGAGCCATACCTTGGTCCCAAGGTAATAGATGCCAAAGCAGCGCCAGAGACTGTAGCTCCAGGGGCTGACGTGCTTCTTACCGCTTTTGTGCTTGATCACAATGACAATGTTAATAGTGTCACCGTTAACCTATCACCCATAGATGGCATCGAAGAAACCATGAATGATGATGGTATAGATGGTGATGTAGCTGATAACGATGGGATATATAGTTGTATAGCAACAGTATCCGTCACACCACCCTCTGGCCAACACGATCTGGTGGTTACAGCTAAAGACGCTGACGACAGCTTTGTGGGCGCTAAAGGCACAATCGAATTATCGGTGACATCTAGCCTCCTACTTGTAGATGATCCTGATGCCACCTTTTCTCCTGACTGTGCGCCGGGTAGTTGTGACCCGTACAGCGAGTGGCGATATGCAGCTGCTGGCGGGGATCGTTATGGGACGGGCGACCGGTATATGGCGGTAAAGTCACTGACTCCCGGGGGAGCAGTTGACGGCACCGCCACCTGGACACCCACTATACCTGCCACCGGCGAATACGATGTCTATGCCTGGTGGGATGACACGTCAGGTGATGCCAAAAGGTCTTCCAGTGTGACCTATACTATCTATTACAATGACGGCTTCGACAGCGTACCGGTTACTGCTGACCAGACAGCAAATGGCGGCCGGTGGAATCTGTTGGATACGCGCAATTTTAACGCAGGAACATCGTGTTATGTGGAGCTGAGCAATGACGCACCCAAGGGCACTGATCCAACAAAAACCTGGGTCCGTGCCGATGCTATCAAGTTTGAACCCTCAACTAGTGACGTCATAGTAGATGACCCTGATGCCACCGTTTCTCCTGACTGTATTCCGGGTAGTTGTGACAGGTACAGCGAGTGGGAATACGCGGCTGGCGGGGATCGTTATGGGACGGGCGACCGGTATATGGCGGTAAAGTCACTGACTCCCGGGGGAGCAGTTGACGGCACAGCCACCTGGACACCCACCATACCTGAAACAGGCGAATACAATGTCTATGCCTGGTGGGATGACAAGTCAGGTGATGCCAAAAGGTCTTCCAGTGTGACCTACACGATCTATTACAATGACGGCTTCGACAGCGTACAGGTTACTGCTGACCAGACAGCAGATGGCGGCCAGTGGAATCTGTTGTTGGATACGCGGAATTTTAACGCAGGAACATCGTGTTATGTGGAGCTGAGCAATGACGCACCCAAGGGCACTGATCCAACAAAAACCTGGGTCCGTGCCGATGCCATTTGGTGGCAGCCGGTACCATAGCTCCCACTGGAATAATGGAGTGTTGGGTTTAAACGGATAGACGCTCCAAGAAGTCGGGGCATAGCGCGAAAAACAAAAAGCCGGATTACCTTCCGGAAAAAATTCCGGGGTAATTCGGCTTTTTTTTCACCGCAGAGGCGCTGACGGCGCTACGACTTACCCGTTCTGGTGAACCTCCACCTTGTTTTGACCCAGCGATATTGCGGCGATGATAATTAGGAAGGTCATAGCCCTAATGGCCTAATACTTATCGAAGATCTTAACTAGAACCTTCTCTGCCACATCGTAGCTGTATTTTTCTATACACTTTTGTCGAGCCTTATATCCCATCTCTTCTGCTTCAGTGGGATGATCTAAAACATATTGAATAGTCTCGGCAAGCAATTTGGGATTCCCCGGTTCTACTATCCAACCACAGCCCTTCAGGATTTCAGGCAGCTCTGAAACCCTTGTGGCAACAATCGGTTTTGCCATGGCCATGGCATCAAAAACCCTCGCCGGTATCTGACCAATCGATTCTGGGGTCTTCTTTTGAGGAACCACCACGAGATCAGTGAGCGACAAGAATTTCGGGAGATCACTGATAGGTTGGATTCCTAAATCAAGGACCTGTCCCTTTGGTAGCACGTCTCCCATCATATTTCGCACATTCTGATCATATTCCCCTCTATCAAGACCTATAACCATCAGAATCATTCGCTTGTCTTCAAGCATCGCAACTGCTTTAATCAAGTCCTCAAGGCCTTTGTGCGCGCGTGCCGTACCCAAGAAAGTGATGACCTTCTTGCCAACTATCCCCAATTTTTCCCTTAGAAGCCTATCATCATATTTGACAGGATCGAGGTGTTCAGTATCCCTGACGTGATAGATAATCGTTCCTCCAAACTTTTTCCGCAAGAAGCGATTAGAAACAGTAACTGTATCTGCGAAACGGATCAACCTTTCATTCAATATACAACTCCAATAGGAGTTTGGAAAGAGAATGGTCCTTCTTCCGTGATACGTAAGAGAGAATGGCACTTCCCAGTCATCTATGTCCAGGACAAGGGGCCTTTTGCCAATCTGTTTCTTGATTAGCCCAATCGTAAAACTTGTGAAAAGGGGTTTGCTTGCATATATGACATCTCCTGTTATCTTCCCTAACATTTTATAGATCTCAGGGAAAAACTTGGGAAAAGAACGGCCCTTCACACTGATGTATGGGAACTCAGACTGAACTGGTTGCCAGATCCAAGGACCAAACATCGGGCCAATGATTTCTACCTTGTAATGTCTTTGAAGTATTTTAGCTAATAACCAGGCCCTGCCCAGGCTGTTATTAGATAGATCTGCTGACAACACCGAGATTTTCATGGGTCTACAGATAATCCATCACCAAAGTACGAAACCACAAAGTCACAAAATTACTGCCGAAGTCTCCTGCAGCCCGGATAAATCCGGACAGGGTATTCGGGCGAAGGCGAATAAATTGGAGCAATTGCCTGTATGTAAAGGCTGTTCTGGTGGCAACTTCGAGGGGTAAGCAAATCCGTCGAACTCAGATTAGCATCCGGACTCGTTATTCCTTGTTCGAGAATAATCAATCAATTGACTCACCATTTGCAACTTAGCATGCAGGTTGGGCCTGACAGCTTGTAATGAAGTTAAACCTACGCCAAAACATGCACTTCGTGTCCGGCTCGCGGTTTTCATATGCTAATTGACATGTTTCTTAATTTATGCCACACTTTTCCACCTTTAGGCGAATCATGCAACATTAGCGAGACCTTTGCATAACCCCTTGGAACGGTCTTCATGAGCTTTTTGGGGTTACCCATCTGGGCGAAGCGAACGGCCCACATCAGTGGGCAAATCCTGAACTGTTTGAGGCCGTTAGGCCGAGTTTAGCGCTACGCTTCACTACGTGCTAGGATTTAGTGAGCAAGTCCGTAGATGGGTCAAAAAGCTTATGTAACTAAGTGCGAAGGGGTTATGCAAAGGTCTCTTAGCAACTTGCATAATCATAACCCCTTGCCAATTATTACAAGGATGAGGATTTATGCCGGAACGTCAACAGGATATAACTTCGCCTGAAAATATCATTGGATATACGAGGTTTATCGCTGAATCAAAAGAAGTAATAAAGCTCACCCAACCTTTAAGAATGGATCAGTTGGGGACCCACGTTGTGTATTATTCAGTTGTTGACGGACAAGCTTATGCAAGCTGTCTAATAGGGCCTCTCTGCGAGTTCTTGAAAGAGGTTAAGATTAACAAAGAAGCCTTTATCGATTTAGTTGCATTTGCATTTGTGATTCCAGACAGCACAATTTTTGAAAACATCAAGACTATTCCCCCAGGTGGAACTCTTTATCCTTCCGGCGAAATTAGAAACGGAGGCATCTTAGAGGCGCGGCCGGAGATCCATGATCCCCAGAAAGCATCACAAGCGATAACCACCGAGCTGAAAAAGGTCATCCATGCAATAGAGCAAGAGTTCAATACTTGCATTTCAGGACTTTCTGGAGGAAAAGATACAAGAATCATTGCTGCTATTCCCAAAGAACGCCCCGACAATTGGTATTTCTTCAATATTGCTTCAAACGGGACCCCTGATTGGAAGGGAGGAAGGGAGATCAAGGACTTGTTGCGGATCCCTAATTTTCAAGTCGTAGATCCGCCTGTAAAGGGAGGAATTAAGAAAGCATATAGGGAATCTTCATATCTTGTCGGAGGTAGCACCCCGGTTGCAGCATGTTCCATTTATGATTACCACGTAAAAACTTATATTGACGAAAATTTTCCCGAGTTAGAGAAAAAGGATTGGGTTTTTCTTTCGGGAAATATGGGCACAGAGCTTTTTTACCCTTTATTCTCTCAAGAACATGTTTCATTATGGAATTGCTGTACTCCCATAATCGATGTCGAAATTGTAGATTCATTTCTAAGTAGCGATTTGTGTGAGATTTTCAAACAAAGAATTAAGTATTATGAATCAAATCCATTCCCTATGGACGGCGTTCACGAAGAATACAAGGCCAAGTTGCTCATGTTGTTGACAAGACATAGAAGCGATTTTTGTATCACTCGTAAGGTTCAATTCAGTCATAGCGAAAATTTGATTTTGCCTTTCTGTACCCCAAGTATTATTGAAATTGCTTTAAAGCTCTCTTCCAGTCTTCTTGGCAGTCGGCCACTTCATCCTTTGAAAGACATCGTACTTAACGATCTTAGGCCTGACCTTAGCCCTGATATTTCCAAACCTTTATCTTCGGATTTGGGACTTGCCGGCCGGGGACCGGGATATCTTGCATTTCAGAATGAAATACTGCAATGTTTTGCAGAGGAATTCGAGCAAAATGGATGCATTAAGAACCTGATAAACCCGAACTTGTACAAAATGTTTTCTGTGGGTGACTTTCCAAAAGGACAAACTTCTGGATGGAATCTTCACACGATAATGAGAAAACTATCTAAATATGTTGATATAAAGCGGGCGGGCTATGGAGATAAATTGCACGGTTGTCATGCACAATCAATTCAAACGATTTATGATGTCATGCTAAGTTACACAACATTCTTGAATATTCTGGGGGACCGAGGAGTAATAATCAGAGATTGAACTCTTTGCCTCTAAGCTTGCATTTTCAGATGGAGACCCTCAGTGCCCCTACCAGCGGTTGCGCAAAGTGCCAAAAGAACACACATATTCACCTGTTAAATGCAGGCTCCATGCCGCTCTAAAGTGGTGGCAATTTTAGGCTGTCAAAAAACATTTTAGAAGACTTTATACGAAGAGGAGATTAGATAACAGCTCTGTGTGCAAGAAGTTTCTTATTCTTTACTTAAATAAAACACGGCTTCATCTCCTCGGTTTTCTGAGTTTAATTGTTTTGCTTTCTGCTTGAATACTTTGATCTGTGCATCTGAGAACATTGAATTCGACGGATCTATCTCATATGATCGATCGGAGATTAGAGGGATGCCCTTTATATATTGCTCGCTTCCCCAAAATTGAAAACCTGTTGAATCAAAAACAACTGTTTCTAAACTAAGATTTGCTTTTTCTGCTAATATTTTGATGCTTTCGACAGAGTGGAGAAAGAAATGTCTTGGGGCGTCCAGTTGAACCCAATTTACCCCATAATGTTCCCAGGCATAAGAGGACACGGTCGGGATCCTAATGTGGCAAACTCCTTCTTTAGATAATAATCTTGAAACAGATTGAAGAGTCTCAAGCGGATCTGCAGTATGCTCAAAGGAATGATGAAATACTATATAGTCGAACTCTCCATCAACATGATGAATTGTCTTTTTCAGGATTCTTAGGCCATTATCATATTCAATGTCCTCCTTGATGTACGGATCAACTCCCAATAAGTTTTTGAATCCAAGTTCCCTCATGGCATAAAGATCTGAGCCAGCTCCACAGCCCACGTCTAATATGTTTGAATGTTTTGTTAAGCGGACCCCTGACAGGTGGTGGAGACCGAACAGATTTCGGAGGCTCTCCTTAGGAAATTTCCTATAAAGTAGTAGGCCGATAATGCCCTTGTTCAACACCGCGTATTTGTCTCGCTCCTTTCGAAAGAGTTTCATAACTCCACTTTTGACCTTCCCGCAGTTATGTGTGGACCGCTGCAAGGAAAAAGTAACGTAATTTGATGGATAATATTTTGACATATCGGACGGTATTTCCGCAATTTGCAGACATTTACATTTCGAGCACTGGAAATAAGTAAAGTTATCCTTATAGCCAAACATCATTTCTGTCACATGGTACGTGGTATTATTCTGCGCGTTATTGCAAATCCTACATTTCATTTCGGCGGGAATTATTTCAGAGCTCATCCGGCACGTATGGCCTGCGCGCAGTTTTCAGAAGCGGGTATGTCTTAGATGCCGCCGGCAGAAACGCATGGGATGTTTTGTCAGCTGTGGGTTTACATTTGCCTGTAGTTTGTCAGGCGGTTTAGCGTGTAGTTACAGAAGAACGATATTTTCTCGCCAAAGGTCATTTGTTTTGGCGTTACGTTTTCTAACTTGTCAAGAATATTAAATATTTTTTCTTGTAGGACATTGGGGGTAAAATTCCTCTTTACGTGATCCAAGGAATTATTTTGGATTCTTTTGTATAAATCGGCGTTTTGAATCAGTTCTATAATACATTTCGAGAATTCTGCTGGCGAATCAGCTATCATCGCATTCTCTCTATTTATAAGATTCATCCCCTGTGCCCCGATTGAGGTCGTTACTACCGGAACTCCATGCGCCATAGCTTCCCCAACCTTCCCTTTCATCCCGGCTCCGTACCTCAAAGGCGCCACAGAAATATGACTGTTTCGCAAGTAGGGTGTTGTCGAAGGAACGTAACCTGTCACCTCAATGAAATCATTACTTAGTCTTTTGATTTCGTCTGGCGGATGCCTGCCAACAATCGTGAACTCAACGTCAGGGACCTTCTTCTTCACCAAGGGTAGAATCTCTCTGCAAAAGTAGAGAACAGCGTCAATGTTGGGATCATGTTCGAACGCGCCTACGAATATCACCGTTTTGTTTTGGCGCTTATTGGCAGATGTTTCAAGCCGATGAATATTGGGAATTATTTCTATCTGAACATCAGGACAGTTTTTCTTTAGAACATTCGCATCATCATCAGTAACAGCTATTACTGCATCCGCCTTTCTATAAATACTTAGTTCCCGCCTCTTGGTCTTTATGGCCCTTTTAAGATCATCTTTATTACCGGTTATTCGATATTTTAGCGTCTCTCTCAAAAAATGAAGATCAACGCTATCTATAATTATTGGGCAGTCAGCTTGTAGAATCCTAATTCTTGGCAAGCAGTACTCAGCAATAGAGTAGAATGCCAATATCGCAAGTTTAAACCTATTTCCTCTGAGGATGCGTTTCAAAGAATAGTCCGCCACAAGTATAGTCAACCCCAGATCTTCGAGAGCCGAAACATATGTCTCATCTGCCTTTTTTGAACCTGCCATTGCTAGATAGGTGATGTCATATTTCCTTGAGAGTATTTCCAGGATGGAAAAAAGACGCAGGTAGCCGGAATGTTGATCATAGCGAGGAACACAAGGCGCAATGATTAATAACTTGTCCACTCACGCAGGGTTGACATACGGCAATAAGGCGGTATGGGGGTTTGGGAACTCGAGTGGGCATAACGAAGGATTGTTTCTATTTTCATCTGATGCCAAATCGATTGTAAACAGGGACCATTATTTCAACCAAGCGCTTCCAAGTATATTTAGGGAACTTTGCACGGTCGCCATTAGCACATCACCGGCGTGTCCTCAATTGTCAATTTTGCGCACTCGTTCTGAGATCGTAGAAATTGACCCCGCTACTATATTAAAAATCGTTTGAATAATCTTCAATGAAATTTCATATCCGTATTTTTTCATGTTTTCCTCGGTGATACGTTGTATTCTTAGAATGTCAAGCAAACCAACTTGCTTTTTCCACAAATTGTTTCTGTTTATTATTTTATTTGCTGTTACATCCTGTTTCCATTTTTCCCATGGAAGAATGACTCTTTCACTCACAGCCCTATACCCTTCCAACAAATGTAATCGTATCTCAATATCTAAGAACCTGCAAAGTGACGTCATTTGCTCTTCTACGTTTTCGACTAGATCCTCATACCTTAATAAGTAGATGCGCTTTGGATACTTTTCTTTAAAGTCCTCAATCACGAAAATCATATGGTTCCATTCGTAAGCGAACGTCGTCACCCGCCAGTCCTTTTCATGAAGAAAGTGCGTCCTTCTCGAATGTGCTACATATATGGGATTGCGCAAAATACACACAACCTTTGAATTAGGATAGAATTCTGTAAGTTTCTCAAGATAGTGGAGATGGTCCGGAGTCTTCTCGATCCATCGGATCCTTGTCAAATCATAATCCCCCACTTGTTCATACAAACATGGAAAGATAACAAGCTCAAAAAGCTTTTTAGGCTTTAGTTGTTTTTCTTCTGCCATAGCCGTTATCCTATCCAACGCGCGTCGTGGAAAGCCAAGCCCCATCTCCTTGGTTATCTGTCCGAACACTGTGTTCAAGCAAGCGCTTTCAATAAAACCATTGTCGTCCATTTCAATAAAACGAGATATGATATTGAAATAATGTGTTTCAGGTAGGCTGTAAAGGTTGTCTTGGGTTGCCAAGAGACATTGCAAAAGAGTTGTTCCCGATCGTGGAGAACCCACAATGAATATCGGGTCTTGTGATAGAGTAATTCTGTCTATATCGATTTGTTCACTAATTTGCATGTTAATCACTTCGTTTCATGTATATACTTCCTCAGTTGTGCTTTCAGGAATGACACCATCCGATATTTCCGTGGTAAAGATTTATGGTTACATCTTCTCCTGGACTTCTCAATGTCTTGAAGAAAGCTTTCAACCAATGGCCTGTCTTGAAACAATCCCTTAGTTTTGTATTCTGATAAAATTCTGTACAATTCTTTCTCGTTGTGTGTGTCGTAATCCTGGTACCTCGGTACTTTCCAGGTTCTCTCATCCCCAATGTGAAAGGTAAGATGTAAATCTTCAAAAACCATGAATCTTCTGGAACGACAGATCAGATTTGTAATAAGTATCCGACCAATCCAGTTTGCACCAATGCATGCATTGCCCAATTCGAACTTCGGATAAAGACTTCTCTTGAAGACAAAGCAATCATACCCCGGATGTATCTCGCCCACCTGGGAGAACATAAGATATAGTTGATCGGGCCTTGTGTATTCCTTCGAAATCGTGCGCCTATTAATAACAAAAGCGTCATATCCAACCTCTGCGATCTTGCTAACCGTGACATAGAAATACGGCATTAGGGCAATATCAACATTTGTGTACACAAGGTATTCAGCATCTGTCGCGGCTTCATACAGACGATCCAAAATATCTTGGATCAACGGGAGTTTCCGCCTTACCTCAAACTGTCCATAGTCAATGATTGAACGATCCAAATCAGGGGTTAGTGTGAAGCCCTGAGGAACAAACGGACTGTCTTCTGGATACTGGGCAGAGAGCAATCTCACGTCTACCCGTGTTCGTGCAAACTCCTTGGCAAGGCGTATCGTTTCGAAGGTTATCGGCTGAGCGGTCACCAAATCCGACGAGGTTTTGACATTCACAGGATTGATGATGTGGGCTATTCTTCTCACAATCCAATAAGGCCTCTAAAACTCGTTATGCTCATCTTGACATTTTTTCCCATATCATTGGCCACACAATGTTTCGGTCCACAGCCCGGTTACTTGGCCCAACAGGCTCGCCCAGCCTCGTATCTGTTTACAATATCGTAACTCCCCCACGCACACGCCCGTCATCAATGGTAATCTGCCCTTTTGAAGCCCCCTTCAGGACTGATTGTGTTGTTATGTTGATAAACCAGCCCTGGTCATAGGTGGATGTGACGATACCGATCTTCCGCCATGGTTTGCCGTTACGCATCACATCGGGAAGTTCAAAGTTCCTCTCACTTCCTAAGCGGCTCCGTGGAACCTCACGAACCCCTCCACACGCCGCCAGGTTTTACTGATAGCAGTGACGGAACTTCTTTTTCACTTAGACAGCCCCTGAGCATCTCTAAGCAAATAACTTGCGATAATCAACCTTAGGAAATACTTGCAATTTGCCACCTACGGTAGCGTCTACGATTTCTCTATTCGCCTTATTAAAATAGTACTTAGCAATACGGTAAGCCAATTCTGAGGTTTCCAAGTCCGGCAACTGCCAACGAAACCCCCTGCCAAAGTACGCCGGGTCGAAATGATTTGGATCATCACCTTCGGAAACCACTACGGTGTGAGGTTTGCCTCTGGTTGAAAAAGCATGGTCTACCCCAATGAGAATCACCTTCTCAAACCCAAGATAGTAAGCAATTTGTATAGCTGTGTATGTCACGGTCGTTCCACCCCAGACCCCCTTTGTAATATCAGTGCAGAACATAGGATCAATTCTGGCGTAGCAATGCAAAAACATCGTGTCAGCTGTGCAATCTATCATGTCACGAGCATGCCAGCTAATGAACTTCAGGCCACGCAAGCTCCCAATCTCCTGTGCACACTGTTCAATTACCAATCTATTAACAGCTACGTAATAACTAGTAGCAAATCCCAATTCTTCAAAAAGTAAATAGATTCGATTCAGTCCAAATGTTATCTCATCTTTCAATAAGGACAAGTCTGTGTTATTGAGGCTGGGCCCGTTGCCAATGATAAAACAACGTTCACCGTTATGGCGATTAGCATACTTCTCTAAGCGTTTGACATTCACGCGCCACTGAGGATCGGCGTACAGAGCAGCGCTCTGACGGTAACAGCGGTATGCTTCGCGTAGCGGCATATAATATCGACCACCAAGAAACGAACGAGCAAGTGGCATTAATAGTCTACGAATTAATATGCTCATTCAGTACTTAGTCTCGCCGTCGCACCACCGTCAACGATCAAGGCCTGGCCTGTAATAAAAGAAGAATAATCACTGTCTGCCAGGAAAAGAATTGCCTCCGCAATTTCCTCCGGCCTGCCCACTCTGCCCACAGGATGCCTGGCTCCTAGCTGTTCCATAAGGTCGGCCACTTTCTCGCCCTTAAGATGTCCCCGCCTCAATCCCTCACGAAGCATAGGGGTGTCCACCGCCCCCGGCAGGATGGCATTCACGCGAATCCGATCCGGCGCCAGCTCAATTGCCAAGGTTCGTGTCAATGCTGCCAAGGCCCCCTTGCTTGTACCATAGGCAGCAATATTGGCCGATGTTGCAAGTGCATGCACGGAGCTGACAATCACAATGGCCGCCTCCCTACCCTGCATAAATGGATGTATGTGGCGAACGGCCAGATACACAGAACGCACATTGACTGCCATTACCGAATCCCACTCTTCAGGTGTTGTTTCCAATAGTGGCTTGCAAACCTGGATGGCAGCGTTGTTGACCAATGCATCGATACGCATCTTCTCTTTTGAAACATGTGATGCGATTTTCGCCCAACTGTCCACCCGAGACACGTCAGCTTTGATGAATTGGTGAACACCCTTCATATCTCCCGGCCCAGACCGGTCAACACCGATCACATCCCAACCTTTTGCAGCAAAACCTTGAGCAGCAGCACTCCCGATACCGCCACCCACGCCCGTAATCAATGCCACCTTCTTCATTGTCGTTCCTTTTCCAGCTCCTCGATCAAGTTACGAATTGTATTGTGATGAACTCGCTCCCAGGCTTCTGGACTGGCATTGGAATTGTGCGGTGATAGTAATACACTGTCCATCCGTCGCAAAGGGCTATCTGCAGGTAACGGCTCATTCTCAAACACATCCAATGCTGCACTAGCAATTTCTTTTCCCTGTAGCGCTCGTATGAGCGCCTGCTCATCGATAATCGGACCCCGGGCCAGGTTTATAATATAGGCAGTCGTCTTCATCATTGCAAACTCTTGGTCGCTCATCAGATGAAAACTTGTCGGATTCAAGTCACAGTTCAGGCTGACAAAATCCGCTTCACGCAAGATATCCTCTTTTTGAACCATCTTGATCCCGGTTTCGGAAAGAAATTCTGCTGGCATCTGCACCGGGTCATTTCCCAACACGCGCATCCCGAAAGAAATGGCCCTCCGTACCACCGCCTTGCCCACATTACCCACACCGATAACCCCTAACACGCACTCCGAGAGAGCTCGGCCAGGGATTTTTTGCCATTTACTCTGCTTCATATCCCGGTCCATCTGTAGTAGCCGCCGTGCAAAACAAAGCACATATCCCATAACCGAGTCGGCTACAGGTTCGCTGAAGGCGTTGGGCGTATTCCGCACTCTGATGCCCAGCCTTTTACACGCATCTAGGTCAAAGGAATCGATACCGGTACCCCACTTTGAAATCACTTTCAGGCGCGGAGCGGATTCAAGTACACTTTCAGTAAAGGAGTCGTCGCCTGCAATGACGCCGTCTATGTCGCCTACCCACTGTAGCAATTCTTCTTCAGAAAGCCGTTCCGCAACCGGGGGAACCACGATTTCAATTTTGTGTTCTTCAAAAACCCCTCGAAAACGGTCAATGACCGGTTGCATATAAGGGGCAGATACAAGCACCCTCCACGCCATTAGCGCTATTCCTCCTTATAATATTTGAGATACAGAAACTCAGCGATTTCGAAGTCTAGTTCTTCATCAATATCCCATGCCTCGATTCGGTCAATTTCAAACATAAGAGGGCGTTCTCCGACGCGGTTGTGTCGCGTCTCCAGCATCTTCTTCGCAAATATGTATAGGCAGGAGTTCTCTTCATAAATAGGAGGCAGGTCCTGGGTGCGCAGGAGAATTGCCGGGTCGTGGTTGATAGCTCTTGCAGACTCATCCCACAGGCGGACTTGAACTCCTGTTACTGAAAAAAGGGAATCGTACATCGAACGATCTTTGAGAAAGGTTTGAACAGCGTTTGAAATGGTCTCCGTGCTTAGCAGAGGATTTGTGCTGTGGGTTTGAAGATAATAATCCGCCTCGACTTGCGACACGTCATGGAGCAGCACATCGTTCATGGGTACTCTACCACCTCTCAGATGCTCCGGCCGCTCAATCAGCCGCACCTGTGGAAAGTGCTTCTTTGCATCTTCCATTATAATGGGACTGTCAGTATCAATCACCACCTTCGAGATGAGCGAGCAAGTCAATAGACTATTCACGATGTGATGGTAGAGCGGCCGTCCGGCGAAATAGCGATAGTTCTTCCCCGGCACCCGTTCGCTATGGTGGCGCATGGGAACCAAAGCTACAATTCGCGGGCTTGTCACCAGTCTCACCTCCTCGGCAACGGGCGCAAAACAGCCCGCGCCGGTGCCCCTTCTGCCCCAACAATCTTGACAGGAAGACAAATCAACTCGTATTGTCCCGGTTCAACGTGGGACAGATTCAGTCCCTCAACGATCACGACCTCTGCCTCCAGCAGAATCTGGTGCACGGCAGGGCCATCTTGATACCGCTGCACCGAGAGATAGTCAACACCCAGCAGACGAATCCCTTGCTCTACCACCCAATGCGCTGCGTCCTCTGTCAGCGCCACAAAGTCCGGTTTAAAGTCTCGTTCACCCACAGCCCATTGCGTCGAATTGCCCGTCCGCAATAACAATCGTTCTGTTCCATCGGGCAAGGATAGGGCCGACAAGTCAGCAGCCGTAACGGCCGTAACATCCGACAGATACGCCACCCAGGCCGGCCCGATCAGAATATCGAGCGGCAACTGTTCTACTGTCTTTCCATCCCGTATGAAGTGCAGCGGCGCATCCACATGCGTCCCGATGTGCACATCGCTATGCAGTCTGGAGTTGTTGCATCCATCCCCATTCTCAAGGCGCTTGAACCACTCCAAGCTAAAGCCAGGGGATCCAGGCCACCTGGGAAAATCTGGACCCAGACCAACCGATATATCGATGAAGCTCATGGGGAGGTTCCTACGTTTTATCGTACCGAATCCGAATGTCAGGCCGTCCACGTTCCGGCGAAGTTGGGCCACGGCGTTGGTGATTCGGATAGTAAAAGGTGCGGCGCAGTTGTTGACTGACGCGGCGGTGTTGAGCATAGCCACGATATGTGCCCCAAAACTGCAAAAGCCGAAAACGGGGAATCGTCCGCCGTTGGTGCCACAATACCCTGTCCCGAATCGCGTGAGAATAATCGCTGAAGATGCTAGATATCAATAAGCACAAAAAATCCCGCAAGTGAAACCGCTCTTGCGGAAAGATGCCCTTCATTGCAATCGCTTCCCGCCGGTAGCGGTTGTAGGTCTGGTGAGCTGTCTCGTCATGTACATGTGCGACCTCTGCCTCTCCCGCATATGCCAGATAATATCCCGACCCAATAACCCGGTTGGCCCAATCTAGATCTTCCAGTCCGGTCAACTCTTCATTGTAGGGCAATTGCTTCCACAACTCCCGCCGGATGGCGGCGTTGGCATTATTGCAGAACGGTTGTTTCTGACAAAGATTCGACTGTTCAGGAAACCATTGGGCGAATATGCGGTGCTCGGAGTACTGCGAAGATTGATTGCCCCGCTGCTTCCCGTATACCAAGGCAACCTTCGGATCTGCAAATGGCGCCAGCAGCCTTTCCAGCCAGTCCTTGTACACCGGATAGACATGGGCGCTTGAAATGACGATGAACTCACCACTTGCGGCTTCACAACCCATATTGAGCGAACGCCCAAAAGAAAAGTCTTCCGGCTGGACGGAGAGGATTTTTACCGGGTAGCGCGAGGCAATGGAGAGAGTTGCATCTGTGGAGCCTGAGTCCACAACGATAATCTCCACATCCTGGATAGTCTGCTGCATGATGCCGCTAAGGAGTCGGCCAATGTGCTGTTCTTCGTTGTAGCAGCGAATGACAATCGTGGTTCGAGACATAAGAAAGTGGTGTGGGTTACTATGACTATGTACCGGATAGAGTACGATACATGCCGCGTAGAGTATGATAGGTTGCTCTGGCACCCGGAAGCGCTCTAAGAAAAGAACGTAAACCTTCGGCTCGACCACATTTTCCAATCTCCCTAAAAAGCCTTTCACCCATATTTGGGTATAATCCAGATGGAAATGTCCTCTCAATGAATGGTTGGATTATGCTTGATTGTCTATGCCAGTGAGATAACCATTCAGAATCTTTGCAAATATAATACCGCATGGCCGAAAACTTGCAAATACTCACAATGGAAGAGACGGACATTGCTCTCCAAATACTCGGGCTAAATTCCCTTGCTATCAACTCTGCACCCGTCTCATCATTGTCTAACAGGAGTCTGATCATTAAACCAAATCTCCGCTTTAATATGATCACTTTCTTCGGCGGCTTTCTAAGACCCTCTTTGTAGGCCTCATGCGGCTCTGGACAGTCTGGGTCCGCACCGTAAATAATTGATATAACCTTTTCGATCATCTTTTCGTGCTTCAAAAAGTCGCTCAGGACAGTAGACGTTTTGTGCTGGCGATATGCCACTCTGCACGTGCCCACCATGTGGAAATTTATACCCATACGGGCAATGCGCTGCCAAAGAAGCCAATCTTCTCCGTTCGTCACATCTTCGTCAAACCCTACCCCTTCAAATATATCCCTCCTTAGCATTACTGAGTTTATGTGAAACGGACATGAATACATGTCAGAAAAGCCTATTACCGACTTTGCCCCTAAAACCCAGTCCAATTTGTTTGAATCCTCGTCAACCATTTCTGTTGGGCAAAAGACTGCGTCAACACCACGTTTGTCTAAGAGGTATGACACCCTTTTCCCCAAGGCATCCTCAAAGTAAAAATCATCTGCATCCAAGAAACCGATCAATTCACCTCTAGCTAATCTTATTCCACAGTTCCTGGCCGATGAAACCCCTTTTCCTGCATTTTTTGCAAGCCGAATTCGGTCGTCAACAGATGCATACGATGCCACAATATCACTCGTATCGTCCATGCTGTGGTCATCGATTATTATCAACTCCCAGTCCGAAAAGGACTGTGACCTTACCGAATCAATGGCACACCTTATGTTCTTACCAGCATTATAGGCAGGCATCACTATGGAAACGACAGCCCCTCCCAGATTAGCCCCGCCTACTTGCATCATGAACGCTCTTGTCCTGAAATTTCATGTTTCCTACAAACAACATATACGGGCTTGATGAAGCGCCACATTCGTCTCCACCTCTTAATTCAACACAGTCAGTTCTCCCACAACTCCGTAATTGAAACCACAATCCTCACTCTATCCAGCGTGACATCTCTTATTTGCCAAAATGACACTGTTCACACACCCCAGAAAAACTACAAATGGAATCAACCTTGTATATAGTCCCGCTTTGTACCTCGGTCTTACTAAGTCCCTTATCATACGTCGTATCCATTTCTTTTTCACCGATGCCCTTACACGCCTCGCGTGATCCCTCCTTCTGATTCCCTCTCCTCTCCCCAGCCAATAAAATCTTCTCATTAGCCACGTTATCCTTAACCGCTCCTTAGAAATGACGTGATATACGATGCATTTCGGCATATAACGCTTCTTGTAGCCCGCCTTTTCTATCTCATTGAAAAGTGCCAGCTCTTCGTCTGACAATAACCTCTTACCCTTCCGCCCGAGGCCGGTGAGAAACCCACCTACCTCAATCACTATCTCTTTCTTGATTGCCATATTTGTACCATAGAAAAACTGTCCTGCCTCTAAATCCATGATTTCTCCACCCCGATCTCTACAGGAGTAAAGTGGCAGTAAGGAACTGTCGAACCAATTGGGCAGCAGCTCCTCGAAAATCGGTAATATTGGGCCACCAGCAGCAGCAACCGTGGTGTCGTTAAAGGCATTAATCAAGTTAGAAACCCAACCTGTATCAAGAATAGCATCATCGTCCGTAAAAGCAACGACTGGCGACCGACTCTCCTTGACTCCTCGATTTCTCGCATGGGAAAGTCCCAGACAGGGCTCTAGAACGTACCGAAAATTGGGGTTATCCTGGAAACGTCTACACACCTTCTTAGTATCATCCGATGAACCATTGTCCACAACTATAATCTCGAAAAGTCTAACGTCCATGTCCTGATTCTTCATGCTTTCAAGACAGTTTGCCAGATGTTTGGAACGATTGTGTGTACAGATGACCACTGACATCCTCAGCTCACTCATCGCATAACTGCCTCACTCACAACGATGCTAAAAATGGCCGGCCTAACCTTTATACCATGACTCAAAGCTTCTTCCCAACAGCTCCTCGAGCTCGTGGATGTGCGGCTTGTATTTTCTAATGAGCATCCTGCGAGTAGCTTCTTTCAACCCCGGTTTTGAGTATGTATTTGACTTCTTGAACTCTGGATGCACAACGAAACGGCTAACCCCTAAATGGTCAGTAATTTTATCAAGCGTATCTTCCGTGCTTTCAATCAAACCCTCTAAAGTTATGACTAAAAACTGCTCACGGTCGAAAACACTGAGCCAATTCTTTAAATGCTGCGCATAAAGCCCGGTATAATAGTAGGCTAAAAACAAGCCGTGCGTCCAACTGTATTCATTGCCTTTCCTCAGGCGCTCGGGTTCGGCCTCCAGTGCCTCTTCAAAGGTCAAATCTTCGGTCGGTCGAAATGGAACATGGCGAAATCTCTCATATGCATGACAGTAGTGCGACCACGCTCTGTCAGCTGGATTACGGAGCATAACCAAGAATTTCAGGTCTTTCCTCAAGTGCTTTCTGATCCGTCTTGGCACGTCTCTATGCCTAAAGTATTTAGGTGTGATTTCACCCACGGCTTTATCTGGACCGGCGCCACAGTAATACTTTCTTAGATACCAATCAATCCCTTTATGGTAGTCAGGACTCGAGAAGAAATGCGTTTCTTTGCTCTCGGGCATCCATATATCAGCGTGCGCTTTTAAGCAGTGATACAGTGTTGTTGTACCTGCCTTTGGAACACCAATACACATCCAATTAGGTATGGCAGGTTTCCTCCTCAGCAACGACTTTACGGCACTAATCATTCCTTGCACTCTTCAAACACAATCACTCACTCATACCAGCTACTTAGCCGCCTCCCAAGTAGCTCCTCCAACTCGCGGATATGCGGCTCATACTTCTCTTGCAGCATCCTCCGTGTCGATTCCTTCAGCCCCGGTCGGGAATATGAACTCATTTTCTTGAATTCTGGATATGACGAGAATCTGCTAACTTGCAAATGGTCTGTTATCATGTCGAGAACCCTGTTTGAATTGTTAATAAGGTCTTCAAAAATGATTATCAAAAACTGATCACGATCAAACACAGTAAACCAGTATTTTAGATGCTTTGCATATAGTCCAGTGTAGAAATAGGCAAGCCACATCCCATGACAATGGGTGCTTTTGTACTCATTGCGGTCTCTCATCCTCTCGGGTTCGGATAGAAGGGCTTCTTCAAAGGTCAAATCCTCAGTCGGGCGAAACGGAACCGTGCGAAATACCTCATAGTTGTGACAATAAAACGACCACGCCCTATCAACTGGATTCCTCAAAATGACCAACAACCTGATCTTCTTACCAAGGCGTGTTTTGATTCGCCTCGGAACATCCTTATGGATGAAGAATGTTGGACTCAATTCTCCAACTGCCCCACCCCGATCAGCACCTGAGTAATATTTTTTCAGATACCAGTTCATCCCCTTATAGTAATCAGGACTGTCGAAGAAATGTGTTCTTTGGGTCTCAGGAATCCATATCTCAGGATGTGTCTTCAAGCAGTGAGATAAACTCGTTGTTCCTGCTTTTGGAACTCCGATGCAGATCCAATTTGGTAAAGGCGACTTCTTGCGAGACCATGCAGGGAGAACACGTAACGCTACGCCCCGAATAGTCTCTCGTCCGACGTTCTTCATCCTCTTTTCGATCATCATCATTCGCCGAGTTGGCTGAAGTAGCCTTCTCAATACCGCTCGTAGTAAGCTCCTCACTCTTTGAATTGTCCGCTGAACAAACAACCTCGCAGTCCTGCCGAGCTTCCAGTAAAGCTCAATCCTAGCCCTCTTAAGAACTATTTTCAGGCTCCTCTCATCTCCTCCATGTCCTCTCCATTGCTTGTCTTTCGCCACATTCTTGAAATCAACCAGCGGATACACGTCTAACAGCGTTGCTCGCGTGGCATTGTAGACCTCCTTGCCTGCTTCTTGAAAAAAACGATGGGCGTAGTTGTGCGTGCGACGCATACGAAGTCTCTCGCGTTCGCCATCGGGTATGCGGGCACTGTAGCTCGAGTCGAAGTGATTGGGATCCTCATGAGTTCCTGTGGTTGTTTTCCAGTTCAGATCGCATCCAAGCAAGAATACCTTTTCAAAGCCCAGAAAATATGCCAATTGAAATGCAACGTTCATAGACGTACCTGTTTTGGAAATCCACTGTGCAGCATTGGTTGAGAAGGTGCCTTCTTCTGCTATATCCAATTCGGTGACACTATCGAGCCAAACAATATTCGGGTTGGACGCAATCTTATCAGCAAAGATGCGCCACACAAATGAGATCGTCTCAGGATGCGATACTGCCTCGTTCACACTTCTTTGCCATTTCTCACCCCAGATCTTATTGTTGATGTTGTCTGCCGTATAGAGGTAGTACGTCGGACGCCAGGCTGTGAAAGGATAAATGAGGCTGACCCTGTTCATAGCAATGGCGTATTCCTCCTTTATTAGATCCAGATTAGTCCTTTTCAGGCTTGGGCCGTTGCCGATAAGAAATACCCGCTCACCTTTATGGATGTTTCTGTATTTCAAAAGATGATTATATGGTTTGTGAATCACAAAGCTACCGTCAAGAACATAAAAATTTAAATCTTTTTGTTTACAAAACTCAACAACTGCCGCTTTTACCTGCGCGCTCTGGGGACCACCCCATTTACCATTAACCACCTTACCACCATTGAATGAAAAGTCGTCCCCAATTAGTAAGCCACCTTCGTTGAGCTTAGGGTACCAAAGATTGAGATCACAAAGCACATACTCATACTGATGATTGCCATCAATGAAGACCACATCTATGCCATCCTCAACCCGTTCCACGGCTTCGTGAGAAAAAGCCCGTATAATCTTAACCCGGTTACCAAACGGCTCCAGCCTCTGCTTGGCACGTTTGTATGCTCCCTCCCAGTCTTCTTGGGTACCCCATAGCCCCATCTTGCGATCCAGATAGCCCTCATTAAGATCACCCGAAGGCGATGTCTCATACCGTAACCACGGATCAACGCCGATATACTTTTTCACATTTTCCAGGCCCAGCAGCTTAACGGCGCTTTCTGCCTGGGCAACGCCTATCTCCACCACAGTGGCATTTGGTTGACTGGAGATCAATTTCAGAATATTTTCACCTACACCCATGAGTATACGTCCCTTATCTGTGGAATCGGCAGGGCTGACAAAGGTGAGTATAGTTTCAAATCCACCCCCAGTTTCCTTGCCCATGACAATAAATGCGGAATAGTAGCTTGGACATACTTAAATTCATCCCGGTCAACTTTATAAGCCTTGCTATCCTTTTCCTTACTGTCATCATAAAAATGGTATTTGCCATTTGGATCCATATCAAAACCTATAATCAATACCCTCTTGCACCCCAGGTGTATAGGAAGGAATAGTCCGATTTCAAACATAATGCCAACTCCCCAAGGCCTCTCATAGCTGTGGTCTAATTGCCACCTCTCATATTCATTAGTTACAAATAACGATTTTTCCCATTTGTATTCACGGATAGGGTAATGAATATGAGAAGGGTAATCCGGCGAGAACTTGGAACAACTTATCTTTATGGTATTTGCTGGATAGTTATATGATTTCATTCTGACTTCATTATATAAATGAAAATCTGAAATTTCAGGAGCCAGATCATGAGCCTGTTTGATAGAAATAACTAATTTATCACTGAGAAAATCTTCCAACTTATTATCCCAAACCCGATCAATAGAAGGCCCACAGGATAAAATATATGCAGTTTTGCCTTTATAAAAATTGTGCAAATAATTATTCCGAAGCTTTGAAATCTCCGTATAATTGTTTTCTGACAACTGTAAATCTTTCTTTCTACCTGGAACAAATCTGGACAAAAATGATTTTTTACCAATATGAGTTGGCATGGCTTTAATAATATTGATAGTGCTTTTATCCAAATAATTCCTCGTAATAATCCGTATATCCCTTTGTCATTTTTGCTATGGAGTAGTCTTGGCCGCGCGCGACACAGTCTTCTCTTGAAAGATGCCCAACTTTATCCAACACCTTAAGTATATCATTTTTGCTTTGACACAAAAATCCTGTTTTCCCATCAATTACGGTTTCCCCCGTTCCCCCCTTTCCGGTGGTGATAACAGGCGTACCACAGGCCAGCGACTCTACCACTGAAAGACCAAAAGGCTCGGCATATTGAGTCATGTAGACCTGTGCCAGTGCATTTTGGTATTGACTAACCAAAGCCGCGCCTTCCAATTCGCCAACATAATTGACTTTGTCCATAAAGGTTTTGGCGTATTCCTTATCAACGACAGGGCCGGCAATTCGAAACTCTATCCCATACTCGTTAGCGGCTTCAACACCAATGCGAATACCTTTATCCTCTGTAATTCTTCCTGCATAAAATAGATAATTTCCTTGTTTCATCTGTGGCTTGAAAAGCGAAAGATCAATGCCGTGGGGAATCACTTTGCCACTTCTAGCGATCTTCTTTTTGAGAGCCTCGCTGGGATAAGCAATATTCCTTTCCAAGGATACTTTGGTCCAATGAGCAGTTTCTACGTAGTTAAAATCTGAAAACCACTTTCGTAAGTGTTCCCACAAATAGGGATACTGTTCAGAACTGTGTAGATGGATAATATCACCAGCCTGCCAATTCTTTCTTAGACCTGCAACTATATTCTCAAGATGTAAGGTACTATTCGCAATAAAAACACCTTGTTTAGGACCGTCTACACTCTCCGGCAGGGTTGGGTAATGTTCCGCCCCAGTAATTCCGAAGGGAGAAGGACAGTAACACACCACCGGTATCTTTTCTCGGACCAGCCCCTTGGTAAGATTGGTAATTACTGTTTCAATTCCACCATAGGCAACCGGCGGTAGCGGATTACACGATAATCCAATCTGATGTACCTTGGACTTGCTCTCTTTGTAAGAGTTTTTTCTTATAAAAAAATTAAACACAGCATGCATTACTGGAGTCACTTGGAAGTAAAATTAGCTACATAAACTTCATTTCTCCTTCTTTTTAAACCATATACCGACAGGATTGTATCCAGCTCTGCCGATCTAATCTCCCTTTTCATAAAAAGGCAATCATTTTGACTACCAGAAATTCCATGAGCAGGATACTTAAGAACTAAATCAAATCAGATCCCTTTTTCGTAATCAGGGCCGTCAAAAAACTGTCTTTCTTTGTGTGGCGGCAACAACATATCTGGCTGATGTACCAAGCTACGGTAAAGACTGGTTGACCCCCATCCAGGAACACCGATGCAAAACCATTTTGGAATATTATGTTTTTTTCTGAATAATGAAGATAGTATGTTCATTTTCTTACCCTTCAATGAAATTACCTGCTTCGTGGAACAGGTAACAGACCGCCAGCTTGATTTGCTATAGTGAGCAACTTAAGTAACTCAGCCAGTTGCGAAGATTTTTCAGCCACTCATCACAAAGGCAAACTATACTGTCCAACCGACTATTTCAATAGGTTGCTAACCCGTTCATAGAGACGCCGAGGAAGCATCTGATAGAAGACAAAACTCAAGAAAGTTTCTTTATTGCGAGGACCAATACTGCCAGTATTACTAGGACCGAGATGTATGGTGTTTTTGTGCGTTGTTACTGAAAAAGATTTATAATCAAGATTATATTCTATAATTCTGCGCTGATGGGGGATTATCCAGAAAATCTCCGGTGACGAGTTCATATTAAAACCAATTTCCAGGATATTAGCCGAATTAAATTCATATTTGTCCAAAGTAACCACTATGACATCATACGCAGTACGACAAATATTTTTCAATATCTCCTTTCCGAGAAAAACATCATTCCCATTTGTCAGACAATCAAGTTTGTTCAGTTTTCTATTTTTGTCATAATCATCCACATATGTGAGTGGGTAAATCTTAGAAGGCACAGTCATATTGATATTTGCGGTACACGGTTCGCTAAGAAAGTCAATTCTCTCTGGTAGAGATTCCGTCAAATAAACCGAATAAAGCATACCAAGAGCAGTTTCAAAACTGTTAATGGAACTCTGCTGAATAAACAATACCTTCTTATTGGTAATGTCAATTATCTTCCTGACAAAATTGCTGGCAGCATGCATATACACTGATATTTTGTCCAAATCAGGCGCTAATTCCTTTGGTATTTTACTATATCCAATACAATTTGGATCATTTTCAACTAAATTTAACTGCTCACATCTTGTCCACCACTCCGTTCCCGGAAGAATCATGGCCTCAAGGACTTTTCCGGTACTTATCCCTTTTTTTGCAAGAGAAAAATAAAACTTCAAACTCTCCAGTAACTCCTCATATGTCTCAGACGGATTAGCAACTATCAAGTTACTTGATATTTCAAGGTTACACTTTTTCGCAAGCTCGTATGCCCTAAGTATGTCTTGGTTCGTGAAACCTTTACGTTGTACTTCGTTTCGTATTCGATCTGTTCCACTCTCCAGGTACATTCCAACCCACCTGCAACGCGCATCCCTCATTCTTTTCAGTAGATCTTCATTAACTGTCTTAGGGTTCACATAACAAGACCAATCTATTATTTCCCTCTTTGATTTAATAATTTCAATTATTTCTTTATAATATCTTTTGTTGAGACCAAAATTAGCGTCCGCTATCCATAAACCTCTTTTGCCTCTTCCAACAAGGTAGTCAAGTTGGTCGCTAAAGATTTTTGGTGACAGATGACGTACTTTAGAATATGGAGCCTCAAAATGGAGCGAGCAAAAGGCACAATGGAACGGACAGCCTCTAGTTAACAACATACTGTCTGCTGGACCTGCAGTGTAACTCAAGCGTTTCATGGGAAAATTATAATCAGGAAATTTGCTTCTAATATTCTTAATGTTATCAATTGATTGAAAAATAGGTAAAAGAGGGGCTGCAATTTCTCTTTCTGTATACCTCATATAGGAGCACTTTAGATTACGAAGTTCTTCAATACCTTTGCTGGCTCCAGGCCCCTCAGAATACCTGTTTGTAAAAATATGCTGATTTTTCAGGAGAGGAGGGCGCAAGTTCGAAACAGGAACATGAACATCTGATTCATTTGAAATCTTATATTCCCATATCTTTCTATTAATAAAATCAAAAGAAGGCTCAAGGGTGTTCGTCGTATTAATATCAACGGCCGACGGCATTTCATTTTTTGTTATTGTTCCATTAGAACGGTAAATAAGCCCCTTTATTTTTGAAAAATCTGGTTTATCGCTTTGAAATTCCTCAAGGAAGCGAGGCAGCTCATCCTCTGCTTCTCCGTAGAAAACGTAATCAAGATCAAGAATATCCTCCAAAAGCTTCTCCTGCCATATTAATGTATGATAACCCCCAACAATGATGGGTGTTTCGGTGGCCTGTTCTTTCAAAAAACCTATAAATGCATCCAGATATATTGCCTGGGGGGATAGAGTAGAAATTCCAATCAGGTCGGGACTAAAATGTCGTAGCTCTTCTGCTAGTAAGGCCTTACCCCCTCGTTCAAAAGGCATCTTAACTAAGCCATAATCTTTTCTAGCTGCTAAAGTTACCTTATGACCCAGTTTATTCAGTATCTGGAGTATGCTCCAGATTCCAAAAGGGGTCTGATAAGCACTAAACAAGTTAAGAAGAATTCTCATCTATTCGTAGGATTCCTTATTTGTCAGGTATATTCTCAGTAAATCATGAGCTTTTTATAACCGCTAATCAGAGCTTATGTTCACTATATCGCCAATCTTAGGATAGCGACCTCCACGAATGCTGCCATGAATGCCAAATGGAGAAGCGTACCATTTTCTGGCCAAGATTTGTTGTGAAGGAACATCCATGACACTGATGTTTAGAGAAAAGTTGCCGGGGAAAAGTATCATTTTTTTGAAGTCAATTCTTACCTTAAAAAAAGAATTGGGATTTCTAATCTCATGCTTTTGGAATACAGAATTATAAACTAACACCGTATTTAGTTCGCCATCAATAAATTGAACATGGAATTCTAAATCAGCAAATTCAGGTTCTATATACAATTCAGTGGATATACAAAATGGTTTTCCATATTCCAATATAACTTTATCTTGTTCTAGCTTGGTTGCAGATCCATCCGTTTGCAGTATTTCAACATTTCCTATTTTATTAGAACCGCAGAACCATTCATCAGTTTTTTGGTCTCGTTCACACGATTCCAAATAATCCTTAACGGCAATTTCCGGGTCATCATACATCTTTCCAGTTCCCGATTGCATTAACATTACCCTTGTTGATATCCTGGCTATCTGCGGCATCGAGTGTGAAACAAGAATGACTGCCGAATTCGCAATACACTCCCGTATCCTGTTTAAGGCTTTTGTCCGAAATCCGGAATCACCCACAGCCAGAATCTCATCGATAAGGAAGACGCGAGGTTGCAAATGAGCCGCTACCGAGAATCCCAGGCGTACGTGCATCCCTGAACTATAGTGTTGAACCGGGGTATCAATAAAGTCATGGATGTCAGCAAAGTTAATGATATCATCCAAAATTTTATCAGTCTCGCGCTTGGACAGTCCAAGAACCGCCGCGTTAATATAGATATTCTCACGGCCTGTCAGTATCGGGTTAAAACCAGCCCCCAACGCGATTAAAGCGCCAACACGCCCCTTTAGGCTAATCCTACCTCTATCCGGTTTGATGAGCCCATTGACCATCCTCAATAGCGTGGTCTTTCCCGCGCCATTCGCCCCGATGATTCCCAGCACCTCACCACGCCTGACCTCAAATGAGACGTCCTTGATCGCCCAGAACTCATCCCGACGCAGGTCACGGTCTCCGTCGCGACCTAGGACTTCGGCAGTCAAGTCTTTAACGCCATACCACAGCGAGCGTCTCAAGCGACGGCAGAACTTCTTGGAGACGTTTTCTGCTTTTATGAGGACTTCGCTATTGCTCATGGTTTATGATCCTGATACCAAGACTGACACTCACCGCAGAGACGCTGAGAACGCTGAGAGAGGGTCTCTCGCCCGTTCCCCTTCGATTCAGCTCAGGGTTCGCTCGAGCTCACAGAGGGCTCAGAGGTCTTTTTTTTTGGCCTGGTTTTTTGAGTAGGAAAAACCAGACCAACAGCTCCGTCCCGCAGAGCGGGAGAGTTGTTCATACCACAATCTTCCGACTTCCAGCCAAGGATTGTTGCCATAGAACCGCCAATTAGTGCCTGTCATGCAGAACAATGATTTCCCGCGATAGCGGGATGACGGGTTTAGTGGATTTTGCCTCTCACAAAATCCACTAAAAGGCTCTGTGTCCTCTGTGAGCTCTGTGAGAGCCACAATAGGGACAGACTCTGCGTTCTCTGCGTCTCGAGCGAAGCGGGCGGTGAACTCAGGCACTCATCCTCTCAACCAGAATTGGAATGGCCAATCGATAAATGACCCAGCTGACAGCGAGAACTACAAGCATTATAGATACGACCACAAAAAATGGAATTGGATCATGCAAAACGCCTCGGGTGGCCAGGTCTCTCGCGCCCACAAGAATCGGACTGACCGGATTCAGTATGGCCAACAAGGAAAAGGGGAAACTTGTGGGTGGTGGATAGACCACAGGAGTGAGGAAAAACCACAGCCCGGTTACTAGTCCAAGGCCTCTTGCTACGTCAGTATAGAGAACGCCTATAGGCGTAATCAACAGGCCAAATGTCGTGCCCAATAGAACCAGAACCATCATAGCCAGCAGTGATAGAGGTGTTCCCCAGCCTAAGGGCAATTTGTATATGATGAAAACCACAACCAAAATCAGCAACTTAATGCCCAAGTTGAACAAGGTTTGTCCCAGACCAGACAATATCAATGCCTCCTTGGGAAAATTGATCTTGGCAAGCATAGGCTTTGATGCAGTAACAACTCTCAATGGTGCATTAAGACTATCCACAAAAACCTGCCACAAAACCGTGCCGAAAATCGCAAAAGCGGGATAAGGAATGTCTGTCTCTCCTATGTTGATCAGTTTGCGGCTGTTAAGAATAACAAAGACCAGGGCCATAGCAATTGGAGGCAAAAAGGCCCATAGAATCCCCAGAATAGACTGCCGATACTGGGCGCTGATGTCTCTTACCATTAGCCGCCAGGCCAGTTCCCTGGAAGCCAGCAAGTCTCGCCACATGCTTCGAAGAAGCTCTCGCGGGTGGCGAAGTTGGGATTCTGGCGTATAGACCACTTCCCTCAGAGCATCAGAATCGGAGGATACCATTACCGCTCACCTCAACACATATCTTCTAACTTGGCTGCGCGTTACGGGTTCACACTTGAGAATACTGTGACTGTATACTTTCCCCTCAATCATTCGATGTTTTGTTTGCCGAACAGAGTTCCTATTTCTTTGCCCACGCACAAAACCCATGATTCATAAACAAGTAGGTATAATAATAACAGAAATCTTGAACTGAAATATCACTGTATTTCTTTTGTATCTCTTTCTTCTTCACTCCATACAAAATACTTAACAATACTTTCAGGATTGAGTCAGTTACCTTGCTCAATATTCCATGCAAGCGTTGACATTTGCCTATGGTTGTCATTGTTACAACATACCAGAAAACCCATCCAAACCCGTCAGTTTCCCCCGGGACAAATATCTTAACCTTGGAGAACCTGTTTAGCATTCTGCCCACTTCAGTGAAGGTAAATCGATGGTAATCCATTAAATCGTGAAAATGGAACATGAATGGCACGTAAAAGAAAGCCTCGCCATCTTCTTCCATGATGTTATAAATATTATCTATTGCCTTCCAATACTCTTGTACGTGTTCTAAAATTGCATCGCAATAAACACCATCAAAAGAATTGGGCTTTATGGCTGTGTTGCAAATATCATCAACAATGTCGGGTCCATAGTCAGGAAGGATATCTGTGCATACTACAATCCTGTTCGGATTTTGACTTAATAGATTCAGTTGTTTCCGGCTTATAGAAAAACGATTCCGCCCTCCAACATCAAGTATACGATTTTTTGACGCTACTCGTGTTTCATATTCTTTTCTGGCGTTTAGACGAAAGTCGATATTATGGCGAATGCCTCGGAACAGATCTGTCATAACTCGTCCCTGACTACTAAACAAATTGGAGCAGCCCTTGACCCTTGGACAGGAATAACAGGACTGACAGGATTCAATGGCGTACGCAAAGCGCAGAACGCAGAGGGCATAGAGCAGATCTCGTGCAGCTTGGAGAGACTCTTGATTTTAATAGATAAGGTGTCAGCCCTTGACTTTGGACATTCTCTTGATGTTCGTTGCCCCAGTGGAATAATAAATACTTGTGCATTCCACGGGGTAAACTGGTTACTGCCCCAGTGAAATACGCTGCGCTGTCACTGCCGCGAATTGCACCCCGGTACGATCTAAAAGACCTACAGGGCAGGCGGGGTAAACCCCAGCAAAGCGCAGAGGGCATAGAGCATGGGGCAAACCCCGGTGAAATACGCTGCGCTGTCACTGCCGTGAATTGCACCCCGGTACGATCTAAAAGACCTACAGGGCAGGCGGGGTAAACCGCGTAAAAACAAAGGATCACTCGTTGACAGGTTGTTGCCCTGAGACCTTTGCGCCTCCCTTGCTTCTATCCCTGTTTGCCAGTTTGGCATTCGCCTTCATCCACTCGTCGGCTTGCTCGTTTGCT
>SDBT01002784.1_pt1 | contig 30629 bp, 37 predicted proteins | sample 2277101 | NCBI WGS metagenome assembly SDBT01 (sample SAMN10404973, study PRJNA504765) | marine sediment metagenome | isolation source: marine sediment core GS10_PC15, 103 cmbsf | place: Arctic Ocean: Southern Knipovich Ridge | collected 2010 | reverse complement strand
TTCTACTCAATAATATGGCACAATTAAATATAAATGTAGATGCAGCCGTTGTATTAACTAATAAGCTAGAAAAGTTACATAGAAGTGCATTGCCTGTTGCTATCAGATCCACTATAAATAATGCAGCGTTTGATGTGAAAACAAAAACAATGCCTGAAAGTTCTAGTATAGAATTCATAAATAGAAATCCAAATTTTTTTAAAGCGAATAGTAGGGTAGACATGGCCAAGGGATTTAAAAGCCCGTCTATCGCCGCCAGGGAGAGGATGCGTAAGTTTGTGAAGTGGGGCGAGGAGGTGATGCGGCGGGCTGGGCTGATGGACGTTCCGTCATGGCGACGCCATCACGACGGCGAGCGCCTGGTGTTGGGCAGCGTCAGGACCGAGGTCGAGGGCGTGCTCCGAAGCGTGGCACAGGCCGCGGAGAAGGCGCTCGAGGTCTTGAACGCTGATACCGAGACGAAAGGAGCCGCATGACCACCCCTGCCCTGACGGGATCGATGGACAGACCTCGCGACCCTCGCGACCTCTGCGACTACAACTCCTTCTTCTACGACTGCCGGGATTTCCCTTGCGCCGACTGCCCGTCGCGGGAGGAGCATCTGGAGTTCGAGGACCCGACCGACTTCATTGACGACGAGGAGGCGCTGGAGGAACAGGCATGACGGACAGCTTGGAGGAATTCACCCCAGAAGTTGGTCTCCCTCTCGATACCGGCATTCGACACGCAGTGCTCGTCTTGCGCGCTGGTGGGATTGAGACCTTTGAATCGTGCGAAGGTGGTCCGGGGCACGCCTTCCCGGACCCGACGATCCGTTTCCATGGTAACGCATGGGCAGGCTATCGAGCGTTCGCCGTGGCGATGGATCATGACCTTCCAGTACTTGAGTTGCGGCGTGTCCACGATGTGTACGGTGGGCAACTCAATGGACCATGGTGGGCGCTCGTCTTCCGCCCATCGGTGCGCTCTCTATCTTAGTCGCTTGCAGTGCTCACACTTCGGATGCCCGCCGGTCCCAGCAACACGGTTCCTTGCTTCAATGTTGTTGCCTTCCGTGCACTTATCGTTGTCGTGGTAGACCGGATTACTGACAGGGAGCTTGGAGTGGAATGGACTGACTTTGGCCATTTATTCGTTTCCCTTGCTCTGTTTACTGTGCGTCGAAATTGGCGCGCCATGGGAGCCTATCGCGCCATGTTTGAGCGGTCATGTCCGACGGTAGAGATCGGCCCACGCGAGGGAATCTCCGATCCTCATGGGTTGCCCCGCAATGCTTACCGCGACCACCCGGCCCGCACCGGGCCGTGGGCAACAGCACGCACTAGGGAGTACAAACGCCACACAACCCTGATATCTTGGTCGGAAAGTCGCGTGTGTAATCATTGAGACCCGCGATACTTCAATGACACGGGGATCCGCCTAGGCGCGACAAGACGCGGCAGCGCGTGAGACAGTTGTCTCATACAGCCGGCGAGCAACAGGCGGCATCGCGGCATTCTGCCTCGCCTGGCCAATTCGCCATTGCCACGCTGTCGAGGGTGGGGAGATCCGGGCGGCGGGGGTGTTGTTCGACGTATGATCACCCCGCCCTGCCCGCACTGCGGCCGGTTACTCAAGCAGGTCCGGGCTCATATTGCTAGGATGCCCCGGAGGCGATTGGATATGGTTCCGAAAGCTGCTGCGACAAAGCCGGATCCATGAGGTTACCCCGGAGCCAGGTCGATCCCGTATTTGCTAGAAATCTGCGTTGGACTCGGCAGTCCAACAAGTTGAGACCGGTCAATTTTGCGCTTCAGATTCAGGCCCAACATCTTGGACGGATCGACGCACAACTAATTGATGCACACATTCCTGAAAACGATGGCTGCATCGACCAGTTAACTGACCACATCACAATCTCATATCTCTGGGTGCTTGGGGCTTTCGAACTGATTCGAACATTGGACCAAAGGGCGCGTTCGAAAGAACTCTACAGCCCAGAAGATCGCGATCGCATCCGAGACCTGAAAAAGCAATTCATGCGCATCCGCGTTCCCCTCGCGAAGCTTGAACCGGCGCGCGCTCACGAGAAGACAGACAATCCTGTTGCATGGCCGACGTTCGCCGACCAAGCTGGGGTGGGCTGGATGATCGCAAAAGGGAAGTTTGTCACCCGCAAGGATCTTGCCGATCGCCTTCTTGAAATGTTGGAATCATTGCCCTCTACTGAGTAGGAGCCTGACGCGGGCGGGATTCCTCGAGGAGGCGGCACTCGAGAAACTGGCGGAGGGGTAGAGGGTGGCGGGTTGCAGGACGGGGCCTAGCAGGGAGACTATGCTGTGAACCGGTTAGATGGATAGTTGCGGCAACGCAAGTTTCGGAGATATCGGATGATTCTAACGCCCCAGGAGCAACGCGTCACTGACGCAGTTTCGAACCTTGATGCGGGGCTGCAAAGAAAAGTCGCGCAGATTTTTGGAGCGAACGGCTTTGATATCAGTCTGCTCGCCACCGCCAACGACCGCAAGAAACTCCGCGATTGGGTGGAATCCCGGATCAACGAGACCTCGCCCGACGTCCCCGTCGGACTTCTATCGTTGCGCATTGAGCTACGCCAGCTGCGGACATCGAAGAGCGGCTTCTATAACGACTAGCGCCCGCTCGGTTACCCCTACTGCCCGCAAGCCCGCGCAATGATCTCCAGGCTCTGGGGGCAATGCCACGCGTTCAGGTCCGGCAGGAACCGGTACTTGATTTCGTTCTGGAAAGTCGCGCGCGAATTTCATCAAGAGTTCCCAGAACTCGATAGCCGCGGCGATCGAGCCGCGGGCTGTCGTGGAGAGCGTACCTAATTTGGTCGGCACCCAACTTTTCCACGAGATACACCGCCTCCGCGAGATGCTTCTGTGCGTCAAACTCCACCGGACAGAGGTCGGTATAAACCGCAACCTGGAGCCTGTCGTCTTCATAGAAGAAATCGAAGGGAAACATCCGACAGTCCAGGGGCCGCACCGAATGGACAGTGCACCGGCCATTGCGGTGAAAATGGCAACCAGATTCGTCTGATCGGAGCGTGGGAAGTTGGGTGCCGGCCCCAACACGAACAAACTCATCGGGAGACTCCCCGGTGAGTCGTGCGATTAGATCCAGTTCTCCATCAAGGAGTACGGGCTCGTCGATCTGACCTCCTGCGCCGGTCCTCGAACAACATTGCTCGGTGATCGGGCAAAGTTCGCAGAACGAAAATGTCCCAGACGTATCAATTCGGTTCACTTGCTTCGACTCCAGGTTCAACAGGATTGCTCTCTTCGACCTTTGCGGACGGAGAGTCATCCGGTCTTCCAAGCGGTATTTTGGGCATGAGATTTCCAAGCACGACCCCAATAATCAAGGTTGCAAGGGCAAGTACAACTCTGGCCTTCGACCAACGACTCTGATCCTTGATCTGCTTATCAGCGCGGGTTGCATCGTCAAGTTGCGAGGCTGCTTGTCTGCACTTTCGGCTACAACTAGAAAACGGTGCCACCGCATCGGCAAACTTCCTCTCTGCAATCAACTGAGATGCTGTTTCTTGTAGTTCTTGCGCCGCTTCAAGGGATCCCCGTGCGCTGGTAAGAGCGGTTGACACCGACTCAGAAGCGCGTTCTATCTGCTCATCAAGATCATGTATTTGCGCAATAATCTTGCCTTCGCCGATCTTCCACGCTTGGTCTACGTACTTATTCGCAGCGTCGATCGCGGCCGGAACTTTTTGTTCCAACTCGTCCAAAGATGTCGATTGGACTGCTGCGTGAAATACCTCCCAATACTCTGTATGGAACTTGTCAGCGACTTCGAGAACTTCACTCTCGACATCATCTGGCACGATGTTCCAGATCTGGTCAAGTGCCTTCCATGACTCATCTAGGACATCCATTTTCGCACGCAGATAACTCTGCCAATCACTCAGTTCCATCCACGCCTCCAAGCGCCGGAGACCGGATCTTAATCCTCGGGCAGCAGGTTCGCTTCAAAATCTCAATGAGAACCCTTTTCAGTTGGATGGAGCCTCCTCAAGAAGCCTCTCAGCCCCAACGGCGATCACCGCGGCACCAACCCGTTCCGCCGACCGCTTGGCCTTTACTGCCCACCCCCATCGGCCACCGCCCCCAGGGCCTCGAGCGCACCCGCCAGGTCCCCAGCCCCGAGCCGCTTCGTCACCTCACTGCAGTCGCCGTTGAACAACCGGTCGCCCTTCTTGATGGGCTCGGGTTGGCGGGCGTCGGTGTAGTCGGCGTGGAGCTTCCACGCTCCCTGATTCGAGTTGAGCCACCGGGCGCTGTCGCCCTTGACCTTCCCGACGATGCAAAGGTCGTCGAAGTCCGCGCCGAACGTCTTGAGGTCGAGCCGGTCGTCCAGCTTGGTGAGTGTGGCGCATGCGGCCAGGAGCGCGATCGCGAGCAGCGCAACGATCAGCCTAGACACGACTCGGGTATCCCCACGGCACCGGCCCGGGCCTCAGGGCCTGCACATGCAGATGCCCCTTGTGGTACAGCCCGTGCATCCCCAGCACCTTCGCATCGTGCTCGAGCTCCTGCGCTTCCTTACTGCCCGGGGTGATGTGTGGCCCGTCCGGCCAGTCGAGGTCCACGGCGATCGGCGTGAGCGGGAACAGCAGGTGCTTGGACTCGTCCCCGCCGCCGACACTGCGGTTGTGCGATTCGCTGCGCCAGGACGAGGTGATCTCTGCCCCGGGATGCAGCTCCATCAGCCGCTCGACCGCCGTCCTGAACTCGGCGGGTGATAGCGCCCTCCGGTGGTACGGGTCGGTCGGCGCGGGCTTCGCGGCGGGCATCAGCTCGTCGGATCCCACACCGCCCAGTCGGGAGCGATTTCGAGGGAGTTGATGACCCCCGGAGTGATTACCCACGGCTCAATCCCTGCCGCGGACACCGACGCCGAAGCTGCTGCCGGCTCCTCGCTGGCGCCTTCCGGGGTCACATTGATATTCGTGATGTGGTCGGGCCTCTCGTCGCCGTCGCCAGCGTCGAGCCCGCCGGGCACGAAATGGCCTGCGATCATCACCGCGGTATCGATCACCTTCTTGATCAGGCCGACCAGGCCACCGCTCATCTCGGCACCACGGGCCATATCCTCGCACTTGGTCATGTCGCCGCCTTCGCAGCCTGCTCCGATGCTCGCATTCCCGACCACCGCCAGCACTCCGTTCTTCGTGATCGACGCCCCGCACCCAAGCGTCAGGCCCATTCCCAGGATCACGACCAGGGCCAGGGTCCAGGCTGCCAGAGTTTCTGTGGTTCGCATGTTTCTATCCCCCATGTGGTTCACTTTGTTTTTGTGGCGCAACCACGGCGCGAATAGCGGCCACGTCTTCTCGCATGTCACCAACCAGCAGCTCGATGACGCCCAGCCGCCGGTCATGCTCGTCCAGCCTGTTGTCATTGCTGCCCCAGCTCACGGCCACGCTGATCACGAGCACCGCGATCGCGACGATCGTTGCCAGTGGCGGCGCGTAGCCGTTGAGCTTGGTGGCCATCAGCCGAGCAGCCGGACGAGAGTAGGCACCCACCACCGCACCTTCAGGTCGGGATCAGTTTTCCACGAATGCAAGAAGTCCCGGGCTGTCGAACCTATCCACACCAACGCACCGACGATCGCGACTGGCACGTACACACGAAACTCCTCGGGGACGTTGGGGAACGCCCAGAAGAACAGGGTCGTCAGGAACGCGCCCAGCGTCAGGTTCGACGCGACCGCCGTGTGCTTGCTCTTGATCTCGCGCGCCTTCGTTTCTTCAGCCATGTCGTGCCCTTCTGGTTACTGTTGACCCACGCCTGTCCATCCTTGGCCCACTGCCGAGGGTGTGGACATGCTTCCACAAGCCGCCCCCGCGTATTCCCATGCACCCGCACTCACCGTTGATCCTCCCAGCGCAGCCCAGCGACAAGTACCATCGACGTCTATGGGTACGCCGATTATTTCAGTGCCCGCATCTGCAGCTTCACCGCCGCTTGTAATCAGGAAGTCGTCCCAGTCAGCGGGAGGGCCTGCAGCACTAAAGGGGCTAGAGGATGCAACCACGTTGGTTGTGCCAGTAGCACCCCCTGCGCACGATATCCCGATGCAGCAACTATACTCCGGAGATTGAGTGATGTTCGGGGCATAGGTCAAGTTGTTTGTGCAGGTGTTGCTTTGTGCAGGGAATGCATTATCTACAGCCGAGTAGCCTGGAGCAGATGGAGAATGGGTCCTTGTTACCCAGTGCGTGTTATTGCTGGCCTGACTGTTTGTCGGAAATTTTTCTGGGCTACAGCCGCTTCTCACATCGGTAATTAGAACAGCATGGGAAGAGTTCGTGACCTTTATAGTGTTGTCAGTGTGAACGACGTTGTTGCGAATCGTGATGTCATCTTCCTGGGAGGCAATGGCATGTTGTGGACCGCCAGCACCTAGTTTGCCATTGAGGAGGATGAAGTTGTTTTCGATGATATGATGACGCTGATTCTGGTCGTTGCAGATGGGGGTAGTGCTGTTGTTGGGAGCAATCTGCCACATGAGCGACTGGCCCCCATCGTGCAGATAGTTGTAAGACCCCAGGAAGTACTCACTGAAGTATGGATCGCTACACGCTGTTTGTGATCCCTGGTTGCATCCCCGGAGAGTCACGGTTTCCTTTGTATTCGCTGGAAAGGCAAACTCGTTGTGCTGCAGTAGGTCATATTGGTTATCCATCCAGCGTATGATGTGCTCTCCACATGAATGAAAAGACGGCCCCGTACCACCATAGAACTTATTGCCCATGAGCGCAGATTTTCGTACATTTAACCAAGCCTGCGCATCGCTACCATCCCCACATTGTCTTGAGACGGTGTTATCCACTTCAATCAAGAAAAACCCAACCTTGTGTGCGGTGTCACTGTTCTCGCCCAGATGCACGACTCTTGTGTAATCAGTCAGCGTGATGCGCAGAAACATCACATCCTCACCGGTTGCATTGCCGGCTATCGAAGCTAGATCGCTATCGATGCTGCCAACAGCTACTTGATCGAAGTTCAAATCTGCAACAACCAGATCGTCCGTGGTTACTATTGAGAACGCCTTGTGGCTGGCTGTTTGCGTGTCATTGATGATTGGTTTTGCTCCTGAGCCATACGATCCAATGCGAACTTCAGGTTCTGAGCCGGTGAGCGTAATCGTCGTGCCCATATCAAACGTGTCGCCCTTCTGGAACAAGAACTGCACCGAGCCCGTACTCACATCTGTCGTGATGGCATTATCGAAATCAGAGTTGAATCGTTGTGTGGCACCCGCCACTCCACAGGATGAACCACGATCGCACGCAGACCCCGGTGACACATCAGCCTCACAGATGCAATAGGTGGTCAGGGCATCGGGATCGAGGACTGCAATGTTCTGATTCGCGGTATGACTGAGCCCGGCCTGGTTCGACACTGTGACACTCACGGTGTAGTTGGCACACGCAGTACCCGCGCAGTCATCCGGGTAGGACGAGGGCTCGAAAACGTGGGCGGCCATCGGGCCATAGGCGAGATTCTTCGATTGCCCTGACACGGCCCACGTTCCTGAGCCGGAGTCATCAAAGTCCCAGACGTAGAGCAGGTCACGGAACTCGTCAGAATCAGCAGCTAGCGTTGTGTCATCTGTGGGCGTGAATGCGTCGAAGTGAGCAACGAAAGGTGCTGTGCCGCTTGTCCGTGAGGGTGTAATGCCTGCTGTCAGTGATGCAAGTGCGGATGACGGAACACCCAGAAGCATCAAGATTATGAACAGCCAACGCATTGATTACTCCTGCGTCACCACAATGTCATCGTAGAGAAAATCACCACGATTGCTACCAGCAAAGAATCTCAGCGCAGTAGTATTGATTCGGGTAGTGGTAGTCTGATCACAAGAACACCAAGCGTTGCCCTCTCCAGTCCCTTGAGGTGCAACAGATGCAGTGGTATCGCAAGTTTCAGCATCATCATCTACGTAGAGAATTCCCGTGTCCGGTGAAGCTCCAAAATCGTATTCCAAGCAGACATGATACACAGTCCCATCCGATTTCATGGCTATATCGTTCGCTCCACAGTCGCTATCCGTTGTCCTACAATCTCCCACAGCAAGATTTTCTGAATATCTAAAGTCGATTACTTTAGTACCGCCTTGTAGAAAGCCAACCATGAATTGAGTACTGCTGTCATGCACTGTGCTATCTGCTACTGCAAATTTGAACGTCAGACGACAGACGGTAGTGTCACAAGCCACTGAAAAATCATCGTTCCAAATAGACTCAACAGTAGTCGCCTGAGTGTCTCCATCGAGTAACAAGCTAAAACTACCGTTTAAGGGTCCAGGAGAAGCAATGCTTGCGCAATCTGGGAAAGAGGACGGGCCAGTGTTCACTGTATCAGCAGGGTTAGTTACAAGGGCAGTACAATCGCTTTCATTTTCCTCGAAATCTTCACAGAACAGATTAGTGCCAGCAGTGTCGCAAAAGTCTGAAGCCGGCGGATTGATCGACATCCCGCCCGGCGTGCTCCACCCAGCACCCAGCAACAGTAGGGGCAACGTCGCAGTGAGTAGGCGCACCACGGTCATGGCAACGCCTCGGCAAACGCAAGCGACACTTCATCTAGTGACCCTGGCTTGGCTTCGCCTATGACGATCGCGCGGCGGCGCCCGGCAGAAGGTGGCGTGTACTCGATCGTGAGCGTGACGAAATCAATCCCGATGGAATTGGGACCAGTGTCTGTCGTGTGTGCCCACCGGATACCGAAGTCAACGTCGTTGAGGGACTTGCTGTCGGCATCGCCGACATTCCAGCCCGTGCACCCCCACAGGACATCGGCGACATCATCACCCGTCCACGTCACGTCCAGGTCGGCGCCTTGATTCAGTTGGTGGTCGTTACGCCCCGGCGCCCCGCCGGTCGTGCAGTTTGTCGCCGCCGCGTCTACGATCCACACGTCAACTCGCCGCCGGACCGCCTCGGTGGCGCTGCCACCGTGCGCGATGAACCGCAAGGTGATCCCGTCGATCGTCGAGCCGGCCTCAATGTCCCCCGTCGTGATCCCGAAACCGTAAACCCTGAAAACGTCCACACAGAAGCCGTCAACTCGCAGGCTGTCGGTGGCAAAGATGACGGCGTGCGAGGCGTCGTTCGTCCGGCAGGTGCCGAGGTCTGTCTGAAGACCTCCTGTGAACGGCCCTGCGGTATCTGACGCGGCGGGTAGCGCGAAGAGCAGGGTGGCGAGAAGCGTGAGCAGCCTAGTCAATGGTGTACTCCACATGGACCCGCACATGACCGGCGGTTCCGATAGAGATGGACAATGCCATCGGGTCGCTCGCGTCAATCGGGCCGTTGGTGATCGTATTCACATCGCACCCAGACGCGCAGGATGTCTGCGTGCCGGTATTGCAGACGAGGTCCGAACTGAGCGCATCCACACCAGCGGAGTTGGGCGCAGCCTCGGTACGTTCCTCGACGTTGATCGAAGCCGTGCCCGCGTCGATCGAGCACGAGATCTGAACCACGGTGAGAGCAACCGGCGCAACCCATTGGAGCAGCCCCGTGTCACCGACGACAGGCGTCTCGAGCACGTAGCTGAAGGCTCCGGTGTTGTTGTCGCCCGTGTTCAGCCCCGCGAGCGCTGCAACCGCAGTCCAGTTGGCTGCCGAGATGGTCGTCGCTCCCAGCGTATCGAGCTGGTTCACCTCGCCGATCACGGCCGTCACGTCGGACACATCGGCGAGCACGATAGTCACGTCGCCCGCTGCATCCATGTCGTTCGCAAGGCTGAAGTCCGTGGCCTGGATCGACGCTGTGCCCTCGGCGGTCATCACGCCGCCCTCGGCAATCTTGATGAAGTTGGCGGTGTCGTTACCCATCAGTTCGAGGGTCACGACCCCGGTAACAGATTCGAGCTGCAAGCCCTCGTAGTAGGTGCCGTCTACGTTCTCCTCGACCTCGAGTTCGATGTTGCCGTTGTTGGCCGCAACGGCATCGGCGGTGATCCGCGACTCCTTGTTGGCGTCGGCGAAATCGCTGTCATCGAACTCGAACATGGGGATCGCGACAGGGCGAGCGATGAGCGAGTTGGCGGTGACACTACCGTCACCCGCGTCCAGACAAACCTCGCCAGCACTGCACGTCGCATCGGCGCTGCCTACCAACACGTCATCGGTCACAGTAACCGGGACGACGGCCCCAACGAGGTCTGTCCAGAGGCCGCTGCCGCCTGCGTGAGTGTGGAGGGTGGTATCACTGCCAGCAATCAGTTCGTTCAGGTTGCCAGCGGTCACGGTCGTGTCGGAGAGGTTCGCGACGATGTGCGAGTGCGAGTCGTCATCGACCACGCCGCCGGAGGAGAGATCCGTGAAGGCCGCCCAATCGAGGGTCGCGATAATCCCAGCTCCACCGCTGATGATCACGTCTCCGCGGTCGGCGTCGCTGCCGAGTTGGTCTGCACCACCCGGGGTCACGCACAGATCGTATGGCGTATCGTCGTCTTCAAGATTGCATGTACGATCGAATGCGAAGCCGCCAGCAGGGCCTGAGACTTTCAGCGTGTTGGTGCCGTGGGCAGCCTCCTCTTTCCAAGTCTGCACCGCAACAAGGCCGACTCCAGGCACGGCCATGTCGATCGACCCAACATCCAATAGATCGAAGCCGCCCATATCAATGTCGCCGGCCATCGTCCCGCCGGCCAGCGGGAGCTTCGAGGCGTCAACGTGCGCGCCGGTCACGAGCCCCGATCCGAGCGCGGTATTCAGGTCCGCAAGATTCGCGATGGTGCACTGCACCAAGCTGCCGTCGCCTTGGCAGACGTTGGTATTCGTGACGGCCCCGACTTCGTCGTTGTCGCCCGTGTTGGTCCCTGAGAGATTCGATAGTGCCGTCCAGTTCTCCACAGCGATTGTTGTACTATCTAGACTCCTGAGTTGCTGCAGCTCAAGGCTGTCGATAGCTCCAGCAGAGGTCATGACTGTATTATCACCAATAGAAAGAGCATTCGTAATCTCGGGGTCAGAAGCATTGAACGCATTGACAATCATGCCAGCAGTACCTGCTGTGGCCTCAAAAGCAGAAACAATAGCCGCGTTAGTATCAGCAACGGTGACGAGAATCCCGGTCTCCAAACTCTGGGTTCCGGCAGTATCTGGTCTAGCAACGACGAAGCCACGCTGAGTGAAGGCTCCCGAGGTCGAATCATGTTCAAGCCTCAAGGTAAGGGCGTCTAGGTTGCCCACCTCAACAGTGGGCCAGTTCCAGGTCCACACCTGCCCGTACTCGGCGTTAGCACCCACCTGAACAGCACCAGCTCCAGTCGCAGCGCCAAGATCATTGATCGCCGTTGTACCACCGGGACCGAGGCTCGCGCAGCTCCCCGCAGCGAGAACCAACGAACCGTCGGTATCCATTTCCACACAAGTCAGCGCGCCAGGGGCTGCTACGTCGGTCGTGACCAGATGGGTGTCGGTCGCATCGGGACCGCGCTTGATCCCAGCATCGATCTTACTCATCGCATTGATATGATCTGCCCCGACGTTCGTCGCGTGGATCGTCCCGGCGGAAGCCCCCGCCCAGTCCACGTGCTCAGCGGTCACGAAGTTCAGCAGAGCATCGTGATCGATCGCCCCCAGGTCGAGCGAGAAGTCGATCGTATCCGTGGCCCCGGTGCCCGTGATGAGCATTCCGGTGCCCGACGTGAACGTGAGAGTGTCGGTCGCGGAATCGGCGACGACCCCGGTGCCCAACGGGGTGGTGAACGTCTCGAATGCGTTCCCAAGATTGTCCGCGTAGTTGGTTGCGTGGATCGTCCCCTGCGATGCCGTGCCCCAGGCGACGTGCTCGGCAGCGACGAAGCCCAGCAGCGCGTCGTGGTCGATCGCACCCTCGTGCTGGGTGACGCTTGATTCGGTGACATTGGCATCGGGCACATCGATCCAGGTGACCGCAGCCGACAGATCGTTGATCTCGGAGCCACCGCCAAGGCTCCCCGCCGTCACCCGCTTCTTGACGTTGCCCGCCTCCGAGTCCTCGATCAGCAACAGGTCGCCGGCGACCGGGGTGGCCTTGAGGGGGACTGCCGATATCTCGTTGGCTTGGTCGTCGTGGATGGCGTTGGGATCGCTGCCGGGCGCTACCGCCGATAGCGCCTCGAGCGCCCCCTGGACAGTGGTCTCGCCCAGCCCCGCAACGGAATCGTCAAAGCCAACTTGAATCGAATCGATCAGGATTTCGGGATCCGGGGGCAGGCCCTCGGAGGCACCGCCCTTGACGAAAGCAACCCATGCCGAGCCAGTCCACGCACACTGAAGGGTTTCGTTCGGCGTGCCGACCTGGTCGCAGATCCAGTTCGCGGGATCATCGCCCGGTCCGGTGGCATCGATCACCCAAACGCGATCGCCCTGCGCGGGTGAACCGGGCAAGGTTGCGACCGTTACCGAGTCGATGGCAGACGAGGGCGCAGACACAAAAAAGGCCGCCATATAGGCGGCCAGGCGGAGCATGCGAAGAGCCGATCTCATCAGGTTACCTCGCGGAGTGCTTCACGAAATCGAATTGGGATGTCAGCCATCAGGAAAGCCCTCGGCGGTGATCGGTCCACCCGGTCACCATATACCAGATGATAAGAGCAGAATCACTCACGTCTGCTCGATGACGGAACCGGCCCAAACTGTCGGTGAGGAGTTTGTCCGACCAGACCCCAAATCCGTTGTCGCTCACATCAAAGGGGTGTATGTGAAACGTCATCATCAAAGCGGCAGGAACAACGTCATCCTGATCCATAGAAGTGATGAGGACATTCCGAATCTCCGCCCCTAGTTGCTCTACGTTAACCGTGAGATGCGCGAGGACCTGTATGTCCACCGGCACGGGGAGGACGGGAGTCACGGCGCTCGTACCCGGGTTTTGGTTCGCAACAGCATCTGGGAACACAGTGAGGCGAAATTCATCGCCGCTCTGCGTGTACCCGACCCAGTTGGCCGCACTGTCCGTGTAGAGCGACGTGATACGACAGATGTGCGAGTAGCCGGAAGGGATATTCGCCGCGTCCTTGTCGGGATCGAAGTACACGTCGAGCGCGCCGGTCGCGATCAACCGAATCAGATGCAGGTGGTACGTGTCTTCCGCAGGCGTATCGCCCGCGCCATCGCTCAGGCCCCCGTTCCCATCGCCCGCAGCGAAAGGGGCGTCGAGCCGCTTCGTGATCGCGTCGGCCATGAACCCGTGAGCCGCGGGACATCCGCCTGGGCTGATCGTGATGTCATGATCGGCATCGGCAGCGAGTTCCGTCTCCAGCCCGAAGATCGTTCCGCCGATCGTCGAAACGGGTTGAGCGGCGATGCCCGTCGCCACGCGGGCGTCGATCGCGTCGAGAAGGTCGTTGTCGCCGCCAGGACCGCGGGTCTGCGTGATGCCGACCGCGGCCATCAGTGCGCGGATATTTCCGAGTAGGTCGTTTTTCGGTGTCGCCTTCAGGAGAGTTCCAGCGACCCCGCCGCCAGGGTTCTTGTCGGCGTACCAGTAATCGGAGGCACCCGCAGCATCAGCGGTCGGGCGGTCTGCGACCGAGCCCGTATCTGTGTCGCGCAGTTGCATCGCTTTGTGTCCCTATGGTGCCGTCACGTAGACGGGGGTCTTGTGAAACGGTTTCAGTTCATTGATCAAGCATTGGAGCTCGTCTCCGGCGATCGATCCCAGCGGATCGCCGCACACGGTGGCCCCGCAGAACGCCTCCACTTCTTCGAATTCATCCGAGACGACCTCGAAGAAGTAGTTGACCGACTCAGGCGTAAGAGTGTCTCCGCACACCGCATCGCCGCACTCGCTCGGGTCGCCGAACTCATTGATCTGGATCACGAACCCGAAGGCTGCCGCGGTATCAACGATGTGCTGAGCGGTCAGATTGCGATTGGCGCGGCGGAGCAAGTGCAGAACCGCTTGCTTCCGCAGCTCCTCGCTCGATTCGAGCGGGATGCAACCCGGCAGCAGAAGTGATGCCTCAAACTTGGGCAGCAGCTCATGAGTCGTGAAGGGGTCAAGCTCCTCAGGGAGACTTGCAGCAGCGTTGAGCGCACGCGCGAACTCGGGCGCAATCGAGGCCAGCAATCTCGACCAGGTCGAAGCACGATCGGTTGGCAATGCCGTGCCTGGTCGCTGTAGTGCATGAAGCAGATCGAGGGCCTGATCGTCGGTGATCAGCTCCACGTGATGGTCCCGACTTCGAAGAGATTCTCAGCCGCGCCGGGTGTGATGTCTGCTGCCGGGCTCACGAGAACGTGGTCACCCTCCCCTGGCGCGATCGAGATCGCCTCGCGAATGTGCGAGATCAGAATCGTTCCTCCGGGTGAGGCTTCCCGGTAAATCAGGTCGTCGAGTTCGGCCTGTACTGCCGCGCGAATCGCCGAGGTGTCCGGATTTAGCTGGATCTCCGGGTCGATCGTCTCGAGCGTCGGGACTCCCACCGATACGGTCGAGCCGACGACCTTCCGCGTCTCCAGGTATGCCGCAAGTGCCGTGATGTCGGCCGCGGTCGGGATGATCGGAGTCGAGTTGTCGAGCACGAACGACACCGAGATAATGTCCATTCCGGCGGGAGGTGCTGTCACCCAGAACCGTGTGACGTCAAGCGGCGAATCGCGATCAACCCACCGATCCCAGTCGGCCGAATTGCCGCCCTGAGCAGGTTTCCCGCCTTCGGTGAGAACGAGCGTCCTATACGCCTCGAGTTCTTCCGCATCGGCCCCGCCCGTGAGGCCGGGCGCATCCACCGTCGCAATCGACTCGACGCCGGGGATCGGTGATGCAAACGAGAGCTTCACGCCGGTGGCTGCGTTTCCCGCGGAGGCCGCCACCACCGCCTCAAGGTTCAACGTTGCCGATCCGGTCGAAATCGTCTCAGCGGTTGTCGTCTCGTACTCAACCCCGTTCCCATCCTGCAGGATCACGCCGGATGGAATCTCGACCCCGTTTGTCCCGGTCGCTGTCGCAGTGCCGGCCGCAGGGTTCGCGATGTCGCGATCGACTCCGATTCGCCGACCGTGGCGGAGTAGCGGGGCCTCGCTAGCCGAATGCGGGAACGCATCGAGTTCCACCCGCGCGATGCTGCCGTGGATCTCGTGAGACGCACCCTGCACGATGCTCGCGATCTCGTTCTCGATCGATCGATCGAGCCGCGGATCCGCCTCAGGCAATCTCGAATCGAAGCCGGCGAGGATCCGGGTCAGCAATTCGGTGAGGGTCGGGCGTGCCACGTCTAGTTACTCCACAGGAAATCGAAGGGCGTACGCTGACTGCCCTTGATCAGAGCGCCGAAAAGCCGAATCGAGTTCGTTCCAGACCGAGTGACCTCGACCTCCACCTCATCCGCGATGCCGTCCGAGACGAACCACTCAAGCGCCTCTCGGGCCATCTCGTCCACGCGGCGCAATAGATCCTTGGTGATCCCTTGACCCATTAGGAGCCACAGGCGGCTACCTCGCCGGCGTTGACCGGGGAGTTCGTCGGCCCAGTATCCACCGCGATCCGTCACCCCGGGCGGCAAAGTGTCGTCGTCGTTTGCGCGGCGATTCGTGAACAAACTGAGGATCAGAGCGGTTTCGAGTTCAGACCCTGCGGCAATCGTCGTGCCCTCGACCCGGATATCGGCCGAGGTTTCCTCAGCGTCCCAGAACAGCCGAGCACCCATCGACCAGATCCCCCTCGGCTATTGCGGCGGATCCGTCGGGCCACTGCCGCCGTTCTCTCCGTGGACATGCGAGCCGACCGAGATTCCAGCGTCGGTCTCGATGTCCGCGGCGGTCACCGAAGCCGCCGTGATGTCACCCACGACCGCGAGCGAACCATCGATATCAACGTCTCCTGTGAAGGTCACCGACGGGGCGTCAATCGTGACTCCGAGCGCTGCCTTGATCTCGATCGAACCATCCGGCAGGCACCGGACCAGGGCGCCGCCACTCGAGACAATCCCCGCGGTCCCCGGAGCCTCGTCCTTCTGCCGGTAACGACGGTCGGATACGACCAGGACCACCGCGTGCGATTTCGAGCCACCGATGTGTCCGATCACCGGTTCGGGCGCACCATTCGCATCGGGCGGCATTGGCACCGAGAAGAATCCGAACGGCTGGAAATGCTCGACGTCTCGGACCACCTCGCCGGCCATGATCTTCAGCTGTAGCCGCTGCCGTCCGCCGCTGTCGTCAACCAGCATCACGACGCCACGTGCGAGCAGGGTCGCGATTCGACGGCGTAGCGGGGCGAGGATCCGGGCGAGGTCGGAGAACTTCATTGCCAGATATCCCCGGCATCGCTGTTTTCGATCTTCGGCGGTTCTGGCTTGTACGCAGCTGGGAGCACGAGCCCCAGTTCGGTGGTCGCGCCTTTCGGTTTCGCCCCGCGGAACACTACGGAGTCGATCAGCATGTCATTGTCGATGTCGGCTAGATCGTCACGGCAGTACGCAATCCTATTCGGTCGCCATAGCGAACCGTCTGACTGGAGCCACCCCCGAACCGTGATCGTGATCGGGCGAGACTTGCCTGCCCTCGAGGCCGCTTCCCACTCTGCGAGAGCCTGAAACGCAGCTGCGTCACCAGGCTCGCTCGATATGATTGTGAGTGGACGGTAGAGCTTGATCCCCTTGTCGCGCGCCCTGCCAACACTGCCCACAGTTTCTTGCGGATCGACCTCGTCGCTGCCGATGTTCTGCCCCTTGACCACGTACTGACTGAATCGGTCGACGTCGGATGGTTCCCAGCTCGCCGTGAGGATGTTCACACCGAGTTCAAGCGAGTCGGTCGTGCGCTTCGATCCCGCCTGCGTGAGCACCAACCCCCGTTTCCCGTCGGCAACAGGCAGGAGCCCCCGCAAGGTGGCGGCCCGCAGGATTGCCGCAAAGACCGTCTCAGATTCCTCGAGCTTGAACTTCGGCAGTGGATCACCAGACAGCACATTGGCGGAAATCTTGATCCCGAACGGCTTCGCGAGATCCGATGCGATCTGCAGCACCGTGCGGCCTTCCCATTCCCCGGAATCATGCACCGCCGAACAATCGATGAGCTGCGCGATTGAATCGCGGCCCTTGTGAGTAATCCCCACCGAGCGGCCGTCATGCTGGCCACTCTCGCCATCCATGTACCCATCGAGCACGGTCTTGCCGCCGATCTCGGCCTTGACCGTCTGACCGCTGAAGATCTGACGACCCGACCCCCGGCCGACCCCTATCGCAATCGACCCAGACCCGGCGGTAATCGTGTTCCGGATCGCTACCGACGTCCATGTCTCAAATTCGCGGCCATCAACCGTGAGAGTGAGCTTAGGCCGGGGCATCGACCAGGATCTCGATCGGCGCACCACCCGGGACAAGCGCAGGGTGCTCTATCGCGTTGCGGTCAATGATCTCCTGTTCCCTCGTCGCATCGCCGTGGTAGATATGAGCGAGCAACAGGGCGGGCATCGCCGCTCGCGGGGTGACCTCTGCGTAGTCTGGCAGCCGTGTAATCCTGGCCGCCGCATCGGCCACCACAGCCGCGCGCAGTGCGCTCAGGGCGACGAATGAATCGTCGTCGGTGTCTCCCGCCGCAATGATCTCCGCATCGATCTGCGCCACGATGCGATCGCGCAGGCTGCGTGCTTCGCTCCCGGACACCGGAGCAAGCTCGGTCGAGATGTTCGCTGCCTCGAGCACCGCCGCACGGCGCACCAGAGAATTGAATGCCGAACGGTTTGACTCTTCGGCCACGCGGTCAGGCGTCCCACCCGGAATCGGGGGTTCGTCGCCGAAGCTCGCGAGAGTCTGGGCGAAGCGAAGTCCCTCTTCGAGCACGTCATCGACTGCGGTTACCGAGCGCACCTGTTCCGAGACAGCGTCAACCAAGCTGTTCGGGTCAGTGACGAAATCCCCCGCCTTGCTCGAGAATTTCTGGGCGCTTCGCAGGGCGTTGGAGATCTCCTCTGGATCGCCCACCGTCTTCCGCACCTGGTCGTCGATCGTCGTGCCGAACTCTTCGACCTTCGCCTGCGCCGCCTGCGCGACCCTTGCAGCCCGACCGATCACGCCGAAGCGAGACAGGAAGTCACTCTTCAGTGCGACCTCGGCGGCTGTGACAGCGGTTCGCACGTCAGTAGCGGTGTTCTTCGTCAACCTCGCGGCCAACGGCGGTGAATACAGCACGAAGTTGAGCTGGAACCGGGCCATGCCGCCGGCGGCTTTAGTCTCGCTCTGCGTGCCAGGTTGACACCGAACCTGCAGCTCTCCGAAGTAGGGGTGTACCAGAGTGCCGGGCCTGGGATCGTCGCAGGCCTTCACCAGTGCATCACGCCGGCGATCGTAGTCTGGGCCGATCACCAGGGCGTCGAGCGAGAAGGTCTTCGGCACCGCGCCGGTATCCTCGGTCCCGACCTCGTCTTCGTTGAGATATTCGTCGATCTGGACATTGCGGCCGATTGGCCTCGAGTGCCCGGCGATGAAGAACTCGACACCGCGGAAACTCGCCGTTTCGTTGTACCGATCTCGCCAACCCACTAGATGCCCTGGAGTATTGGCCCGGTCGACGGGCCGAAGTCGAGGTTTGCCATCGCGTCTGCGTCGGCCGACACGCGTACGCGATCGTCCGAGACTGAAATTCCGATCAACCCGGAGACAACCGCTTGCGCTGCTTCCGCTGCGCCCCCTGTTGCCGGGGCCGAGGCCGCTGCGCCGGACTCGATGCCAAGACGGGTCTTGATGAAATCGGGCAACGCGTCGATCGCACTATCGTATCCCGAGGTGATGGAACCCCAGAGATCCGAGAAGAACGCGCCGACGGGGGCCCAATCATCGACAAGGCCGTACGCCGCCAGACCCAGCAATCCGATGGCGGCCACGAAAAGTCCGATCGGACCGGTGATCACGCCAAAAACCACCCCGATCGCTGCGAGACCGCCAGCGACGATCGGCACCATCGTTACGACGGCGCTCGCGAACAGGCCGATTCCAACCACAAGCGGACCGATCACGGCCACGCCAAGGGCTATGTAGGTGCCCCATTTGAGAATCAACGGGTTCGTCTTGCTGAGCCCGCGGAAGAAATCCGCGACGGAGAAGGTAAGGCTCGTGAAGTCTTCGAGAATGCCAGAGTCGCCGATCGAGAGCATGAACCCCTGAAAGCCAGCAACGAAAGCATTCATCGCGCCCTGCGCGCCTTCCATCCTGAGCTCGGCCTGTCGGAATGTTTCGCCTACGCTGCCAGGGTCTTTCAGTTCGCCGAGAAGCTCCTTGAACTTCTCCGAGCCGGTTCCGACCAGAGCTGCGATACCTAGAGCGCCGCGCTTCCCGAAGATTTGAAAGAACTCCGCCGAACCGGCGCCCGCCTTCTCGAGTTCTTCAACAACGGCGATTAGAGACTTGACGTTGCCCTTGCTATCAACGATTGCCGCGCGCGGAATGCCCAGCTTCTTCAGAACTTTCTGGGCTTCTTTACTCGGCGCGGCGAGGTTCCCCAGAATCGTCTTCAGCGCGACTCCGCCCTTCCCGCCTTCGATCACGTTGTCGCCCATCAGGCCAGCAGCCGCCGCGAGTTCTTCGAACTCGATTCCCATCTGCTTTGCGAGCGGAGCGACTTCCCGAAGCGAATCTGACAAGCTCACGAGATCCGTCTTCGTTCGGATGTTCGTGTTCGTCAGCGCATCGTTTACGCGCTGCATCTCCTCGGCCTCGAAGCCGTACGCTTTCAGCTGGCCGGTGGCGATCTCGGTCGCTTCGGCCAAGCCCATATTCGAGGCCGCGGCGAGCTGCAACGTTTGCGGGAGGAGCGTCATAATCTGGTTCGCATCGAAGCCGGCCTTCGCGAGCTCGAGCTGTGCATCGGCGGCCTGTGAGGCAGTGAATTGAGTGGTATTGCCCTGTTCCTTTGCGAGCTCGGTCAGCTTCTTCAGATCGGTTCCCACTGCGCCCGATACGCCTTGAACCCGCTTCATCGAGGCCTCGAAGCCGGCTGCGGTCTTGATCATCGAAAAGCCGAACAGTGCGATCGGGGCGGTCAGCGAAGTCGTCATCGTGCGGCCAGCGGCACGTGCACCGACGCTGAACCGCTTCACGTCCTTGAGGCCGCGCTGCAGCGTTGCGCTAAGACGATTCACTCCGAAGAGCGTTACGGTGAGCTTCCGACCGGGCATAGTTGATGCGCTCCGCTTGCTGCTCGAAATCAAGAAATTGCGACCACGTCAGAGCCAACATCGTGTCGAGGTCCCAGTGGAAGAAGAACATGATGTCCACCGCCTGGCGCCACCAATTTGGGTGCACGAACGGCCGGAACATCGGCGGCATACGTGAGAACTTTTCTAGATATTCAAGCTCTGCCGGGTCGAGCTCATCGAGGATCTCTTCGGGGCTCTTCGGCTCTTCGTCCTTGATCCAAGGAGTGCCTATCCCCCCGTCGCCTCGATCACTCCGGGTAAAAAATAAGCGAGAGCCTCACGACAGCGCATAGCGTCGCGAGCCTTTAGCCGCGCGGCGAACGACGGGGGGATATCGGCGCAAAGTGAGATCAGGGCGGCGAGCTCGTCGGGGCCCGGAGTGGCACCGTTCGTCTTCTTGAGCCCCCCTAACGTCGGCTCGCGGAGCATGAGAATTTTGCACAGTTTGTCTTCGATCTCGATCGGCTTCAGTAGCGGCACCCGCACAACGTCGTCACCCTTCTCGTCGGTGCCCAACTCGAGGCCACGCTTTCCAAGCGCTTCCCACCCGTAGTCGTGCTCTGCCACTACGCCAATACCTCCCGACACTCAACACCCTCGAACCGCGCCGGGATCTCGCCTTCAATCGGATCCAGTTCGCCTTCACCGGCGTAGAACGCGTCCACCAGGACGTAGCTCTTCCCGTTCCTGAGCTCGCAGGTCGCCGTGCCCTCGAATGCCTGGAGATCCTTGATCGAAAAATCTCCTCGATCCGTAATCACGCCTTCGATGTACGCGACTTGGAGCTCTTCCTTCGCGCCGTGCGCCTTGTCGACGCCCATGATCATCTTTTTCTTGACGCCGCCGATCCCGATCTTCCAAGACCCCTTGGCGTCCTGCTGGACGCTCTTGAGCTTGAAGAACAGAGTTCCTGCGCGAGTGCTCTTCCCCGCCACCGCGTACCCTCCCCCCGCGCGTCTGCGCGCTATTTCGTTGTGGACTACAGCCGGAACTGCGCCGAACTGTCGATCCCGTAGAGCGGGTTCACGATGTCCACTGCCAGAATCGTGTGGAACGTGTTCGGGTCGAACCGCTCGAAAGTCGATTCGGCTTCGAATAGAGCCGGGTCCTCGACGAGCGCCTTTCTCTGCAGATCTGCGAACCAAGAGATCGACTCGAGCTTCAGCCCCTTCTCCGTGAGTACCCGCTGCCCCGCCTCGTACTGAGCATCCTCGTCGCCCGACACCTTGAACCGCTCGTCGAGGAAGAGTCGCGACATACGCTCGACCCACGACCAGCGGATGAACGAGAGTGTGAGCTGCGTCGTCAGGTCTCGTTGACTCGCGTCCGTAACCCAGTTCGTAACCAGCCGTTCGATCTGCACCTCGCCCGATTGCGTGATGCGCATCGTCGCGATCCCGTTTTGGAGCAAGAGCTTGCGCTCGAGATTGGTGAACCGATCCGCAACCGTCGGGGCAAGAGCTCCCGAGAGCTCCATCCCAGTGAATCCCCGCGCGGGGTCGATTGCCGCCGATGCGGACACCGCACCCACGATGAGGCCCGCGAGCTCGGACGCGGGTGTCGGGCTGTTGTTCGTCCCGACGACCACCTGGTACTGAGAGTCGTACCCGGCCGCTGCGGTGATGTGCAGCGCATAGGACGTATCGACGACCGAGATCGCCAAACCGTCCGTCATCCAGTTGCCATCCCAGCGACCTTCGAGTTCGAGCTCGAGGGCAGCGAGGTTTGCCGTGTCTGTCCAGGGCATCAGGATCAGGTCGTACGTCTCGTCCGACAGCGCCGTTGTCAGAGTGGTCACGTCGGGATTCGCGGCGCCACCGGACATGCCGACGATCGTTGCCGTAAGACCGGCCGGGGTAGTCTCGCCCGAGTTGTAGTTCGTGCGAATATCGATGTCGTTTCCGTAGAGGCCGCCATTGAGTGCGGTGACGATCACCTGATCGGACTGGCCAGGGTTCACAGCCGCAGACACGGGGAGCGTCGGATGGGCATTGATCGCGGCGGCGATCGCCGTGGCAGAATCGTCCAGCGACGAAGTCGTTCCGATCTGCATCCGTTCGCCAGCGATATACAGGTACAGAACACCCGCCTCGGCCGATCCACCCGAAAGCGTGATCGTTCCGGTTGCCGCGGCGGCCGCGCCGTCGTCGTCGAGGGCCATGCCCCAGAGTTCGACCTGCGAGTTCGTGGCCCGCACCCTGTCGATCAGGCGGCGAATCTGCGAATGCGCGCCCCAGTACGTCTCGGCCTGGTCAGAGCGAGTGACCGGCTTGATCACTGCCTCGGCAATCGACCCTGCGGCCAGCCGCTGTCCAAAGACCAGAACACGGAACGGACGTGCCGGAAGGCCGCGAATCGCGCGACTCGGGTCGATCTCCATCCGAACGCCAGGGATGAGCGTCGCAGCCAGTTCGTTGAATTGAGCCATGGTCTACTTGCCCCCTTCGTCTGTGCTGGTGGTTGCCTTCTGCGACTTCTTCGGAACGGGCTTGATGGTGACTTCGGCGGATTTTTCCCGTCGAAGCCAATAGATCGACTTCGTCACCTCGGCGCCCTCGGGCGGAAGGAACTTCCTCGTTTCGGTCGGGATCGGAACCAAGAGGTCCTTTGCGGGTGTGACCCAGATTCTTTCCGGTTTCACCTTGTTACCCTCCAAAATTCGCGACGATGTCCGCCTCTGAGACGTCGTCCTTATCGATATCGATTTCACCGGTCAGCTTGTCCAGGTCGTCGGGGATGAGCACGCCGGCGAAGGAATCGACGACGTACTCCACCTCAAACTGAACCGTGATCGAGCCAGTCGGTCGATCACCATCCGCTGTCTGCGACTTTTTGAAGCCGCTGTAGCGCGTCGTGTCGGCCGTACCCGAAAGAAATTCGTCGGCCATGAGTGCGAGGCGGATCGCTTCGGCGCCGTCTTCGAGCTTGTCCTCAAGATCTCCGCCGCCGGTGTCGCGATCGATGTAGACGATCTCGACCGGCGCGACACGATTCTCTCGCCTGGGATTGTCGCTGTAGAGATCCTCGACGCGTTCTTCTGGAAGCCGAATGAAGATCAACGGCAGATCTTCGGCGCGTGGCTCGTATCGCCTGCCGAGCTCGACCGTGGCCGTTACACCAACGTCTGCATCGAGCCGCGCCTTGATCGCATTTCGGATTGCCTTCGCTGCCGATGCCACTATCTACCCCGCCGCATAGGACAATACGAAGACGTGGAATCCAGTTCCGTCGGACTTCAGGACTTCGATCGTGTAGGTGATCCCATTGACCGCGAGTGACCACCCGGGCTCCGACGCCCCGATCTCGTGAGACGGGACGATCAGCTGGGGGTTCGTAGAGCCCACTTCGGTCTCGTCGTCTACGTCGACCCCTTCGAAGGCGTCCTCGAAGATCCCGCGCGGCAGGCGCAAGCCGCCCTGGCCGTCATCGACCTGAATGGGTGCGCCACCACCGGGGGGTGTGATCGTGAGGTCGGTCCCGAAATCGCGCATCATCTGCTCGCGATCCGCGTCCGATTCGATGGGCAACTTCCTACGCTTGCATCACACCCAGGGCTGCGTCGAGCTCTTCCTGGGTTACGTCCGGGAAGTCGTCGCCGAGAACAGCCTGAACCGCCGAGAGCAGCGGGACCTCGTCGGCGTAGTGTTCTCCGTTCTTGGGATCGAGATCCAGGACCGCCACGCCAATTGCGTTGGCACGATCTTCGGCAGTCTGGGCCTCGGGCTTCGCACGGCTGCCTCTGCCCTTGGCCTTACCAGCCCTTTTGGCCAATCCGGCAGCGATCTTCTCCTTGGCGATCTTGTCTGGGAGTTCGAATTCCTCACCCGGGGCGTACGAAACGAGATTTCCTTTCTCACGCGTGCGGAACGTATGAACGTGTGTGATCAGCATCTTGTCGACTTCCTTTCATCCTGAAACGAAGGGCTCGGCCATCGTCAAAGCGACAGCCGAGCCCTTGAGGCGAGTTTCGATAGACCTATCTGGATCAGGTCACCGTGGCGCTGAGCGAAGCGTTCGGGCGGTACGGCACGACCAGCGGCGCGCTCTGCGTCAACAGATAACGAACCGACGGATCCGGCACAGTCCAACTCTTCGGATAGAACTCGAACGCCTGATAGCCCGCATCATGGTCGATGATCGCGCCCTGAGCCTGTTGACCCTCGATCGAACCCGAGCCCAGAATGACGGTGTTGTCGGGGATCAACTTGACCTCCGACCCGGCGTCGTTCACGTACCAGTCGGCACACGTCCAGAGGCGCATGTCGCCCATCGTGCCGCGCAACGTCAAGCCCGCCGACGCGCGGGGTCCCATATCGATATTGCCGATACCCGAGACACGCCTCAGATCGACCGCGTTCTTGAACTCCGAGTCGGCCTTGAAGAGTCGCCATGCCTTCACATCGAAGATCGCGTCGGTCGCGCCACAGCCGCACTTCTCGGCCATGAGCAGCGACCAGTCTTCGAGGTCGTTGATGGGAGAAATCCCCGAGTCATCCCATTCGGCGGCGCCACCCGAGAGATCGATGGTCAACTCAGCGTCACGGCCGAAATTGACGACCTTTGTGTCGTAGCCATCACCCGCGACGGTGACCGTGCCCAATCGAAGGGCCTCGGACGCCATCACCAACTTCCGCCGGCGGATCATCGCGATATGATCCGCCAAATCCATCGCGAGATGAATCTGGATCCGCTGTTCGGGAGACACATTCCCTGTCAGGGGCTCTCCCATCAGCCTTTTGAGAGGCCGTTTCGGATCGAACGTGGTCTTCATCTTCACGTAGGCCGGCTGGAAAGTCTTCGTGGTGAAGCCCTGAGACTCGACGACCTTCCCCTCCAGGAGCGGCGCAACGAACGGTGCAATCCGCCGGGGCTTGTTTTCGGTGTCGAAGTGGATCTCCTCCGACTGCTCTTCGAGAATCGAGGGGAAGAACAGTGAGAGCAGCGAGTTCGGCGTCGGACGGGATCGAAGATCCTCGATCACCGCGAGCAGCCTGTCGGTTGAAAACAAGTCCATGATATAGATCTCCTTTCAGAGAGTTTGAAGTCGTCGAAGTGCGAGCGAGACGACTGGCCTACTGGCTGACCGGGTCCTTCAGGTTGATACCAACGGCACGCAGAGATTCCTTGACGTTCGCCTTCGTCTGGCCGGTGCCATAGGTCAGCTTGTCTTCGTTGAAGTCGCCGTCGATATACACCCCGACGTTCGAGATGTCGGCACCCGTCGGGTCGTTGTCCTCGATGAGGATCGCCCGAGCATCTTCCGATCCATCGGCGCTGGCATTCAGGCTCAGACCGTACTTTTCACCGCTCGTGATCATCCCGAGCACCGTCCCGCGAACCAGGGCGCCGCTCGTGCCGATATCGGTCAGCGTGACGAGGGCGGTGCGGTGATGGCCACCGGCCAGGATGTTCTCGGGGTCGTAGCTGGTCGATTTGAAACTGGCGTCATTCATCGTTCTATGCCTCCTGGCAGTGAGTCAGTTGATTCGGTCCGATCGAATCCGATCGAACTAGCGAGTCCCGTGGATCGTCGCGTAGTCGCCAGCCGCCTTTACTGCAGCGGCCGCGTTCTCACCTTCGCTTCCATCATCGTGGTCGAGGTCGTCGAGATCGTTGTCGTCCTTCTTCCGCGCATCGAGACGGCCCTTGCGCTCGGCCTTGTGTGCCTGAAACAGCCGCGCCTCGGCCGCTTCGACCGAGATGCTCGAGTCGCCCACGAGTTCGGCGACGAGCTCCGCATTTCCGGAGCCCTCCGCCGCGGCCTGAATCCCGAGCACGCGCTCACGCTCGGCGGTTGCGCCGGCTTCGGTTGATTCTGCGCGTACGACATCGAGGTCCGGGACCTTCGCGAGAGCTGCTTCGACCGCGGCGCTCGAGGCGGTTTCGACGATCGACACAACGAGCTCCGGTCGATGCTCATTCAGAAACTCAGCTGTGATCTTTCCAACTTCGATCGAGTCCATCGTGCTTCCCTCCGTCCCGCGAGCAGCGGGGATATGAATGCCTGACGGCGATCCGCCGGCGCTTGAAATGACTGCTTCGAGCGTTCCTAGTTCGTCAGCCATACCCGCGGCAATCGCGGATTCTCCGACCAAGACCCAACCACCGCCGAAGTCGCTGATCACGGTCTCGGTCGAAACTCCGCGGTTGCGTGCGACGTCAGAGATGAATACTTCGGCAATGGCATCGACCATTGCCTGGATCCGGGCGCGACCATCGTCTGTCTTCGGGTCCGTGTCCTTCGCCGGTGACTGACTCGAAACGATCGTGATCTCTTCGATTCCGAGCTCGGCATCCATCTTCGAGAAGTCCAGAGTCGTCCAAAGGACACCGATCGATCCGAGGATCGACGTTCGACCAATGACGATCCGACTCGCTGAGCTCGCGAGCCAATAGCCAGCACTCGACGCCTGCCCTGACACGAACGCCGTGATCGACTTCGACGCCCTTGCCTCGAAAATCTGAGACGCAAGCGCCTCAGCCCCGGGCACGCTGCCGCCGGCGCTGTCTACGCTCAGGACGATCTCGCGCACCTCGGCGTTTTCAACTGCGGCAGCGACCTGGCCGCCGATCCACTCGTACGAAGCGCGATCACCCGGCCAGTACGAGGTCGGGGTCAGGTATCCGGCAATCGGGATCACCGCGACCCCGTCGCCCACGACCTCGAGTTCATCGTCGTGATCAACCACCTCGAGGTGCAGGCCGTGAGCTTCTGGATCTTCAGGCGCGCCGCCCTTGAATCGAACAACGCTGTTGTGATCTTTCAGTGCGCGGAGCGTTTCCTTGTATCCCTCTACCGAAATCGCCCAGGGTTCGGTCAAGAGTTTCGAGAGGCTCACGTCTCTTCGCCCTCCCCACCCTTGTCCCCGTCCTTGCTCTCGTCGTCAGGCTCCGCCGCCGCTGCTGAGTTCGGTGGCAAGAAATCAGGCTCACCGTGATCTCGCCGCGTGCGGCGGTCACGAGCGTTGTGCGCGACGACGTCTTCGTAGTCTCTGCCTCGAAGCTCTGCGGTCGCCTCGGTATCGCTGATCCACCCGCGATCGCGGGCCTCGCCGAGTGCCTTCGTTTCCTTCACCGGGTCGATCTGTCCCTGCGATGGTCCCGTCCATGTCGCGCCAAGGTACGCACGGCGAATTAGTGGATCGTCGAAGAAGCCTGGAGCATCCAGAATGCCCCTATCGATTGATTCTGAGATCACCCATTCGTAAACGGGATCGCAGAAATTCCCAGCCACGCGATCTCTGCGAGCGCGGAAGTACCGCCACGCCTCGATGATTGCGCCCTTAGCCGCGCTAAAGCTCGAGCTGAAGTGACTCAGCAACACTTCGTACGGAATCTCAAGTGCGATCCCGATCTGCACGATCACGGACCGGACGAACGGATCGAAGTCCGAGTTCGGCCTTGCCGGATTCGCGGCCGTTACATTCTCGCCCTTTGCCAGATCGAGGACCATTGCGGGTCCCATCTCCAGGTCTCGGGTCTTGCTATCGACCTCGCCCGTATCGTCAACGGAGTCGAGCGTTTCATTCGCCAGGCCATCCTCGCCCGTCTCTGTCGTGACGAAGACCGTAAAGAATGCCGAGATAACCGCCGCGGCCAGCTCTGCTTCTGTATACCGCTCGAGCTGCTTCAGCGGCTCGATCACAGGGGCCAGATAGGGAATCCCGCGAGTCTGTCCTGGCCGCGACCTATCGAACAGGTGTAACGCGAGTCGCTCGCCCGACTTCCTGCCGAACGCTGGCACCAAGGCGTATTCAACGGGGTCCGACGTCACGCCATACATCATCTGCGGATAGCCGTTTCGAACCCAGTATCCGCTCGGCGCCCCATCGCCATCGCGCACGACACCCTCGACGATCCTCTTGTCGGAGGTCTTGTCGGGAGGTGTCGCAATCCGATCGGCTTCAATGATCTGCAGCTTCAACCCAAGCAGATCACCGGGGCGTCTCTTGAATCTCCGTACAACCAGGAGGTCGCCGCTGATGAGTTGCGAACGAGCGACCAGATCCTGCAGTTCTGTCATTCGCTGGTGGGTGGTGATATCGATCTGCCTCGACACCACTCGCCAAATACTCTCCGACGTCTCTTCCCATGCCGCTGCAACTTTCTCCGAGAGTCCCAGGAAATCGCGATTGATCCCAGCGCGAAGCGCCAGACCAGTACCAACCGATGCGGTGACCACCTTGTTGATCGCGCCGGTGGCAATCGGAGAATTTCTGTAGAGATCTCGCGTGCGGCCACGTAAGGTCTGGAGGTCCGGAACGGAGTCCGCGTCAGCAGACTGTGCAAACGGATTCCAGTTCCGAAGCGATCGCTTGCCAGATCTCGCGCCGCTGTGTCCACCGGCACCTGCGAACAGAGCCGAGTAGGCCTGAAAAGCAGCGCGCGCCTTCACGCGATTGATGCCACGCGACGGAGATACTGCAGCGATCATCCGATCGAGACGGGTGGGACCTTTCATCCCTGTGCCGTCCCGTAGCGCTGACGGATTCCGCCTCGGGCTTCACTCGCGACCAGGCGACGAAGCCGGCGTTCCTGTGCGTAGAGGTAATCGATCCTTGCGCGGACTCCGCGGCGACGACCGAGCGGGGTGTCGATCTCCCACTCCTGCGCTCCACCTTCAACGGCCGCGATCGCGGCCTGCACACTCTCGAGCTGCTGCGTGTAGGTCAAGATCGCCATCAGGCTTCGTACCCCCTCGAGCGCTTGCCGCGGCGACGCGCGCGAGGCGGGCGGGTTCTAGGTGCCGGTTTCGATTCGCCGGCCACCAGGGCGACAGTCTCGAGTGCTTCGACTCGAGCCACCTCGGCGTCAAACTTCAACTTGAAAGGCGGCGCCTGGATCCCCAGCAGCGCAGCGTATGCGTACCCGCGATTATCAAACGCTTCATTTCGTCGGCCTTCGGACTTCTTGACCCACACTCGCTTGGAGCGACCGGCCGTGATCTTCGAGATCGCCTTCTCGGCCGTGAGCTCTTCGAAAAAGTCCTTCGTTCGCGTCAGTGGGAAGTGGCAGTAACCGGGACCTGGCTCAGCAATCCCAAGCCGCGCCATCACCTGATCTTTCGCAGCATCGACCCCGATGCTCCAGAGATGGACATGGCCGCCGATCTTCATTCGAGTTTGCGATGCAGACTCAGGCCAGATCGGTTTGCCCTCGCCGGGGACGCCTTTGATCGCGAAGAAGAACTGAGGTTTTCCGTTCGGAAGCGCGCGGCGAAGGCGGGGCTTGATGTAGCGATAACACGCCTGGGTGGCATAACCCGTATCGAGGGCCCCCGCCCTGATGAAGATTTCGAACCCCTTGGCGTGCACCCACGCACGCTTCATCACGTCGTCGATCTCTTCGAGAACCGCGGCATCCTTCACCGCTTCGCCATAAATCTTGCCGGTGGCGACTGACCAGGACTCTTCGCCCCGGCCCCAACCGACCACCTCCCACGCCACGAAGTCCTTGTTGACGTCGGCGCCGAGCGTCAGCAGTGCGACCTCGCTCGGTACGTCGGCGCCCTTCGGGAGCATCGTGGACCAGTCTTCGCGACGATCCATGAGGCCGGTTTCGTCAACTGATTCGCCGGTCTCTTCCCACCACTCGGCGAGAACCGTGTTCACGAACGCCTTGAGCTTTTCCCGGTTGCCCTTGGCGGCGAGAAACTGCTCAACCATCTTCGAGAGCGTTCGCCCAATGACGGCCATCGCCGGCAGCCTGTAGCCCGCGATGCGATTCTTGGTCCGGTTCGCCGGCGCCTGGGGCTGATAGCCGCCACGCATGATCGCCCGCCAGCGCGTGACGTCGTCCCAAAGGTCGCCGCATTTTTCGCACTCGTATCGTGTCGTCGCCGGTAGATGAGTCCCGTCGGCGTCACGCTCCCATTTGACTTGCTCCCACCTGAAGTCCTGTTCGTGGCTGCAATCGGGGCACGAAACGATGTAGAGATTCTGATCGCTGCGCTGCCAGAGATCCCAAGAGGGGCAAGTCTCCTTCTCCAGCGGTGACGTCGCGTAGTATCGCCGGGCGTTCCAGAACGCCGAGGTGCGCGCATCGACGATATCCATCGGCGCGCCTTCGCTGCCCGCACTGGCAGGCCACCGGGCGATCTCGTCGCCGAGCAGAATCCGGATCGGTCGCATTGCGAGCGAGCTCGGCGAATTCGCGCCGACGAGGGTCACATGCCCGCCGTTGAATACCTTGTGGCGGATCGAGTTTTCGGAGTCCTTCGCCCGCGGATCCCCGACCAGACCGCGGAGTACGGGTGTCGCCCGGATCGTTCCCGCCAGTCGATCCTTCGAGAGCGCGTCTGCCATCTCGAGCGTCGGCTCGACGATCAGAATCGGACTCGGATCGTGGGCCATGTAGTAGCCCGCGATATTCAACAAGATCTCTGTCTTGCCGCCACCCTGGGAGCAAGCAACGAAGAGCACCGCATCGAGGGACGGGTCCGAGACCGCGTCCATCACCGGGGCCT
>SDBT01002783.1_pt1 | contig 30635 bp, 34 predicted proteins | sample 2277101 | NCBI WGS metagenome assembly SDBT01 (sample SAMN10404973, study PRJNA504765) | marine sediment metagenome | isolation source: marine sediment core GS10_PC15, 103 cmbsf | place: Arctic Ocean: Southern Knipovich Ridge | collected 2010 | reverse complement strand
ATTGGCCTTAATAAACTCAATCGTGGATATGTGTAGATTCCGATTTGTATCAAAAACAACCTCCTCCCCCTTGCCTGTCCTGAGCCTGTCGAAGGGATGGGGGAGGACAAAGCATGTCCTGAGCGAAGTCGAAGGAGAGGGGGTGAAAATTTTATCTGTTTTCCCCCTCACCTTTACCCCGATGGACATCGGGGCGAGCCCTCTCCCCCAGGGGAGAGGGGACTATGAGGATATCTTTTTGTCAAAAGTTTGACGGGAGGATTATATATAAATATCAATTACTTTCATAGTAAATCAGATCCAGTTAAGTTTACACTACCGCATTTTGCATTTTGCAATTTGCTTTAGGCGAACCAAATCCCATTTACCCATTCACCAATTCACGATTCCCTATTCACCCCTTTCTAACCTCCCGAAACAATTATAATTTTTAAATTAATGGGTATATTGTCAGCCATCATTTAACGAATATGGATAGAAAAATGGCCGTAAGTGCTTGTAATTATTAAGTTTTTCTTGACATTGACTATAGACTGTTATATAAAAAGTTAACCGCTTTAGGTCAAAAGTTTCCTCGAAAAAGTGGCGAAAGGAGGTCATAAAATGAACAGGAAAAAAATTAGGATCTTTTTACTCCTGGTAGCTGGGCTCATGTTCTTTTATCCTTTGCCCGCATGGACCGCCACCCTTATCTTGACACCCGATAAAAAGTTAGTCCTCAGGGCTACCTCAGGCGAGGGTATAATTGGGATGACTGAAGAAAAGGGGATAAGATCATTTCTCCTGAAAGAAGAAAGGGCTACGGTGCAGGTCCTCCCCGATGGCTCTACCCTGATAAAAAGCATAAAAGGAACTGTTAAGGTTGCCTATAAAGAAAATAGCGTCTTTATTCCCGACCGCTCGCAAGCATCTTTATCGCTCTTGCGCTCACTCAAGAGGTTTAAGGTTTCAGTCCCAAGGGGAGCTACCAAGCCCGTCCTGGTTATCTCTGGCAACGCCTCGATTATCCTGGAGAACGGCCAGGGTGTCATTGTCAGCCGCTCTCACATAAACAAAGTATTTATATCCGTTACAAAAGAGAGCATCGGACAGGTCAAAGTGACTGTCTGCCGCACCCTCGCCCGTATGCCGGCCCGGGGGGAGATCTCCGCGACCATGGGCGAGAACACACCCGGGGTGCTGGTAAGAGTGGAGTCCGGGATAGTAGATTTTATCAAGGATAATGGTGAAATGGTTGTGCTCAACTCAGGGCAGACCATTAATGACACCTGCACTCCGCCCCCAGCCGAGGTGCTCGCCGTGCCGCCGGAAGTAGTGATCAGCCCGAGTGCCCCATAAGCATAAAGAGATTATTACAGTGAAGAGGAAAAGACTCTCATTCTTGGCTATTTCGGTAGTGATTCTTCTATTTGGCAGTCACTCCACGGCGTTCTCCCAGGGACATAGCAGGATTGGATTCCTTGAGCTTCATCCCTTTGTCAAATCGTCCGAAGTATTTACCGACAACATCCACCAGAGCAAGGAGAATAAAAAGAGCACTGTTATCAGCACATTCACTCCCGGCCTTGAGATTCGCATCCCCACCACCTGGCATCTCATGCGTCTGGAATATCACAACGATTTGCATTTCATCTCCAACCTGAACCATACCAGAATAAATCACATTGCCTCCGCCAACCTTGATCTTAACTTTCCGGGAGGATTTCTCCTGAAGGCCGGTGACCGGTACCTCCAGAGTATTTACCCGGACTCTACCGAGGAGACCGGGCTGGTAGAGCGCTCCCAGAACGATGTGCTTTTTGAGCTGGGCTACAAGCTTACCGATCGCTGGGTAGTGAAGGGAAGATACTATAACACTATTCACGACTACCAGGAAAGCGACGTCGAGGACCGGATGACGCACAAGGGGGGGGTTACCTTCCTGCTGCGCGTCCTCTCCCGGACCTCCCTGCTCACTGAGTTCCAGGCCGGCACCATTAAGTATAAGGAAACCCTGGAGGAGAACCGCAACTCCACATTCCAGAATGGCTTTTTCGGGGCCCAGGGACAGTTAGCACCAAAGACCAATATCCTGCTCAAACTGGGCTTTCAACACCGTAGCTACGAGCAGGCCGAAGAATCCGATTTCACCAAGTTTATTGCGAGCTCCTCCCTCCTGAATAAACTCTCCAATTATACAACCCTCTCCCTCACCGTTTCCCGAGAGGCGGTGGAGTCATTTTGGCGGTCCAATACTTATTACACCTCAAACAAGGTGGGCCTGGGTATAAACCGCAAGTTCCTGCGCAAATTCTCGGCAATTTTGAATTTCTCCTATGGGCTGAATCAATATCACCAGAAGGACCCTCTTGACGAAGAGATCGAGCTCAGGCGGGATACATTCCTGGGGGTAGACCTTAACCTGCTTTACGAGGTTCAGCAGTGGCTTAAGCTGACCGCCGGCTATAACTATAGAAGCAGGGATTCCAACTTCCCCTTCGACTATTCTGAGAACCGGGTTTCGCTCACGGCTGCGGCTGTATTTTAAATGGATATATAAAATTATGAAGATGAAAACTTCAATCATCCTTGTCTTGGTTTCGATGACTCTGGGGTGCAGTCATTCACTTCAGCGTACCTATATGGCCCCCAATTATGTCCCCACGGCGATGAAGAAAATCGTAGTGGCTCCGTTTCAGAACCTTACATTATATCCTGATGCCGGAGTTATCATCTCCGATCTCATCGCCTCTGAATTTACCCGGAGGGGGGGACTCATGGTGGTGAAAAGGGAAGATGTCAAACGCTACCTCGCTGAAAGAAAAATGAAAAAGGGGATCATAGATCGCTCCCGGGCTACCGAGATCGGGCGAGCATTGAAGGCCGATGGGGTTCTTTACGGCTCCGTCTCGGAATACCGGTATCAGGAGACAAAGGAGCGCTACCCCGATTGGGAGCCCGCGGTGGGGGTCAATGCCCGTCTGGTCAACGTAAAGAGTGGGATGGTAGTGTGGGCTACGAGCACAAACCACTCCGGTGGTGCTGCCTTTACCTATCTTTTCCATGATACCAAGGAGGCCTTCCAGAATGTAGCCCAGGAAACAGTCAGGGAGATCTGCTCTTCACTATTGGGCTATTAGGAGCGATTTGAGGCGAACTCCGTTAAGAAGCTCACCCGGGGCTTTAGCCCGCCTCTTGTCCTGAGCCTATCGAGGGAGAGGCGGATTTCTAACCGGGTGAAGGCATAGAGATGAAAAGCACATTGCTAAAAAATATTCAGTCCCGGAAAGGGGCGATCTTTGCCTTTCTTTTCATCTTCGCCTCTTGTACCCATTATTCCACTAAGGAGATAATCTCCCCCCAGCCAAAGATAAATGCTGTTAAGTGTGTGGCTGTCCTCCCCTTTGAAAATCTAAGTGGATTCCGGGAGGCTGGTAGCATCATTGCCGACCTTCTGGCTACCGAGCTATATGCTACCCGCATGTTCAATGTTATGGAGCGGTTTGAGGCGGTAAGCATACTGCGGGCAAGGAATATCAAGAACCCGGTAGGGATAGATATAAATACCGCTCAGAAGGTTGGGAAAATACTGGGAGTGGAGGGTATATTCTTTGGCGCGGTCTCGGAGTTCTCCTACGGGGATATATTCACAATGATGCCCGAAGTTAAACCATCAGTGGTTTTTATCTGCCGACTCGTTGATGTCAAAAGTGGGAAGACCATCTGGGCCTCAGCCCAGAATGTAACCAGCCGGGAAGCTTCCTATCTCGGTAGCAACTCCATCAGCAGAGTAGCCCAGTTAGCCGCCCAACAGATAATCAGCTCCCTGACCAGAGAGTTACCCTTCAGGAAAGTAGATCTAAACAGGGTCTGCTGGGAGGGCAAGGTAGCACCCCTTCCTGTTCCTTCCCCTCCCACCGTGACTAAGCCTAAGGCTCCTCCCCCTCCGCCCAGGAAGGCCAGGATCTCCATTCTTAATGCCAGCGGGGCGGATAGGTTAGAGGAAAAGGTGGCCCGAGCCCTATTGGTTAAGGATATAGATGTGGTGACGGTGAGCATCTGGCCGGGGGGGAAGACCTTCGGTTCCACTACTATCTATTTCCTGGAAGGTTATCGAAACCAAGCCCTAACCATTGGAAAGGAGCTCCCTAAGCAACCCAGGTATATCAAGGCCCACAAAACGAAGATGGGGAAAGATATCGAAATTACCGTAGTAATAGGTAAGGATCTCATCAAACCGCTAAGTGAACCCCGTTAGAGGCTTCCACGGGGTTTTAGTCCGCATTAGGCGGATAAAGAATCTGAAAACTGTCCATCCCCGTGGCAAGCCGCGGGACTTTCTAACGGGGTGGAAAAAAGTAACTTTCATACGGTCCGGCAGGCTCATTAACGTGAGTACTACCTAATTTTATTTTTTGAATATGCCTCGATATTTTAAGTCAATTTTCATTAAAGGTATCACCCTTTTAATACCTTTACTTGTCATCTTGCCCTTTGCTTCCTGGAGCCAGGATTACTTTGTCCAGGAAAGGGATATGCTCAAGATCCAGGTCTACGAGCACCCGGATTTGAGTGTAAGCGTGAGGGTAAGCGGAGATGGGTTAATCACCTTCCCCCTCCTGGGACAGATAAAGGTGGTAGGGCTCACCGAGAAGCAGGTCGAAAGAGTCCTCATCGATCAACTATCAAATGGCTATATCATAAATCCCCAGGTTACGGTTCTCGTTGAGGAATACAAGGATCATTACTATATCACCGGTGAGGTGCGCAATCCCGGTGCCTATCCCTATCACGAGGGGATGACCGTGATCAAGGCCATCATTCTGGCCGGGGGTATGACCAAAAGTGCCAAAGCGAAGAAAATTAAGATCATGCGTAGTGAAGAGGGAACGAACAATCCTAACAATAATAAGGAGGCAAAGGATAATCCTCAAGGAGACGACAGGGAAAATCCACAGCAGAATCAGAAGAAGCTCAAGATTGTAAAAGCCAAGATAGAAGACCTGGTCAGACCGGACGATATCATAACTGTGCCGGAGAGATTCTTTTAACTAAAGGAGGAATATTTATGGAACAGCAGAGCAAAGAGATTCATTTCAGAGATTACTTAGGTGTGATCTTAAAACACCACTGGACCGTGTTTACATTATTCGTCATTGTGGTGGCATTTGTTGCTATCAAGATGCTTACCGCCACCCCCATATACCGCGCCACCTGCCAGATACTGATCGAAAGGAAAAACCCCAATATAATCTCCTTCCAGGATGTGCTCATAATGGATGCTACCAGCACCGATTACTATCAGACGCAATACAAGCTCATGCAAAGCCCCAGCCTGATCCTCAGGGTTATCAAAAACCTGGACCTGGGAAATAACCCATTGTTTTACCCCCTGGCCGCCCAGGCAAGTGAAGGGCGTGGCTCAACCGCCTTTGCCAACAACGCGAATCCTGACCCGCAGCGAAGGCACTCCGCCCTGATTAGCACCTTTCTGGGAGGTCTCAGGGTGGGGCCCACCAAAGGCACCCGCCTGGTGAATGTAGGCTTTGAATCCCCTCACCCCAAGCTGGCAGCGCAGATCGCCAATGGCCTTGCCCAGGCCTTTATCGAGCAGGGCCTTGAGCTAAAAACAGGGGTTTCCCAGGATGCTATCAAGTTTCTCACGAAAAAGATCGATGAACTCAGGAGAAAAGTTGAAGATTCCGAGTCAGCCCTTGAGCGATATAAGGAGGAGAAGGGGATAATCACGGTGGACGAAAGGGAGATGATCACCCCTCAGAATCTTGCCGAGCTCAACAGCCAGTTCCTCCAGGCTCAGTTGAGAAGGGTCGAGTTCGAAACACTTTATGACCAGACAAAAAAGCTCTCGGAACAGCCGGAGATGGTGGAATCCACTCCCCAGATCTTAAAATCAGTCTTTATTCAGAAATTGAAGAGTGAGAAGATAGACCTGGAGAGGGAATATTCGAAACTCCACAGTAAATATGGCCCCAGGCATCCGGTCATAATTCGCCTCTCGTCCCAGATCGCAACCATCAAGCACAAGATCGAGATGGAGGTAGAGAAGGTTGTCAATTCAATCAAGGTGGAATACGAGCTTTCCAAGGCCAGGGAGAGAGTCCTCAAAAACCAGTTCGATGGGATGAAGCGCAAGGCCCTTGACCTGAGCAAAAAAGGGATTAAATATGCTGCCCTGAAAAGGCTGGCAGACTCAAACCGGGAGATATATGGGGCCCTCCTGAAGAGGCTCAAGGAGACAGATATTACCGAGGACATAAAGGCAGTAAATATCCGCATAGTTGACCGGGCAGAGGTCCCCCGCTCCCCGGTCAGGCCCAACAAGAGACAAAACATCATGCTCTCCATCATCGTGGGTCTCACCATGGGGATCGGCCTTGCATTCCTCCTTGAGTATATGGATAATACGATTAAAACCCATGAGGACATCGAACAGCGTATCCATCTTCCCTTCCTGGGTGCTATTCCCACCATCCGCTTTAACGCCCAGGATAGCGAGAAAGAGGACAAATCCATCCCCTCGGAGAATAAGGACCTCATTACCTTCACCCATCCCCGTTCTACCTCCTCCGAGGCATATCGCTCGGTACGCACCAGTGCCCTGCTTTCCACCCCGGATAGCCCCCCGGGGAAGATCTTGATCGCAAGTGCTGCCCCCTATGAAGGAAAGACCATCACCGCTGCCAACCTGGCAATTAGCATGGCCCAGGCCGGGGGGAAAACTTTGCTTCTGGATTCTGACCTTAGAAAGCCACGGGTTCACCAGGTTTTCTCCGTGGACAATACCGCGGGGCTGAGTAATATAATTGCCACCGGCCAGGACCCTCGCTCCCTGATCAAGGAAACCGATGTCCCCAACCTCTATGTTCTCACATCGGGCCCTATCCCCCCTAACCCGGCCGAGCTATTGGGGTCTAACCGGATGCACGAGTTGATGAAGATCTTTGAAGCTGATTTCGAGAGAGTTATCCTGGATTCCCCTCCACTCATAGTTGTTACTGATGCATCTATCCTTTCCACTATGTGCGATGGAGTAATCCTGGTAGTCCAGGCAAACAGGACCGGGCTGGATATCATCCAGAGGGGAAAAGAGCTTCTCCGGGATGTGAACGCCAGGGTTATTGGCGTGGTGCTCAATAATATGGACATTGAAAAGGGCAGATACTATTACAATTATCCCTACTATCGCCATTATTATCATAGGTATTATGAGCACGGGACCGCGGAGGGCGTAAAGAGGGATAAAAAGAAGCATAAAAGCTTCCTGAGCCAGTTCCGGCACAGATATCTGCGTTCTGAGCGTGACCAGCAGCCCCCAATGACCTAAGACCTACTTCATAGTGTCTTCGAGTCTATAGTGTCCATTGTGTCCATTGTGTCCATTGTGTCCATTGTGTCTATTGAGTCCATTGTGTCCTTTGTGTCTATAGTGTCTATAGTGTCCTTTGTGTCTATAGTGTCTATAGTGTCTATAGTGTCTATAGTGTCCATTGTGTCCTTTGTGTCCTTTGTGTCCTTTGTGTCTATAGAGTCCCAGGAAATCCCGTGTACTTTTGAGATTTTTAGGGCTTCTATGTGCTCCCAACAGCCCAACAGATTTACTCCGCATGGATGCCATTATCAGCATCCCATCGGAGCCCAACAGACTCCCTATTCCCTGAACCAAATAAATATCACTATAATAATTTTGAATTTGGCTAATTCAGCCTTCGTAGCCTACTACGGCGAAGTAGGCTTTGTATTTAGCCCCTGATTTAATCAGGGGTTAGGATTTAGGATTTGAGATTTAGAATTTGTCAGCATAGTCTCGTCCAATTCCTCCTGTTCTCAGCCCTTTTACTCTCCCCCATTTCCATCGGCTCTGTCCAGCCCTGGGCATATGGAGGAATTTGCGTTGTAGCATTTTTTCTATCCCCCTCCCCTTAATCCCCTCCCACCAGGGGAGGGGAATCTTGCCCTGAGCCCCTCGGCCTTCTTGGGAAAGGGCCTGTCCTGAGCTTGTCGAAGGGATGGGGGAGTAGCCGCGGACATTTATGTCCGCTTTAGTTAGCTGACCTGAAGGTCAGCGGCTACAAGGGAGAATAGTGGGGGTGAATTTCTTCCTTTCCCCTAAACAATGCCCCGCAAACCTTAAAAAACTGTTCTATTTTGGGGTAAAGTTTTTTCCGAAACCTCTATACTCTGCATGTATACTTGCCCTCGTAACAACGAAATTAGCTCATATGGGGCAGTGGAGAGAGGTAAGTTTAGATTTTATGACCCCTCCCGGCTGCCGGGCAATAGTTCATCCGCCTAATGAGACCTTATGACGGAGGGGGTTACCCAATCTCGGGCACCTTGCGGATAGATGGGGTGAGATTAATGGAGGAGTGAGGAGGTTTGGCGGGGATATTTCAGTGGACTATATAAGTTGCAAAATGCAATCCGCCTTAGGCGGAGCAAATGATTGAATTGGGATTTAGTCATTAGAGTAGCTATCCCTGCTTTAATTACCCCGGTCTTACTTATCAGCGATCTTCTCAACTGCGTCAGCTACATGAAGAGCAAGCTGCTCGATTACATAGTCAATCTCAGTGTCCTTGCCAGGGTGCTTATTGGAGTCACGCTGGAGCAACAGTTTCCCCGAAATCCCATTGTTGTACTTTGGCGTAAGGAACACCTGGATCACTTCGTCTTTGCCGTTCACTTCGCCCCAACTGAACATTTTGGTTGCTCCACTATGTCCCTGGCGGGGCTTCGTTTCTAATGACATACTGGCAGAGGAAAACCCCATCTTCTTACAAAGTGTCTCTGTCTGTTCCCAGAGCTCGTTCAGGGAGTGCGAATCGCCTTTCTCAAAATCGAAAACATTAATAAGGGAAAGTAAATATCTGTTCTCCTTCCTCTTCTGCACCGTCTCTTTTATTCCTTGCTGCACTCGAACGATGTCAAAGTAGCCAAGTCTTTGCACCCAGTACGAGACCATAGCGATAAGAAACATAACCCCCAAGACTCCGGCAGCAAACTGATTCTTCATCACCATAACAAGCAGGGCTACCATTCCGAAAAGCACGCAGAGCCCATACAGCAAAAACGCAACCTGTCTCTTGGTGAACCCGCTCTTGACCAGAATATGGTGAATATGCTGACGGTCTCCTGCGGATATGGGAACTCCCCGCAAAAGCCTCCTTGCCATCGCCAGGATAGTATCTATCAGGGGCAACCCCAGAACGATAATAGGGATGAGCAGGGCTACTGCGGTGGCTCCCTTCTGCGAGCCACGGATCGCAATAGCTCCCAGGACGAAGCCGAGAAACATGCTTCCTGAATCACCAAGGAAGATCTTGGCCGGAGGGAAGTTATATTTGAGTACTCCAAGCATCCCCCCGGCCAGGGCAGAGACAAATGCAATAGTATAGATGTTCCCCATCCCGATAGCGATAAACAGGATTGCAATGGATGTAAAAAATGTTACCCCAGCTGCCAGCCCATCAATCCCGTCTATCAGGTTAATCGCATTTGTCACCCCTACGATCCACAGGATCGTAAACGGCAGGCTGTAGATGCCAAGCTCGAACGGCTGACCAAACGGGTTGCTCACCACCGCAATCTTGAACCCAAAGAAATAGATAATTACCGCCGCAAGGCACTGGAATAGGAGCTTCATAAATGGCCTCATCCCTTTGATGTCGTCATAAACCCCTATCCCGAAAACAATGCTCCCGGAGACAAACAGGCCGATTAGTATCTCGCGGTTCAGCAGGAATGTCCTTGAGATGGTATTGTTGTAAAATACAAGCAAAAGGAAGGGAAGGAAGAAAGAAATATAAACTGCAACTCCTCCCATGGTCGGGACTGGCTCTTCATGGACGCTCCTCGGTCCGTGCGGGATATCCAGTATCCCCCAACGCATGCAGAGCCTTATCAGCACCGGGGTCAGGAAATAGGTGATGATAAAGGATATGAAAAATATTGTTATGCAAGTTCGCATGACTTACCCTGCGTTAAAGCAAAAGATAACAAAAAATCTACTATTATTTTTTGTATAACAATTTATAAGCAATGTCAAGAAAAACTTAATAATTACAGATACTTACGGCTATTTTTCTATCCATATTCGTTAAATGATGGCTGACAATATACCCATTAATTTAAAAATTATAATTGTTTCGGAAAGTTAGAAAATGGTGAATCGAGAATGGTGAATCGTGAATTGGTGAATGGGTAAATGGGATTTGGTTCGCCTAAAGCAAATTGCAAGCGGCTGGTCAACTTGTCCTGAGCCTGTTAACGGAAGAGCCAACTTATCTATGTCGTTAACTATAATTACGATTTTCTCGAAAGGAGTATTTTGGATATGCTCAAAATAATAAATTTTGAAGGAAGAGCAATTGAATTAAGGTATTTTCAGACCACCAGGTTTGGTAGCGGGACGATTTACAGCACTGAAGTTATACTTAGTCCCGGGGATAAGATTATTATTGATGCAATTACGCCCTGGAAGCTGGAAAATAAGCTTCTCCAGATCCTTCCCGCATTAATCCACAGCCGGAGGCTGGCGAAATGACAGATAGGCGATCCGCCAGAGGCGGATTGAACCACGAATTACACGAAGTAAGGGCAATTCATGAAGTGCCCCTACTTATGAGATTCGGGATTTGGTCACTTTGCTATCAAGGCACCGACCGGGCAGACGGAAATGCACTCCCGGCAGGAATTACAGGAAGACTCACTGAGCGGCTCACCGCCAAAGGTAGTAATCACCGTGTCCAGCCCCCGAAAGGCAAAATCGAGGGCCCCAATTCCCTGCTGCTCACTGCAGACCCAGACACATTTTCCGCAGAGAACACATTTATTGGGATCTAAGATAAAACAAGGGTGGCTGGAATCAACCGGCAGCTCCTTGAGTAGCTTTCGGAGCCGGCCGGGCTTTAGCTTAAATCTGAAATGCCGGGCAATCTTTTGAAGCTCGCAACTCTTATTCTTAGCACACTTAACGCAATCAACCGGATGATGAGCAATCAGCAGCTCAAAGGCAGTGCGAACCAGGCGGAGGACCCGCGGGGTTCTGGTATAAACCCTCATCCCTTCCTTGACCGGTATAGTGCAACTCGTTACCGGTTGGGCCTCTCCCTCAATCTCCACCCAGCAGAGCCGACAGGAGCCGAAGGGAGACTTTCTTTCCCGCATAGCACAGAGATTGGGAATGTAGATGCCGGCATCCAAAGCGGCCCAGAGAACCTTCTCCCCTTTAGTTGCCTTGATCTGGACGCCATCTATGCTCAGGGTAACCTTAATCATCTTGATATTCAGGCTTTATCCGGGGGTTGTTCACTCGGGGGCAACTCGCTAACCGGAGAGATCCTTACCACCGCATCATACTGAGGGGGACAGGCATCAACGCAGCTTCCGCACTTGACGCATTTACTCTGGTCGATCACCTTAATCCTCTTCTTTCCGGTGAAAACCGCCTCGGTCGGGCAGCTCCCCACGCAGGCATCGCAGGAGCGCTCGCATTTGTCCGGGAGGATATAGTAGGCAATAAGCTCTTTACACACTAATGCCGGGCAGCGATGCTCAATAATATGGGCCTCGTATTCCTCCCGGAAGTAGCGGATGGTGGTAAGGATCGGGTTGGGCGCAGTCTTCCCCAGGTTACAGAGCGAGCCTGCCTTGATATCCTCAGCCAACTCCACCAGCAAATCAACATCCTCAAGCTTCCCCTCGCCTCTGCAGGTATCTTCCAGAATATCGAGCATCTGTTTCGTCCCCAGTCGGCAGAAAGTGCACTTGCCGCAGGACTCCTTCTGGGTAAACTCCAGGAAAAAGCGGGCAGTATCCACCATACAGTTGTCCTCGTCCAATACTACCATGCCTCCGGAACCCATCATCGCCCCGGCCTCGGTAAGGGAGGCAAAATCTACCGGGGTATCCAGCTTGCTTTCCGGCAGGCAACCGCCCGAGGGTCCGCCGATCTGAACCGCCTTAAAACCCCTCTGTTTGGGGATCCCTCCCCCAACATCAAAAATGAGCTTGCGAAGAGTAGTGCCCATGGGAACCTCAACCAGCCCGGTGTTAACCACCTTACCGGCCAAGGCGAACACTGCCGTGCCCTTGCTTTCTTCGGTGCCAATACTAACATACTCTTCCGCTCCCTGAGCGAGGATCAGAGACACACTGGCAAAGCTCTTTACATTATTAATGCAAGTGGGCTGGCTGAAAAGCCCGCTTATTGCCGGATATGGTGGTCGGGGGTAGGGCATACCCCGCTTGCCCTCAATACTAACAATCAGTGCGGTTTCCTCCCCGCAGACAAAGGCACTGGCTCCCTGCATCAGCTCGAGATGAAGGTTAAAGCCGCTGCCCAGGATATTATTGCCTAAAAGCCCCTTTTCCTCTGCCTGCTCAAGGGCGCACTGAAGCCGTTCTACTGCCAGTGGATACTCGGCCCGGACATATATGTACCCCTCAGGGGCGCCGACCGCATAGCCGCCAATGGTTATCCCCTCGATTATCGAGTGCGGATCGCTCTCCAGAATGGCCCGATCCATAAATGCGCCGGGGTCACCCTCATCGGCGTTGCCGATCACATACTTGGTTTCACCCTTGGCCTTCCGACAAAGCTCCCACTTCCTACCGGTAGGGAAACCCGCCCCTCCCCGTCCCCGAAGCCCCGCCCGCTTAACCTCTCCGATTACCTCTTCGGGAGACAACTGGAGTGCCTTGTGTAGCCCACTGTATCCACCATTGGCGATATATTGGAGAATATCTTCCGGGTTGATATGGCCGCAGTTTCTTAAGAGACTGCGAAACTCATATTTGAAGCGGGGCAGCTCGAATACAGCCGGGATGGAGGGATTTTCTTCGAGGGCCCCCAGGAGAAACTCAAAGCAGGGATCATCGCCGCCCAGAAAGTTTTTTACCAGCGCTGAGGCAACCCCCGGGGTCACATAGCCGTAACAGATAGGGGGGTAGCCTGGTTTAGTTATGGTGACCATCGGCTCAGCATAGCAGTGCCCCATACAGCCAACCTGAATAATTTTGGCCTTGATGCGGAGTTTGGCCAGCTCCTCTTCAATGGTCTGGAGCGCCGTTAGTGCTCCGGCTGCCCGGCCGCAGGTAGCCGTGCCGATCCAGATAATGGGCTCCTCGGAAGTCTTAAGATCCTGCCATTCCTCCTTGGCTTGAGCTCGAATCCTCTCAAAATTCCTTACCACTCTCTGTTTTCCCCGATCGGATATTCCCCGAGACTTGTCCATGTTACTTTTTGCTTCTTTTCTTCTTCTCCAGCTCAAAGGATAACAAAATCCCATCTACCCTGGTAGGCATCATTTTACCCTCAATGGTCTCTTTACCATCGGTGGTATCTCCAACCACGCTTACCGGGGCCAGGACACAGCAGCCCACACAGGCAACCCGCTCCAGGCTGAACTCCCGATCCGATGTAACCTCACCTTCCTTGATATCCAGCTTTCTTTCCCAGGACTCCAGGATGATGTTCCCGCCTTTGATATGGCAGGCCGTGCCCAGACAAACCTTGATATGGTGCTTGCCCGGCGGGATAAACCGGAACTGGTTGTAAAAGCTTGTAACCCCGTATATGCTGGCCGCAGAGATCCCCATAAATTTGGCGATCTCCTGCATTGCCTCCCGGGGAATATAGCGAAATTCCCTCTGGATCTCCTGCAAAAGAGGAATGAGGTTCTTCCTTTCTTTCCTGAATGATCTCAGGATTTCAGCTATCTGATGTTTTATGGCTTTCTTCATTATTTAATTTTTAACTTGATCCCTATTATACCCCAATAACATAAATTCTTCCCCATAAAAAAGTTAGGCCCCCGAGGGGAACTCGGGGGCCTATTAATTGAGAAACAAAAGGAAGACTTAGAAAAGACCTTTTACCTTTCCGGTTTTGACATCCACATCAACCCGGCGATAAGCCGGATCCGAGCTGGTCCCGGGCATCAGGCTGATTGTCCCGGCGCAGGGGCAGAGGAAACCGGCCCCGGAAAATACCAAGACATCGCGAATCGGGAGGGTCCAACCCTTGGGCACTCCCTTGAGCGCCGGATCATGGGTAAGACTCAAGTGGGTCTTCACCATCATTGTATTGAAGTCCTTATATGCTGGATTCTCCTCGAACCTCTTCGCTTTGGCTTCTGCTTCGGGGAGCCAATTAACTCCATCGGCACCATATACTTCCTTGGCAATGACGTCAACCCGCTTCCGAAGCGGCATATCCAGGGGATAGAGGAATTTGAAGTTAACCTTGTCTTTACAAGCATCCATGACTGCATCGGCGAACTCAAGGGCACCCTCGCCGCCCTTAAGCCAGTGCGCAGACATCGCACAGCGGGCCCCAGCCTTTTCTACGAGTCTTTTTACCAGTTTTATCTCGGCCTTAGTATCGGTATGGAAGGAATTGATGCAGACAACCGGAACAATACCCGATTTTTTAACCGTGGCAAGATGGTGGAGGAGGTTGGGCATTCCTTTCTCCAGGAGCTTCAGGTTCTCTTTAGTATAAGCTTCATCGAGAGGTCGGCCGGCAACAACTTTGGGTCCACCGCCGTGCATCTTTAAAGCCCGGATAGTGGCGGTGAGTACTGAAACATCCGGGATCTGGCCGCTCATCCGGCACTTAACGTTCCAGAACTTCTCAAAACCGATGTCAGCCGCAAAGCCGCTCTCGGTGATATGGTAATCGAACATCTTCAGGCCGATGCGGTCCCCGATAATCGAAGACTGTCCCACGGCGATATTCGCAAACGGACCGGCATGCACCATACAGGGCTGATACTCCACCGTACACATCAGGGTGGGATTAATGGTGTTCCGCATCCAGGCGGTCATCGCCCCGGCAACCTCAAGGTCTTCAGTAGTAACCGGTTTGCCTTTCTTGTCGTAGGCAACGGTGATATTACCCAGCCTCTCCCTCAGGTCCTTCAGGTCCCGGACAATGGAGAGAATAGCCATGAGCTCGGAGCTAACGGTAATTCCAAACTTGGAAGACATGGTGAAGCCATCCATCCGGCCCCCGATACCCATGATAATGTTCCGCAGGCCCTGAGCACAGAAATCCATCACCCACCCCATTTCAATCTGCTTGGGGTGGATATCGAGCCGCTTCAGTTTCCGCTTGGCCAGTTCCGCATTATCATAATTCAGCTCGTGCTGCATCCGGGCATTTAATGCCACCATAGCCAGGTTATGGGCATTGGTAATGTCGTTAATGTCCCCCGTAAGGCCGAGCGAAAATTCAGTCATCGGGATCAGCAGGGAAATTCCACCACCAGCGGCTGTTCCCTTCACATTCATGGTGGGACCACCCGAGGGCTGGCGGATACAACCGCCGACATTCACCTTACGTTTTCCCATCCCTTCCATGAGACCCATGGAAGTCGTCGTTTTTCCCTCTCCTAATGGGGTCGGGGTAATTGCGGTAACCTCAATGAACTTCCCATCGGGTTTCCTTCCAAGGCGTTTCATGATTTTCATGAAATCAAGCTTGCAAAGCCGCCCCATGGGAATAACCTCATCCTTTTCCAGGCCCAGCTTATCCCGCCATTCTTCCCAGGTAGGCATATTCTCTTCCGCTATCTCTGCGATCTGCCAATCCTTCATTTTGGTTGGATCTAATTTCTTTGCCATCTTGTTTTTAACCCCCTTTCTCTGTAAAAAAATGAATGACCATTCATTCATAAAATTTAATAGCATGCCGATTTAAGGCTGTCAAGACTTTTTGGCTATTTATTACGCACAGATCAAAATTGGACAACAGGGGAAAAAGGAAGGGATAAAAAAATTTCAAAAAAGTAATTTTTTCCCTTGAACAGGTGATTTTTTATGATATATTAGTAATGTAGTTATATTAGTCTTAATAATATTATATAGAAGAGGACCTTTATGATTCTCTCTACTAAGGGTAGATACGGTGCTCTGGCTATGCTCGAGCTCGCGGCGAATTATAAGAACGGCCCAATGGTGATCAAAGAAATAGCGCGGCGCCAGGGTATCTCGGAGAAATATCTGGTCCAGGTGATGGCCATGCTAAAAAGAGCCAATCTGGTGACAAGTATTCAGGGCTCACGGGGCGGGTTTGTTCTGGCTACCCACCCCTCTCAGATAAATTTGAAAGAAATAATTGATGCCCTGGAAGGATCCCTGGCACCCGCTCAGTGCGTTGATAACGAAAAGAGCTGTGATCGCTCGCCCCTGTGTGTTACCCGGGATGTCTGGAAGGAAATAGATGATTCCATATCCCGGATACTAAAGTCCACTACCTTAGAGGACCTCGTAAAAAGGCAGGGAGAAAAGCTTCAACGCCCGGGGATAAATATTTTAAAAGAGGAAATTCATGATGAGCCTGAAGAATCAAAACAAAAGCCCTAAACTAAAGGAAATCGAAAAGGAAAGGTATGCCCGCCAGATGATCATCCCCAACTGGGGGGAAGAAACTCAAAAGAAAATTAAGTCGTCCAAAGTTTTCATCGCCGGGGCCGGGGGGCTGGGCAGCCCGGTATCCATTAACCTGGCCTTAGCTGGAGTGGGTACCCTCCGTATCTGCGATTACGATTCCCTGGAACTAACTAATCTTAATCGTCAGTTCCTCCATAGCGATTCCCGAATTGGGATGAATAAAGCCCAATCAGCAAAAATGACCCTGAAGGCGCTGAATCCTGACATTATTGTGGAAGCCGTTGAAGAAAAAATAACGGAGGAAAATGTTGAGGATCTGGTTGGGGACTCTGATCTCATTATTGACTGTATGGATAATTATCCTACTCGTTATCTTATTAATGCCGCTGCGGTTAAAAAAAGAACCCCGATGATTCACGGGGGCATTTGGGGGTTAGAGGGAATGATCACCTTTCTTCATCATCCCGAAACTCCTTGTTTAGCCTGTATCTTCCCTGATGCTCCTCCCCAGGAAGTATTCCCGGTCCTGGGAGCTACCCCCAGTATTACCGGGAGTATCCAGGCTATGGAAGCTCTCAAGTATCTGGGAAATCTGGGAACCCCCCTGAAGGGTCGGATCCTCTGGTGTGACTATTCCGAGATGAGCTTCAAAGAAGTTAAAATCAAAAGGAATCCGGATTGCCCTGTATGTAGTGTATGATTGACAAGCTTTATGATATAATACTTTATTAATGAACAAAATATACCTGGATCATAACGCTACCACCCCGGTTCACCCCGAGGTTGTGGAGGCAATGCTGCCGTATTACCGGAAATATTACGGTAACACTTCGAGCATCCACTCCTTTGGCAGGGATGCCAAAAAAGCAATGGAAAACGCCAGAGATAAAATTGCCGACTTAATCGGGGCCAATCCCGGGGAAATAGTCTTTACCAGCGGGGGTACCGAGGCCGATAATTTCGCGCTTAAGGGGGTAGCCTGGGCCAGTGAAAAAGGGGGTAATCACATCATCGCCTCAGCTATCGAACATCATGCGATCCTCAATAGCTGTCAATATCTGGAAAAGAGAGGGTTCGAGGTTACTTACCTGCCGGTAGATAAATACGGATTGATCGACCCAGCCCAGGTCAAAGAGACAATTACTGATAAGACCATAATTATCAGCATCATGCTGGCCAACAATGAGGTGGGCACCATCGAGCCCATTGCTGAGATTGGGGAAATTGCCCGGGAGAAAGGGATTTATCTGCACACGGATGCTATTCAGGCAATTGGTAAGATCCCGGTAAATGTTAATGAGTTGAAGGCTGACCTGCTCTCCATATCCGGCCATAAGATTAATGGACCCAAGGGGATCGGGGCCCTTTATATTAAAAAAGGAACCAGGATAATTTCCTTCCTTCACGGCGGACACCACGAGAGAAACCACCGGGCAGGCACGGAGAATGTCCCGGCAATTGTGGGTCTGGGCAAGGCAGCGGAGCTCGTAGCTGACCGGATGGAAGAAAAGATGAGAAAGTTAACTGAACTACGCGACCGGCTGCATAAGGGGATTCTGGATAAGATCGACCATGTCCACCTGAATGGACATCCGACCCTGAGACTTCCCAATACCCTGAATTTGAGTTTTGCTTTCGTTGAAGGAGAGTCACTTCTGTTGAATCTTGATCTTAAGGGCATTGCCGTCTCTACCGGCTCAGCCTGCACCTCCGGGACCCTGGACCCCTCCCATGTCCTCATGGCTATGAGAATAGATCCGGCGCTAACTCATGGATCTTTAAGGTTTTCCTTGGGGGCAGGGAATACCGAAAAGGATATTGATACCACGATAGAGTGTCTGGTGGAGATAGTGGAGAGGCTGCGAAAACTATCCCCTTTATATTCGGAAAAAGCTGAGGGCTAACCGGCAAATAAGGTTGGAGAAAATGCACACCTATAGCGAAAAAGTCATGGAGCACTTTGCTAATCCCCATAATGTCGGGGAGATCAAGAATCCGGATGGAGTGGGAAATGTTGGTAACCCGGTCTGCGGGGACATAATGAGGCTTTACATTAAGGTCAAGAATAATAAGATTGTTGATGCCCGGTTTAAGACATTCGGCTGTGGGGCCGCTATTGCTACCAGCAGTATGGTAACTGATTTAGTAAAGGGTAAAACCATCAAGGAGGCTTTGAAAGTTACCAACAAAGTGGTGGCCGAGGCCCTGGGCGGGCTTCCGCCGATAAAGATGCACTGCTCGGTCCTGGCTGAGGATGCCCTGAAGGCCGCCATTAATGATTATCGGGAAAAGTCCAAGAAAGGATTCAAGGGGTCGCCTGTTCTCCGCAGTAAGGGCAATTCATAAATTGCCTTTACTACGAAGGATGAAAGGGGTCGAGGGAAATCAAGTAAGTGATTGGCAAAAATGTCTCAATCTGCTTGAGTGGTATGATGAGGAAGAAAAAAATAAATGATAAAATTCTCATTTCATTTGTTACAAAACTAAAACAACGATTTAGTAGCAAGATAAAGAAAATTATTCTCTTTGGCTCAAGAGCAAGAGGTGATAATGACCCATATTCAGATTATGACCTTTTAATTGTATGTGAAAATTTGTCGGAAGAGATAGAAAAATATGTTGATGATTTGGAAAATGATATACTTTTGTCAAACTTCGTTCTTATTATCGCCTTTTTGATTTCAGAAAAAGAATTTGAGCAAAGAGCTTATGAACCTTATTTGATGAATGCTAAAAGAGAGGGAATATTGGTATGACAAATGAACTTGCAGAGCAGTTAAAAAGAATGATGGAGAAAAGTCAGCGAACACTAAAAGCAGCAAAAGATTTACTTGAGCATAATGATTTTGAATCTGCATCTTCCAGGGCATATTATTCTGTCTTTTATATTTTAGAAGCGTTACTTCTCACTAAGAACCTCTCTTTCTCTAAACATTCAGCTGTAATTTCGGCATTTTCGAAACACTTCGTAAAAGAAGGTGTGTTTCCGGCTGATTTTGCTAAAAAAATTAAGACATTAAGAAAAGATAGAGAAATCAGTGATTATGATTACATTGTAAGCATTAATGAAGAAAAAGCAAAAGAGGATATAGATAATGCAGAAGAAATAATTAAAAAAATTGAAATATATTTGAAAAAATTTATGGACGAACTATAAAAACTAAAGAAGGGCCGATCCTAATTTCAAAAAAGTCAAAAATGGCCAGAATTGTTGCGGTTAACCAGAGTGAGCAAAAGAGTGCCAAGAAAAAGAACATAACCTCCGGGATCTTAAAAGAGAGTTATGGTCTTGTTGGTGATGCCCACTGTGATAATAATTCCCACCGGCAGGTAAGCCTGCTGGCCCAGGAGAGTATCAGCAAGATGCAGCGCCTAGGTTTAAAGGTAGGGCCCGGGGATTTCGCCGAGAACATCACCACCGAAGGTTTAGACTTACTTAGCTTGCCAATTGGCCGGAGAATATCTATTGGCGAGGAAGCAATCCTGGAGGTCTCCCAGATCGGGAAGGAATGTGAGACACCGTGTGCCATTTACTATCAGGCAGGAGAGTGTATCATGCCCAAGGAAGGAATCTTTGCCCGGGTAATTAAAGGAGGAAAGGTTAACGTGGGAGATACAATCAATGTTTCCCCGTCTAATTCCGACGAAAGAGGACGGACAGGTTAAAACCGTTAAAGGCAAGCCGGATTTTACCCGATTTGCCGACGGAAGGAGGTTAAATAACTATGAGAGAAAAGGTGGAAAAGGCACTTGAAGAGATCCGACCCATGCTTCAGGCCGATGGGGGTGATGTGGAGCTTCTGGATGTAAACGAGGGAGTGGTGAAAGTGAGGCTTCAGGGCGCTTGTGCAGGTTGCCCCTCGGCCGGAATGACCCTGAAGCTGGGGATCGAAGAAATGCTAAAGGAGAAAGTCCCGGAGGTGAAGGAGGTTATTGCCGTTTGAAGAGGCTGGTTTGTAAGGGGATAGGCGGGGCTTTTGCTCGGCTGAGCTTGTCGAAGTCCAGCCCCGCTAAGCAATTTAAATGTAGGGGCCGACGCCTGCCTGCCATAGCTTCAGCATAGGTAGGTCCCTGTCGGCCCCGCCTTTGGCGGGGTGGACACTGAGTTCCACCCCTACAAGCCCCGGCTATCCAGTATGGGAACCCTTGAATAGTTTTTAAAGAAATGTCAGTTAATTTAAGAAGAAAGATAGCGGAATTGAAAAGGAGAAAGGGGGCGGTGATCCTGGCCCACAGCTATCAACTCCCGGAGATCCAGGATTTGGCTGATTCCATCGGGGATTCCCTGGAGCTCAGCCGCAAGGCAGCTACCCTTGAAGAGGATCTGATTGTCTTCTGCGGGGTTGAGTTTATGGCGGAGAGCGCCAAGATACTTTCTCCCCAGAAGACCGTACTTCTACCCCGAAGGGAGGCCGACTGCTTTCTGGCCGAGATGATTGACATTGAAGGACTGCGCCGCCTGAAGGCTAAGCACCCGGAGGCCAAGGTAGTCTGTTATGTTAACACCTCCGCAGATATTAAGGCAGAAAGTGATGTCTGCTGCACTTCAGCAAATGCCGTAAAAGTGGTGAGTAATATTGATGCAGAGAAGATTATCTTCGTCCCCGATCGAAACCTGGCCCATTATGTATCCCGCCACACTGATAAAAAAATCATTCCCTGGGATGGCTACTGCTATATTCACCAGAGGATGCGCGCCCATGAATTAGAAGCGACGAAACTGGCCCATCCGGAGGCTAAGATAGTTGTCCATCCGGAGTGCCGACCGGAGGTAGTGGAGATGGCCGATGAGGTTCTGAGTACAAGCGGGATGTTGAAGCTCTGTAGAGAAAGTAACAACAGGAGTTTCATCATCGGCACTGAAGAGGGATTGATCCACCGGGCAAGATTGGAGAATCCGGATAAGATGTTTTATCCCCTCGGTACCCTCCGGATATGCGTTGGTATGAAGGCCACCCGGATTACTGATCTTTATGACTCACTTGATGAGGAGAAGTATCCGATCGAGGTGCCCGAGGATATTGCCGTTAAAGCCAGGGCGAGTCTGGATCAAATGCTCGAATATATATAATCCCAGATCTCTAAAATATTGTGTTACCTACCCTCCACCAATTGGCGGGTAAACGGAGAGAACCTCCCCTTCTTTCAATATATAATCCTTCCGCTGGTGATTCCCATCAACCAGAATAAGTAGGGGAATCCTCTTTGGGATACTGATCTTCTCCAGCACCTCCTCCACTGACATCTCTTTCTCGAAGTCCAGAATTATCTGGTGTTTCTTTAGATAGCTGCGCAGATAGCTGTTTATTTTTACCGTAACCTTCATCCCTTCACTTGATCCCCATTTTGCCTCTTCTTAGATTATAGATAATTGTCCGGGATTTCGCAAGGTTGGATTAGAAAAACTCGGAAAAATATTGCAAAAAATTAATAAAGGGACTATTATTAAAGCAGAATATTTTTCCTGGCCAGATTGCTCCTTACCTCTGTTTATGGGCAGGAACTTTAAACACAAAATCTAAACCCCGTTAGAAATTAGCAAGACAGCCTTAGTGTTAACTCGCCAGGCAAGATTTTTGACGGGGTAAAGGGGGAAAATGGAAACAGGTATAAGAGAGATATTTGAAGCCTTTCAAGGTGTTTCTTTCACAGTTTTGATGTGGTGGGTTACTATTTCCATTCTCCGGAGGTATCGGGAAACCAAGTACCCGCCCGCCCTGCTGGTAGCAACGGGCTTCTTCGTTCTGGGATTTATTTTCGCTCCCCTTCTTGCGCTGGGGAGAACACTTATGGTAGAGCGGCCAGAAATTGCTGGTCTCGTGGGCCCGGGAGCACCCCTATGGTATAACCTCCTGTCTATCGTGTGTGGCAATGCTTTTGTCATCGGGCTTTTCCTTTTCGGCGTATTTACCCAGCAGGTCTTCAGGCCGGGGAGCGCAAAAAGCCTCTTTTTTCTGATTTTCATAGGAATTTTTCTGATCGGCTCATCCGATCTGATCTTCATGTTCGAGGATAAACCGATCAGCATCGCATGGGCTGCCCGCCTTGAGATGAAAATTATTTTTTCCATAGGCGGCGCGCTGAGCTTCGGCTGGCTGGCCTATGAATCTCTGGGTAGATGGAGGGCCTACCAGAGGCAGCTCAAGCAAGGTAAAGAGCTGGACCCTCTGGTGGTCAATCGCTTCCTCCTCTGGGGCCTGGCAGGAGTGAGTTATTTTATCGCTTGTATCGTTGGCTTATTCTTTGAACCTTATGAAGCTATTCAGCCCTTCTTCCCGGCAATAACAGTGAACACCTGTATACTCGCATTCGCTATCTTCAGTTACTTAAGCTGGTCTCCACCTAAATGGTATAAGCAGATTATCAGCAAAGGAGAACCCGCTCAAGCTTGAGGAGATCTCGATATGTCAGATGTTTTTGAAAAGACCTGTGAATTCTTAGAAAAATACACCTCTTTTACCCGGCTTCAGAGCCGGGGCACTATCCGGCTAATGCTTAAAGAAGCCAATTTTGACCCACAGGCCGTTGAAAGAAATGAGATGATCGGGACCCTGAAATCAAAGCTCCCTGCGGAACTGGAGAAGAGGGGGGTGGATGGCGGAGCGGAGATTACCAAGCAGTTAGTTGCTGATGTGGAAAGGACAAAGTTTGCTGAGACCGCCTACGATGTCTTCTCGAAAATATAGGGAAGTGATTCATTTATAATTGCAGGTATCCTGCCGTATTTTCCTTCAAATTCTTCCAAGTATTCCCCTTGTCTCTTCAAAAAAGAATCCGAGATGGTGAGTCCACTTTTACCTGGTGAAGCTCTCTCACAATTTAAGCTCAAAAGTGTTGATTTTTCTTATTGACAGGGGCAACTTATCAGGATAATTTTATTAATGTATTAAATGGGTTCAAATATATGATAGACCTCTACTCAAAGATCATAAGAGGCAGAAGAGATACTTATCCTGTATTGATTAGGAATGTTTCCAGAGAGGAGGGATTATGGCAAAAATAATAACCCAACCCGTTATAATAGATGCTGGCTCAGCTACCGGGCTTAGCGTCGAGTGGGAAGGCGGCCAGCTCGTGATAATTGTTGCCGAAAAAGGACTGGTTGCCTGTGGAGCCATTGATGTCAAAGTCATGGACGCATTTAACGCTGTTGTTGCCGTTGCCAAGGGAACGCCCCAGTCTCCGCTGAAGACACCTGATAATTTGCTTACGGCGAAAATTGTGGATGCCACATCTAAAGCTGAGGAATGTGGAGTCACCATAGGAATGAGTGGAAAGGAAGCATTAGAGAAGCTCCTAAAGATGTGACACCGGGAATGGCTTCCAGTCGGCTGAATCCAGAACGATAACTTATATATAGCTCAGTAGTTTCTGCTCCTCTGCTTCACAAACTCCCTGTCCTGGACATACCCTTTTATAAGCTCCGTCACCGCTTCAGTTGCTGTCTTCGTCGGTTTGTATCCAAGAAGCCTCTTTGCCTTCTCGACGGAGTAATCTTGATGGTAGAGTAAATAATCAACCTGATACCTGGGGAGATCCGTCAGCCTGATAGCTATCAGGAAGTAGAGGAGAGATCTAACCAGAGACTTCGGAATTTTCACGATCATAGAATGGCTTCCAACCGCTTGACGGAGAGCCTGAATGATTTCTGAATGCGTCGGGGATCCATCGCAGGACAGGTTGAATGCTTCGCCAATAGCCTCTTTCTTCTCCGCAGCAAGCAAGTACCCTTGAATAACATCTTGGTAGTAAACGAAGTCCCCCTTGGTCTTTCCATCTCCAATGACAGCCACTGCCTTCCCATCGATGATCCGGTCCATCAGCATCAGCAGCGGACGATGATTATAGAAGCCAGGTCCGCAGACGGTCGGCATCCTCACGGCAGTAGCATCCAATCCTTGCTCGCGGTGATACCTCCAGAGGATTATTTCCGCCTCCAACTTGTGGCGGCCATACCATCCTACCGGATTATCTGTAGGTGAGTCTTCCGGGCAGGGATAAGTTGGGTGCGTCCCGTATATCTCTATCGTGGAGGTGTGGACAAAGCGCCTAACATTTTTTTCCACACTAACTTTCAGAAAATTCTCCGTACCATTTATGTTTATATCCCACCTTTCCCTCTCCGGCAGTTTAGAAAGAGATTGAACAAAGGCGAGATGAAACACGGTATCAACCCCCTCCACCGCCCTTCGAACCGCCTCCAGGTCTCGCATGTCCCCCTGGATGAACTCCGCTTCCTCTGGTACATATTTCGTTGATTGAATATCAAAAATACGAACCTTATAACCGCGGTTGAGTAACTCCTGAGCAAGATGGCTCCCAAGGTAGCCGGCGCCTCCAGTTACAAGCATCATCTTATTTTATAATCAACAAATAAAATAAGTTGTAGGTCGGGCATCTTGCCCGACATAATGGTCCCGCCTGAGGCGGGAGAAGCCCGCCCCCCTCCTCCTTATCCTCCGCCCATGGGAGAAAGGATTGCCACCTTATCCCCGTCAGCTAACGGCCTGTTCTGCATATAGGCCATATCCACTCGATCTCCGTTATGGAGAATAACTGCGAACTTGCCCCTTTTCAATATTGATCTTAGAAACCCCCGGGGGAATATCCCGGATTTATTCAGTTTCTTAAGCAGATCCTTGAGACACTTGCCTCCCTCCAGGTCTTCTTCTAAGTCCCGGTTGATGATTTCTCCTTTGATTACCATTAAAATCTTCACCTCTATCTTCATTCAACTCCCTTGCTTTTCCCCCAGCACATTGCCTATCCAATCCAAGTAATCCTGATTGCCGCCCACAATTGGTAAAGCAATTACCTCCGGAACATCATAGCTGTGAAGCTCCTTAACCAGCTTAACGAGCCCGCTAAGTTGCGATACCTTGGTCTTAGCAATCAAGAGCACCTCCGAAGCGGAATCAATCTTTCCTTCCCACCAGAAAAGTGAGTGAATATTACGAATGATACTTACGCAGGCAGCCTTCCTCTGCTTGGTCAGCTCATCGGCAATCCTCTGAGCCTCGTCATCGCTGCCCGCAGTTATCAGAACTACCACATTCTCCGGCCCTTTCATTCTTCAATCACCTCTTTCCCTCATACCCTGCGGCTTATCGCAGGGCCGCGGTTACCAATTAACCCATTCCAAATACTGATGGATTGCCCGGGCGGCCTTGCGGCCGGCACCCATGGCAAGTATCACCGTGGCCGAGCCGGTAACGATATCGCCCCCGGCAAATACTCTCCGCTTGCCCGTCCTGCCGGTCTCTTCATCGGCGACTATATATCCCCTTCGGTTCAGTTTCAGATCAGGCATGGTCTTGAGCAGTAAAGGATTGGAACCAGCGCCGATGGCTACCACGGCGAGATCCACATCAATGGTGAATTCAGATCCCTTGATCGGGATGGGACGTCGCCTCCCGGAATCGTCAGGCTCGCCGAGCTCCATTCGCAGGCACTCCAGGCCCTTCAGGTTTCCATCCTCATCGCCAAGAAACCTGATTGGATTGGTAAGAAAGTTAAACTTGACTCCTTCTTCTTCGGCATGCTCAATCTCCGCATTCCGGGCAGGCATCTCCTTCCTTGACCGGCGGTAAATTAGATAAACCTCCTCGGACCCAAGCCTTAGTGCCGTCCGGGCCGAGTCCATGGCCACATTTCCGCCACCAAATACCGCCACCCGCTTCCCTTTCTTGATCGGGGTATCGTATTGGGGAAAGAGATAGGCCTTCATCAGGTTTGACCGGGTCAGGTATTCATTGGCCGAGTAGACACCATTCAAGTTCTCCCCGGGTATGCCGAAAAAAAGTGGGAGTCCTGCCCCGGTTGCGATGAATACGGCGGAGTAGCCCATCTCATTGAGCATCTCATCCACTGTCAGCGTTTTCCCGATCACCGCACCGCAGATCACTTCAACCCCAAGCCGACCGATATAATCTACCTCCCTCTGCACTATTGCCTTGGGCAGCCTGAATTCCGGTATGCCATAGACAAGCACCCCTCCGGTTTTGTGCAGCGCCTCGTACAGGGTAACATCATATCCTATAAGAATAAGGTCACTGGCCACGGTCAGACCGGCCGGTCCCGAGCCGATAACGGCAACTTTACGGCCGAGCTTGGGAGGAAGTTCCGGCAGCTCCACCTCACCCTGCTTGGCCTCATAGTCCGCTACGAACCTCTCCAGGGTTCCGACTGCCACCGGTTCCCCTTTTTTGCCCTGGACGCAGAGGATCTCGCACTGCTCTTCCTGGGGGCAGACCCTCCCGCAGATGGCGGGCAGGCTGTTTGTCTCCTTGATTTTACGGGCAGATTCTATGAATTTACCCTCTTTTATCAGGGAGATGAATCCCGGGATATCGACATCGACCGGGCAGCCATCAACACACTTCGGCTTCTTGCACTGGATGCAGCGCCCGGCTTCCTCCACCGCCTGCTCCGGGGTGTATCCGAACGGCACCTCATTAAAGTTACGGATACGTTCTCCAGGGGATTGCTCTTTCATTCGTTCTCGGGTCTTTTTTATTTTTTCATCTGCTGGCATCTTAACTACCCTCCGCTATTTTTTTATATTCCTCTAAGGAGGCCTTTTCTTCTTCTAAATACATGTTCAGCCGGGAGTTCAGAAGGTCGAAATTCACCTTGTGCCCGTCAAACTCGGGACCATCCACACAGCAGAATTTGGTCTCGTCCCCCACCTCCACCCGGCAGGCACCGCACATTCCGGTTGCATCAACCATGATGGAATTGAGGCTGACAATGGTCTTTTTCCCGAAAGGTAATGTTGTTTTGGCAACGAATTTCATCATAATGGGAGGGCCAATGGCAACGACCTTCTCGACAGAGCTATCCTCCTCAAGGATCTCCTTCAGCGGCTCAGTAACCAGGGCCTTCCTTTGATAGCTCCCGTCATCGGTGGTTATTATCAGCCTGTCCGAAACCTCCTTCATCCTCTGCTCGAAGATCAGAAGCTCTTTGGTCCGGGCACCGATAATGGATATTACCTCTGCCCCGGCCTCCTTGAAGCCCTTGGCAATAGGGAAGATGGGAGCGATACCGATGCCGCCGCCCACGCATAATACCTTTTTACAATCTTCAAGCTCGGTCGGGTTGCCCAGGGGGCCAATCAGATTGGTTAACTTATCACCCTCCTTCAGGGTGCCGAGATGCATGGTTGACTTTCCCACCTCTTGAAAGACCATGGTGATATTCCCCTTTTCCCGGTCGAAGTCGGCAATGGTGAGGGGGATACGCTCCCCTTCCTCAGCTATCCTGAGCACAACAAACTGGCCCGGCCGGGCCTTGGCGGTAATAGCCGGGGCATGCACCTCAATTAGTTTTACTTCCTTGGAAAATACCTCTTTTTTGACGATCTCAAACATCTGCCAACCTCCTCAGGATTTCGGTTTATTCGTGTAATTCGTGGTTCAAATTCTTAGTGTAATTCGTGAAATTCGTGGTTAAATTCTTAGTGTAATTCGTGAAATTCGTGGTTAAATTCTTAGTGTAATTCGTGAAATTCGTGGTTCAAATCCTTTATAGATATATTGTAGTTTGTATATGTCATTGCGAGCTAAGCGAAGCAATCCCATGAGATTGCTTCGCTTAGCTCGCCCTCGCAACGGAGTCTATAATCTACAATCTATTGCTACCGTGTCAGTATCGAGTATTCGAAGTTAAAGACCACGCCCAGGAAGAAATCTTCCTCTCGATACCGATCTTCGAGGAATCCTCCGGCTGCCATCACGAGCAGCGGCTTTTCCATTCCCCAGCGCCTCTCTCCCATCATCCAGATCATGACTCCGTCAAGCTGCTTTCGTACCTTATTAGTGGAGTCCGCCCGGAAGTAAGTATAACGGGTGCCAAGAATCACCCGGGTGTTCTCATCGCGCCCCCACAGCTCAAAGCCGGCAATGGTGGTGTTCATAAGGAAATATTCGTTGGTTTTCATGAGAGTATCATTAGAAGGCTCATAAAAGTAACCATCCTTATTTATGTTCCACCACTCAAGGCTCAACATATCCACGGCGATAAATCGCCAAATTTGTATTTGGAAAGTCGGCTGGATGCTGAAGCGGCTCCCAGTAGCCCACTCGGCCTCATCAGCTTCCTGTTTATCATCCAGGACTTTGTCGGAATAATCGGAATCTTTATCAGGAAAGTTTAAGATCGCGGTAAAAATGCCGAAATACTGAATGTACCCGTACTGAAGGCGAAGTGTGAAAACAGCTATGGGTTCGATCTCGATAAAGGCTCCCACGGAGTTGGTCGCGGGACTTATGGTATCCGCTAATCCTATGCCTATATGGTTATTTTTGAATAATATAGAGTCCGAGTCAGAGTAATAATAGAAGTAGTTCAGCTCGACGGCGTCAGCGGCACCTTCGGGAGTGACCCGACCCGAAATCTCATTGGCTAAAAACAATCTCGAATGCTTGCCGGTTGGCTCCCGGCTTACCTTCAAGACCCCCAGCCTCTTTAATTTAGCCTCCATAGCAACCTCTTCAGTCCCCACCTTCACTGTCATCTCGTAGGGGAGGCAACCTTCCTTCTTAATACTCAGCTTATGCTCACCGGGCTCAATATCTCTTAAAATTGTTGGGGCTGTGCCTACCGGCTCCCCATCCAGAAATACCCGGGCCCCTGCGGGCTCGGAGGTAATGTTCAAACTGCCCATTGCCTTGACTCGTCTCGGGACCTTCGGTTTAACGCCAATTAGCTTAGTGACCAGGGTACTCATCAGATCAACGAGTTTATCAATTGTGCCGACACATTTATCCATGGCCGATGCTTCGACCGTACCCGTCTCCACATTTATCAGTTGGATATTGATAAAATGCGCCTCTCCTACCTTAGAAACACTCCCCACCACTATCTTCCCCACCCCCAGTAGCCTCCCGGCCTCAACCCGGCACTCTTCCTCAACACAATCCTTCAGTTGAAAGCCCTGCTCGGAGAGGATCTTATCCCGGTTGGCCCGATCGATTACCTCATAGATCCTGAGGGCAACGAGCTCATTAATCAGGGCATTGGTCAGAGCGGTGGTCAGGGCCTTATTTACCCCCCCTACGAGATTAAGATCGAGCACGGCGATCATCTTCTCCACCCGGATGGGTTCCTCCTGGGCTAAGGAAGGAACCCGGCCAGAGAGGAAGAAGAGAAAAGTCAGGATAATGAAAGCAATAAACTTGATCCTTTGCATCTTTTCCTCCTTTAATTATGTCCCCTCGGGTTTCGCGCAACGGCAGGAAGCAACCCTTCAAATGATACCTCCAGATCCCGGCTTTGAATAACCATAGACGCATCCAATACCTCAATTTCCAAAGGTACGCCGCTCCTCGACAAATGGAGAATAATCCCTTCTGCCAAATCATGAGAATCAAAAGGCTTTCCCTTCCGTAACTCAATCGTAAGTACATCCGCATCAGGTGAGTATTTTATCTTCATATTGGCCTCCTCCCTGAAAATAACGATTTGCAAATGGGAAATAAACCGTAATCAATACGGGGTTTTTAGCTTCGTAATCATAAACTGCCCGGAGAATATGCCTTCCATATCTCCGGTGGGCTAATAAAGCGCCCTCTGTGTCCCATAATTACCTCTTCAGGAAAAAGAAGCGTTTCCAGCAATTTGCCTTCAGGAATTCCCCATCTTTCTATTCGTCCCTGGGCATGAAAGGTAATTATGAGAGAGACGGCTTTGCCATTTACTCTAATTTTTAGGAGTTTTCCCCGTGAATGGGACTCCCGTTTAACAACCTTAATCTTGGCAGATCTCAAATTGAAACTCTTAAATTTTCCAGAATAGAAAATTGGTTAAAAACCCTAAATTTTATTAATTCTGGTTTCAGTTTTGGGATCAGGTTGCGATGAATTTAAGCAATCTGCCAGGTAGCTATCCAGTTCTTTTACGGCCTGAGCTTCATGGCTCGAAGTCAAATAAGCATACATCATTGTTGTCCTTAAATCGGAATGGCCTAAAAGTTTCTGGATTTCACCAAGGTCAGCACCTTGTTTCCTCAATAAGTGTATTTTTTATACATAGTAGCAACCTAAAAAATAATTAAAATCCTTATAGTTACCTTATTTCTTATCAAAAATTCATTATTTGTCAAGGGGAAAATAAAACGAGGAATTTGCGTTGTAGCTTTTTTTCTATCCCCCTCCCCTTAATCCCCTCCCACCAAGGGAGGGGAATCTTTTCCTGAGCCCCTCGGCCTTACTTGGGAAAGGGCCTGTCCTGAGCTTGTC
>SDBT01002782.1_pt1 | contig 30640 bp, 24 predicted proteins | sample 2277101 | NCBI WGS metagenome assembly SDBT01 (sample SAMN10404973, study PRJNA504765) | marine sediment metagenome | isolation source: marine sediment core GS10_PC15, 103 cmbsf | place: Arctic Ocean: Southern Knipovich Ridge | collected 2010 | reverse complement strand
TTTTCAGTTAGAGAAGCAAAGTCTTGGTAGGGGCGGGTAAACGGTCTTTGATTGGTAAATCAAAGACCGTTTACCCGCCCCTACAACTCTACCCATTGCATAAGTGAAAAGGTCGTATAATTACAGGGATTCTGAGGGACATTCTTTGGAATTTACCTGTATTTTCATACATCCCCTGATAAAGAGCTATTAAGGAGGAGATAGTGTGGACAGAAAGTGCAAAACCACGTTTTTGATGAAGATTTCGCTGGCGCTTACTATTGTCGCATCCCTACTACTGATCAGTTCTGGATATTCGGATGAGAGCAATACGAAAAGTGAAAAATTAGACTGGCCCCAGTGGCGAGGCCCAAACCGCGATGGCGTTTCTTATGCAAAAGGCATTTTGAAAAACTGGCGGGAGAATGAACCAGAAATTCTGTGGCGGATTTCTGTAGGTGACGGCTATTCAGGTGTTTCTGCTGCAAATGGCAAGTTATTCACCATGTGGGACGAAGGAGATTCTCAGTTTCTATTCTGTCTGGATGCCCTGGATGGAAAAGAACTATGGCGTTACAGGATAGGTGACAGTTTCATAGAGGGATTTGGGAACGGGCCACGCTCAACTCCGGTGGTGGAAGGAACTATCGTCTATGCAGCTTCTGCCCAGGGACTTCTTCATGCGGTTAACGTCACAAATGGACGAGGCCTCTGGACTCATGATCTGGGCGCAGAATATGGCAGTCAGCTTCCGGCGCATGGCTATTCGTCTTCTCCGCTGGTGGATGGCGAAAAACTTTTTGTGGAGGCAGGAGGCAAAAAAGGCTTTGCATTTTTGGCGCTCAACAAACACACCGGTGATCTGATATGGCATTCTCAAACGGATATGCCGGCATATTCGTCGCCCATAGCGATAACCATAAATGAGACGCGCCAGATCGTGTTTTTGAGTGCGGAGGGTCTGTTTTCTGTCTCGCCGGATGATGGTAGTCTGTATTGGCGTTATGACTGGGAGCCACGATGTCCCTCCACAGGAATCCCCACGAATACTGCGACCCCGATTTTCATTGCGCCTGATAAAATATTCATCTCCAGCGGCTACGGTACGCTCACCGGAGCAGCGGTTGTTCGTCTGATACAGGATAAGAAGCAGTTTGCTGCTGAGAAACTCTGGGAAAGCCGTAAGATGAAGAACTTGATCAATTCATCTGTGTGCTTTGAGAACCATATTTATGGGTTTGACATGGGTTTTCTCAAATGCTTTGATGTATTGACCGGGGAAGAAAAATGGAGAGCTGGTGGTTTCCAAAAAGGTTCGTTGATTGCCGCTGACGGGCATCTAATCGTTTTTGGCGAATATGGCAAACTGGCATTGGTAGAGGCAACCCCTGAAGAGTATAGGGAGGTTGCGAGTGCGAAGATCCTTAGTGGTAAGTGCTGGACCATCCCTACGCTGGCTAATGGGAAGCTTTATCTCCGAAATCAGAAAGATATGGTTTGTCTCGACATTACGGAGAAGTAATTAGAAAAGAGCGCAGCTTGATATACACCTCCTCGGCTTTGAGGATTTCCAGATGGTTGCAGAACTCGCCTGAATAATACGAGTTTTTCAGTAGGGGCGGGTAAACGGTCTTTGATTGGTAAATCAAAGACCGTTTACCCGCCCTACAACTCTACCCATTGCATAAGTGAAAAGGTCGTATGAATAAGGGGAAGGAAGTGGAAGGTAAGGAATGGAAGTCAAAGGGCAGCGAAGCGAATTCTGCATCCACTATCCCTCCGCAGTTCGTGGCTATAGGCCATTTTGCACACGATGTAACTGAACGTGGGCTGATCCTGGGCGGTGCTGCGTCGTATTCCACTATCGCTGCCAGAGAGCTTGATTTGCGCTGTGGTGTGGTCTCGGCTGTGGGAGAGGACTTCCTCCACTATGACCGGTTTGACGGCGTTCCGCTTGCCCTCGTGGGAGCAACTCAGCGGGGCATTCCCGCCGGAGAATTGACCACGACTTTCACCAATATCTATGAGAACGGCGTCAGGCGGCAGATTCTCAAGAGCGTTTCCGCACCGATACGCCCGGAACATATCCCCTCAGAATGGCTGAATGCAGAGATCGTCTACCTGTGCCCGGTGGCAGATGAGGTTGATCCCGCCATCGCCAGTATGTTTCCGGATTCGCTCATCGGCGCTTCTCCGCAGGGATGGATGCGGCAATGGGACGATGAAGGCCGCGTGTCGGCGTGTAAATGGAAAGATGCATCAAATGTCCTGCCGTTGATAGATGTCCTGGTCATGAGCGAGGAGGACATTGCACCTTTTCCCGAAGTAGTGGATGAATACAGGGAACTGGTGAAGATCATGATTCTCACAAAGGGCGAGAAAGGCTCCACGTTGTTCCACGATGGTCAGATCATGGATACACCTGCATTTTCCACCCGTACAGTTGATCCCACCGGCGCGGGAGACGTCTTCGCCGCAGCTTTCCTGAGCGAATTCCACCTGACGCGCGATCTGCATAAAGCATCAGTCTTTGCTAACTGTGCCGCTTCTTTTGTGGTCGAGAAGCCGGGCACGGAGGGCATACCCGATCTGGATCGTGTACGCTCTCGCATGATGTCCGGCATCTAATGGATATTGAATAAATGATTGGGTAATAGACCTGAGATATGTCAGCCACGGATTGTCACGGATAATACAGAGCCTTTGGTGGAATTCTGTGAAATTCTGTGTTAATCTGTGGCTAATAAATCCTATAAGATCAAGCGTTTGTGACCTTTTTTGCCTTTGTGTTTCTTTTTGCTCAAGATTTTTCTAAAAGCTTGATCCGCGAATATCCGCCCAATCCGCGTCATCAGCGTTCTATGATTTGCTCTTTTCAGACACGCTCTAAGTCTGACCAAGATTCTCAAAGAGATGTAGGCCATCCTTCCCGGGCGCGACAATATCAAGCAGCCCGTTCCCGTTGAGATCGGCGATGGAGAAGTATATACCGCAGCCCGCTCCCACGCCTAACGGGCCGTAGCTGATCATCTGCTTGGAGAAGGATTCGCCGTTCCATTTGAAGTAGTATATCCCCAGATCGTCGCCTCCGCCGGGGTCGTTGCCATTGTGCGACCTGTAGCGCTTGCCGGTGACAAGCTCACATTCGCCGTCATTGTCAATGTCAACCCACTGCATGTCGTGATACTGCGAGTTGTAGGGATCAATTGGATGCTTGATCCATGTGCGTTCGCCGCTGTCGCTTACGCGCTGTTCCCACCAGTCGAGGCCGTAGGCGTGACTCTGACCAACGATGAGATCGTTGAGTCCGTCGCCGTTGACGTCTACAACGAGAATAGGAATGCTGGCGCTGCCCAGATCGAATTCGGGGTGGTGTATCCATTCTCCCGACAATGGCTCCTCCGGGGCTTCGAGCCAGCCATTATGCAGAATGATTTCACCGCGGCCATCGCCGTTAATGTCTCCGAAGCCGAGTCCGTGTCCCTGCTGCTCGCTGTAGATGGTGTGGACGGAAAACTCGCCGGTTCCTTTGCCATTTGCGTCGGTAATGAGCTTACAGGCTATCAATGGGCGAGGCGGCGTATTTGGCACGATCTCAAGCTGGCCGTCACCGTCTATATCCCATGCTCTTATGGTTTCCACGTTGCCACACTCGGCGATGATGTGGTCAGGCCATTCGGCATTGGATTCACCGGGATTCTCGCGCCAGTGTATGACATTTCCCCACCAGCCTCCTGTGATAAAGTCCATCCGACCGTCGCCGTTTACGTCCATGGGAACGGTCGCGAAGTCATCGTAGTATTCGTTTTCAGCCTTTACATTTCCTATTGTATGACGTGTTCTGAAATCCGGCCCTTCGTACCAGTAATCGCCGGATACGATGTCCAGAACTCCGTCGCCGTTTACGTCAAAGATAGCGGCAGTTTCATAGCGATGCTCGGATATAAGGGTCTTTCTGAATTGAATTGGCATTGTTGCCTCCTGGATGGGTCCATAGGTCTATAGGTTTTAGATCAGACGCCTGTTAGCAAACGTATGTAATCGCGTGCGACTTTCAGGTCTTCCAGCGCCTCTTCTGCCTGGCAGGGCGGCTCTGATTCTCCCTTGATAGCGGAAATAAAGTTGACAGCTTGCTGTTGCATAGCATGTATCCAGGGGAGTTGCGGCACAGTCGTTTCTGGCGTGACGCCGTTGCCGGGATCCCGTAGGATCTCAACTCGCCCGGGTCGGTAGCTTACCAGCGGCGCAGGAAGATCGATTTTTACATAACCGCGCTGGAAGCAAACAAAAGCCGACTCCTGCCAATCAACCGTTGTCTGGTAAGGCGTCATCTCTATGGTGCATGCGGCTCCACTTTCGCTCTGTCCTGCCAGCAGCACGCCCGATGGATCTGCGTATGTTACCTTATACGGCTCCCCAAGCAGATGGCGCATGAGATTCACCTGGTGAATGTAGTAGTTGACGAAGCTGGTGTACTTCCTCCCGGTTTCCTCGTCCATGTCGGAAGCTGGAGGGTCAAACTCAAGGGCAGTTCCCGGACCGGAATCGCGGACCAGATCGTTGAATCCGCCTTGTACCCAATCGCCAGCCGGCATGAGGACGCGCACATAAGTCATTCTCCCAAGCTCGCCCGATTCCTTGAGGCGATCTATCTCTGCTTTGGCATACATGGTGGCCGGATCGCTGCGTTTATGATAGCCAAGCATGTACCATGTTCCGCTTTCCTTCACAGCCTTCACAATCTTCTCGCCTACCTCAACGGCGGCAGCAAGAGGTTTTTCGGTAAAGACAGGCACTCCAGCCTTCAGGATTTCTGGAACAATGACGCCATGACGGCTGAATGGCTGTGCAGCCACGATTCCATCCAGTTTCTCCTGCCCGATCATCTCTTCATGCGATAAATAGACCTTCGGGATTCCATATCGTGCCGCTACCTTTTTACCCAATCCCTCACGGAGTTCCGCAATGGCTACCACGTCGCAGCTATCCAGGACTGCATAATTTTTCAGATGCGCGCACTGCCCCATGCTGCCAACGCCGACAAATCCAATTCTTACTTTCTGCTCGGGCTTGTTATTGCTTTGCAAATCTCTCTCCTTGCTGGTTTATGATGTATAACGCTGTCAGTTACCTCAAACCACAATAGTCGAACCTTCTTTGGCAAAATTATTTCATAGGCTTTGAGCGTTGATATTTTATCAGACTTTTACTATATGGTCAATAAAAACTCCACTTTTTCCAATGACGTGGAAAAGCACTTGCCAAAATTGGCAGCGTATGGTATAGTTGCTGGTATATCTAATCATCGAGGGAAGCCAATAGGCAAATCAAGGAAAGGAAAAAATAATGAATAGAAAGTATCATGTTTGTATCTTGATCACTCTTCTCGTGCTATTCCTAAGTCAACTGGCAATAGATTACAGCATAGCTGAAATAAACAGGGGTCCCTATCTGAGCGATGTTACCAAAATATCCATCATTGTCAGTTGGGAAACACGAGATGACAGCGGCAGCGTGGTGGAGTATGCTACGGATGCTCAATATATTGCGTCTGGAGGAGTTTACGACAGGCGATCTGAAGACCAAAATGATGTCAAACGGCACAGCATTACCCTGAGAGGGCTTACGCCGTCCACACGGTATCATTACAGGGTCACTTCCGGCTCAGACGTAGGGGAGGACAACACATTCAATACTGCCGTAGAATGGTTTGAGCCGTTCACGTTCGTGGCTTATGGCGATACCCGCTCCAACCCTAACGATCACAAGGCTGTGGTGAACAGGATAATTGAGCATGAACCTGGTCTGGTAACACACTCCGGCGATATAGTCGAAAATGGCAACGTTTTGTCACAGTGGAACGTATTTTTCGATACCGCAAAAGACCTGATGAAAAGTGTCGCCCTCTATCCTTCACTGGGCAATCATGAACAGAATTCGCAGAATTACTACGACCTGTTCTATCCGCCTGCCGGCGGTGGGAAGGAAAACAAACAATGGTATTCGTTCGATTATGGCAACGCGCACATTGTGTGCCTGGACAGTGATGTTCGGTCTTCCTCAGCGCAGTTAGCATGGCTGGAGGACGACCTGGCGCGGGTTGCTGGTAGGGTGCAGTGGATCTTTGTGAACTTCCATCACCCGCCTTTCTCTTCTGGCAGCCACGGCAGCGAATATGCCACGATGCCCAGGTGGCTTGATGCCTTCGAGCAATACGGAGTGGACATAGTCTTTAACGGACATGATCATCACTACGAGCGAAGCCTTGACAACGGCATCTGGTACATTGTAACAGGTGGGGGAGGCGCGCCTTTACGTGCAGTAAATCAGAAGCCTAATCCTGCTGAACAGGTTCACGTAGAAAGCAGCCTGCATTTCTGTAAACTGCAGATTGATAAAGGATTCCTTGCTTTTGAGATGATCAGGGCGGATGGAACAGTTGGTGACGCTTTCTTCATGGAAGAAACAGTTAGCGTTGCATCTGTCAGCAGGCTTGCGATCACCTGGGGAGAGATGAAAACGAGGTAGCATCTTTAGTTTGATGCTTTCTCTTCTCCTCTGGAGATATTCTATAAGTACCTGTAAAAGTATAACTTCCCTTTTTTTGTAGGGGTGGTTAAACATTTTCTGATGAAATCAGAAAATGTTTACACAACCGGAGCAGTGAATTCAGGTCTTTGACTCAATTTCTGGGCGGCTTTCCGTAGAACATGCCGCTGGCTTGTTCGGAAACGGGCTGGCAGCCTCGTTCTACTAATTGCCTGTCCCTTCGTCAAGAAATTGTACCCGCAGAAACTAATTTGTCAGTGCACTATTCTTTTACAGCTATAAGCTCTGGCAAAAGTTACAGGGCGGAGTCCACTTGGGAAAATGGGAATTGATCGGGGAAATAGCGTTTTTTATTGCCTTTGGTGAGGTTGGAAATGTGTCATTTTATCAAAAGATGTACGGGAGGTAAGTGGATATGAAATGTCTCAGCGTTGCTTTCATGGCAGCTTTGATGCTGTCTCAACTTTCATTTTCTATGGCAGTAGAGGTAGACGACTCTTTGATTCTTTATCTTTCCTTTGATGAGGAGCCTGAAGAGGAGGTGAAGGACCTTTCAGAATATGGCAATAACGGTCAGATTAGAGGGGAGACGGAATGGGTGGATGGAAAGTTTGGAAAGGCGCTCTGGCTCGCTGGTGGGGCTGATGATTATGTTCTGGTTCCAGATTCCGAGAGCCTGCGCGTTGATGAGGCTGTGACAGTGATGGCCTGGATTATAGCCGAAAGACATACTTACCCGGGAAGTGATTGGCAGGGCATTCTTGCCAAAGGAAATCTTCCAAGGTCTTACAGTCTTTACACGGATGTAAACAAAGGTCTGCACTTCAGCACATCAGGAGCAACTCCTGAACCGTATTACGGCTCCGCGAGTACGACAAAGGTTCCTCTTGATGAATGGGTGCATGTCGCCGCGGTCGCTGAGACATCTAAAGATGGCGGCTGGCATAGATATTACATCAACGGTGTACCGGCAGGAGAAAAGTTATTTCCCAATTTTAAGGAATTGCCAGGAGACACCAGCCCGGATGATGTGGGCATCGGAAGGAAGGGATCTGGAACGTGCTTCCTGGGTACCCTTGATGAGGTACGCATCTGGAATAGAGCCTTAAGCCCGGAAGAGATAATGGAACATATGAACATGGGCCGCGTAGACTTCCTATCCGTTCAACCTCAGAGTAATCTCACCAGCACATGGGGGCATATTAAGGTGTCAACTTCCACTCATTAAAGATTAGAACGTCGATGAATCACGCAGAGAAAGGTTAGCAACGGCCCTGCTTATATACCTTAGTGATGGGCCGTTTGCCCTAACATCAGCATCTTGAAAAGAGTGTTTGCTGTCAAAGAACCTAGCCTCTCCGCGGAGGGCAGGCTGATTCCATCACCGTGTTCTCTCGCGGACAAGCCGTGCTTTGCCTGCCATTATACTTCTCGCCTTCTCGCTTCCGGTTTTGACTTTCTTGTGCGCCCATGCTATAATTATATACTGGCTACTGGCGAGGATACTACGGAGGATAATGTTTTGCTTCAATTGCTTTTTCTGCTGATCGTGGCAGCTATCTGTGGATCTATCGGTCGCGCTATTGTTGGATATTCCCACGGCGGCTGCCTTGTATCCATAGCGTTGGGATTTATTGGCGCGCTTTTTGGGAAATGGCTCGCGGATATTCTGGGTTTGCCGTTGGTATTCAGACTTAGTATAGGCGGGCACTCGTTCCCCATTCTCTGGTCTATAATAGGATCCGCTCTCTTTGTTGCTGTTATCAATCTTATATCTGGAAGGCGAGGGAGATAGTTTTTTCCATAGAGGAGTAAAAATCTGAATTCGATAGGAGGTGGATCGGGGTGCGTAAAGATACCAGCAAGAGTTTTGATTTTTTTCTAATATCTGGCATTATACATCTAATACTTATAATATTCCTGGCTTTGCATGTTACAGACATCAGGCGTCTACCGGAGTCCATCGGCATTACGTGGGTACAGGTTCCGGAGCCTGAGATCAAAGTAGCGCGGCCGCTTCTGGATGAGTCTCTGATGAGAAAATTTGACCAAAAGCGCGAACCGGGCGTGACGTCAAAAGTCAGGAAAGAGCTTCAGTCTTCGGACATCGCTCAGGCGATTACAGCATCACCTGCGATTATTTATAAAAGTGTAGAAGTGAATCCGAAAGGTATACAGGGTAAAATCCTGCCCAGCGTTATAACTGAGACGGATCTTGGGCCTTCTGATGATATACCGTTCTCTGGGCCGGTGACCACTGCCAGAGGTGCTCTGGTGGGAAAAGGCATGGTGACTGACAGAGTGAGAGCAGGCGGACTGGGTGAAAGAGGTGGATTATCAATCGTAAAACCGAGTATGGCGCAGGAAGCCAGTGTTTCGCTGGATAAGCTCAAATCACCAACGTCGCTTCCCGAAGATGAGTTGGGAGGGATACTCATAGGCCAGGGCAGTGATATATCCGGGCATATAAGGCTGATCAGAGTAAGGCATGGGCTTTCAGACTGGTGGCAGGATCCCACCGCCCTTACCGGCCTGGTGGATTGGCTGAACAAAAACACGCGCATACATGCTGATATGAAAGTGGCTGGCGGCGTCCTGAGTTTGGATGATCCCAAAATATTCAACGCCCCATTGATCGTTATGACCGGGCACGACAGAACCGAGACGAGGTCGCGTAATCTCACACAACCTGACCGAGGACGCGGTAATCTGGCTGAAGCCCTCACCAGCGCGGAAAAAGCCGGGCTGAGGGAGTATCTACTTGATAGAGGCGGAATGCTGTTCTTCGACGATTGCGGCTTCCACGCTCTATTTGCTGATGAGGTTAAGGCAATTTTGAGGGAAGTATTGCCAGAATACAATCTGGAAAATATATCCAAAACGCATAGGATCTTCAAAAGCTACTATCATCTTCCAGGCCCTCCCAGAGGAAGTGAAATGTTCTGGGGGTCGGAGAATGCGGGCAGAGGAGTCGTCTTTCCATTTCTTCAGGGAATAAGCATCGGTAGGCGGCTGGCTGTTGTTTTCAGCAGAAAAGATTACCTCTGTGCCATCGAGACCGTGGAGATTCCCAGCCATACGCAACTTCGGTATCGCTACTCACCGGATGTGTATAAGTTCATGACTAATCTGGTGGTCTATGCCATGAGGCACGGGGGCATAACTGACCGTTCGGATTACAACTGATGGATGCTTGGTGTGATCTGTGGGAGATTAGTATACTAAGTGCCTGTAAAGAAACAACTTCCCTCTTTTTGTAGGGGTGGGTAAACATTTTCTGATGAAATCAGAAAATGTTTACCCACCCTTGATGAATAGTATTATCTCACGAATGGGAGATTATTCTTTTACAACCCCTGAGGAGGAGCAAACTATGGAGAGATTAAGCAACGTTGCGTATTGTGGTGTGTATTGTCCCAACTGTGAGGCAAGATGCCAAATTCCAGAAAGGGCTTCAGCCCTGGTAAGAGCAATGAAGTCGGCAGAATACGATGATTGGTGTCCTGAGACAGTCTGGAAATTTCTAAATGATCTTACCGATGTGAGTGTCACAAAGAGTTGCAGAGAGGAAACGTGCGGTGATCCGAACTGCGGAATGAGGAAATGCGCTAAGAATAAAGGTGTAACAGCGTGTCCGCTGTGTGCGGATTATCCTTGTGAGATGATACAGGCGTTTTCCAGAACTGAACCAACACTTATCTTCGATGGCAAGAGAATGAAAGAAATCGGTTTGGAGAAGTGGATTGATGAGCAGGAAGTTAGGAGGCAAAACGGCTTCTGCTATGGGAATATAAGATGTGGGAAGGGCAGCATACCCCAGGGATAAATGGGTCTAACCCGGTTGTTATAGGCCTGGTTGGGAAAGACATCGGTGTTATCTCCATAAGAAAAAAAAACAGGTCGGGCTTTTGTATAAGGGCCTGTAAAAAAATAGCTTCCTTTTTTGTAGGAGTGGGTAAGCATCATCTGATTCCATCAGATGATGCTTACCCACCCTTGATGAATAGCGTTATCCCACGAGCGGGAAGTTATTCTTCTACTACCCCTAAGGATGCATGGATGAGGTATTGGTAGCGTTCATGGTTATGTTTAATACTGAGTGCTATGACAAAATTTGTCATACTTATGCACAAAGAGGCAGTATCCAGTATCCAGTATCAAGTATCAAGTATCAAGAACAACGAGGTGATGGTCGTGAGTAAACTTCTGGCTTTTTTGTTGATCGTATTCCTCCTTTTCTTTTCCCTTATCTTTCTCAAGCAGCAAGGAGTAGTTGCGGCAGCCAATCAGGAAGAGGATGAGTATGCTTCTGCCAGGGAAGAGATGGTATCCCGCCAGGTCAACGGCCGCGGGGTGTCTAATGCGTCAGTTCTTGCCGCTATGCGCAAGGTGCCGCGCCATGAATTTGTGCCACAGAATCTAAGATCGCGTGCTTACGATGACATACCACTATTCATAAGCGCCGGGCAGACAATCCCGCGTCCTTACATTGTAGCTCTGATGACGGAGCTTTTGGCATTAAAGGGCGGCGAGAGAGTTCTTCTGGTAGGAGCAGGCTCCGGGTATCAGGCGGCCATCCTTGCTGAGATTGCGGCGAAGGTATATACCACCGGGATAACAGCGTCACTGGACAAAACTACGGAGAAGAGGCTCCGGAGTATGGGATACAAGAATATTACCTCTAAGTCCGATGATGTATACGGAGGCTGGGAAGAGAATGCCCCATTTGACTGTGTGATGGTCACAGCCGCGTCAGATCGTATTCCGCAGCCGCTGGTGGATCAGTTGAAGGTCGGCGGCAAAATGGTCATCCCTGAAATTTCCTTCTTTCGGCTGAAACTCGTGACAAAAACCGGGGATGGCGTAAAGACTGAGGACATAACTCCGAAGGACAGGTACGCTGCTGATAGGGAGAGGATGGTATCCCAGCAAATCGCCGGTCGCGGTGTATCCGATGAATCAGTTCTTGCTGCAATGCGCAAAGTGATGCGCCATGAGTTCGTGCCGGAGCGGATGAAGCTACATGCCTACGATGACAGGCCGCTACCCATCGGAGAAGACCAGACCATTTCTCAGCCTTACATTGTAGCTCTAATGACGGAACTTCTGGATCTGAAGGGCGGCGAGAAGATTCTGGAAATAGGAACAGGCTCCGGGTACCAGGCCGCCATCCTTGCCGAAATTGTGGCGGAGGTCTACACCATCGAGATAGTGGAATCTCTGGCCAGAACAGCAGACGAAAGGCTTCAGGGGCTGGGATACAGGAACATTACCGTCAGGTTCGGCGATGGATATAAGGGCTGGAAGGAGCACGCTCCGTTCGATGGTGTGATCGTCACCGCCGCGCCGGATCATATCCCGCAGCCATTGGTGGATCAATTGAAGGTTGGCGGTAGAATGGTCATTCCTGTAGGTGACTTTTTCCAGGAACTGAAGCTCCTGACGAAGACTGAAAGCGGTGTGAAGGAAAAGAACGTAATACCCGTTAGATTTGTGCCTATGACCGGGGAGGCACAGGAGAAGAAGAAATAATCGCGGGAGTATCCGGGAAATGTTTCACGTGAAACATTCTGATAGAACGCAGGTTTTATGCTTCTCTTGGAGGTGATCGGATGGCCTATGATAAAAACGTGTTTATCCTTGGGGCAGGTGCCTCCAAAGCAGCAGGAGCACCATTACTCAACGAGTTTCTGGCAACGGCAAGGGAATTGCTTGACAACCATCAATATTCTGGTTTGGATGAAGATCCTGCGGATAAGGAGGCATTTGAGACCGTATTTAAATGGCGCTCAAGCCTATACCGGGTGCTCAGATACCTGAATATTGACTTCGATAATCTGGAGGACCTCTTCAGCTTTGTTGACATGTCTCGCCAGTTTGGGTCCAAACAGGCAGGCAAAGTACGAGAGGCTCTGATCAGGTTAGCGTGTCGTACAATTGAATTGAGCGTCAAGATTAGCAAACATAAGCCTGGCGGTATAGCATATCTTGGAGATCCTGAATATATCAAGTTGGCACGTTGGCTGGGAGAACGGAGACAGGAGCAGATAAATAGTGAGGGAGTAACGGGAGAAAACTCCATCATTACGATGAACTATGACACGCTCATTGAGCAGGCTCTGAAAGATGTTATACACAGCAAAGCGTCTACCTATGGTCCTCCATGGCACAAACCAATTCAGAATACACGTCAGACTAAGGTGCTGAAACTGCACGGGTCCATTAACTGGGCAAAATGCACTAAATGCGAGTATACATGGGCAGAACCTGAGCCGAAACCATTACCCACTGTGATGCTGAAAGATTTCTATATGCAACCTAGCAGCCAAATATATAACAAGCCTTGCCCAGAGTGCAGGAATGGGAAACTAGAACCCTTTATAGTACCGCCTACTTGGAACAAAGGCGGATACGGCAAACCGCTAGAACAGGTGTGGAAGTCAGCCTTTGATGAAATAAAGGAAGCACATCGCCTAATCATAATAGGCTATTCCCTCCCTGAAACAGATAGCTACTTCAAGTATCTGCTGGCTATCGCTCTATCAGAGAACGAGTCGCTACGAAATATCATTGTCGTGGACCCAGCGGGAGACGCCATCGAGCAGCGCTACAGCACATTTCTAACCCCCAACTTCAGGAAACGCAACTTCACATTCCACCCACTCGATTTCAGGGACTGGCTGGATGAGAGGCTGGGGCACAATCGTATCCCGCAGTAAATTATTTTCACCACTTGGCCTCCACTCCTTTCTTCTTCACTGGACTATCAGAGGCATGCCAAATGTGCTTCCAGCGGCTGCGGCTTAGTAACGCTTCACAATGTTAGATGTGTATAGCATACCAGTTGACGCTGCAAAACTAGTTTTCATTCGGAACTACATGGTGTAAGTAACGTGGAAGTGGAAAGCAAATCCAAAGACGTTGTCAGGCCTAGAAGGTACAACGGTAAACTTCTGAAGATGAACAGAGCGAGGTGAAACGTGTCTAACGACAAGGATGTTAAGATCCTTCGTGATCTGGCGAAGGAGTATCGTGATATTGCCAGCAAAGAGATACAGGACGAAAGGCGGGATCTGTGGCGCAGACACAATAGTCTGGAAAGAACCCGTCCGCTTATATATGTGCGATGGCTGGCGGCGTGGCATGAGGCGCCGGAGTCAAAGCTCCAGTGCGAAGACCCGTTCTATCGCGGACACGAGAATTTCCTCCGTCAGATGATCTTTCAGGATACCATAGGCGATGATTACATAATCGAACCGTGGATCACCCAGCAGGCATCCCGCGTTACGCCGCCCGATGGGCTTTGGGGAGTTCGGATTAGACACACGCCCAGAACTCAGCCAGGTGGGTCGTGGAAGTTCAACTCGCCAATCAAGGAACTGGAGGATTTCTCCAGGCTGGTTAAGCCGCGTCACATCATTAACGAAGAAGCTACTGCCCGTAACGTTGCCAGACTTCAGGATGCTGTTGGTGATATTCTGGAGGTCAATGTTGACCGCGCTCCAGCCTACCGCATGTGGCATGGCGATATATCCACCGATCTGGCTCAATTGCGAGGACTGGAACAGGCTATGTGGGACATGGCTGATAATCCTGAATGGCTGCATAAGCTGGTGGGATTTATGAGCGATGGTGTTCTATCCACGCATAACGAAGCGGAGGAGGCAGGCGATTGGCATCTCTGTGACCACCAGAATCAGGCCATGCCCTACGCTAAGGAACTGCCTGACCCTGCGGCGAATGGCGGGAGCGTCAAGCGCGATAAGCTCTGGAGTTACTTTGCTGCACAGGAAATGGCGCAGGTGTCGCCAGTAATGCACGACGAGTTTATACTTCGCTACCAGATGCCTATGATGGAGAAGTTTGGCCTGATTGCCTACGGATGCTGCGAAGACCTGACGCATAAGATTGATATGCTCAGAAAAGTTCCCAACCTCCGCCGCATTGCTGTTGCTCCCACAGCGGACGCGCGCAAGTGCGCTGAACAGATTCAGCAGGATTACGTGCTTTCATGGCGACCCAACCCATCGGAGATGATCTGCTGTGGCTTCAATCCTGATCTCATCCGAAGACTCGTCAAGGATGCAATGGAGGCAACGAAAGGCTGTCACGTGGACATCACACTCAAGGACGTGCAGACAGTCCAGCATCATCCTGAGAATCTCAGGGAATGGGTGAAGATAGTCCGCGATATTTCGGATGAATACGCCTGATGCGGCTTCGATTATGCCTACTGAAGTGGCGCAAACACTCGCACTTCCCTTGAGTTATGCCATTTTACCAGAATGCTGCGCTTGGGTATTAGTGTCCCCTGATAATCGGAATCCTCCTCTCCGAAATTCGCCACTATCACCACTACATCTCCAAAAACTGTCCGTTGTAACATCCGATCCGGCGTCAGCCACGCAAAGTCGGTCATGGGCATCAAGCCGAGTTCGCGATGCAGCGGCGAGAAGAAATCATGGTGAGCTTTCATCCGATCCTTATGCTTCTTGAATTCCTTCAGGTTCATGTGATATAGAGGCGGGACGTTGTAGAGCAGTTCCAGAAGCTCAACTGTATCAACCTGATCCACAAACTTGAGGCTTGCGTATCCCCACTGATGCGTGGCGATGACTGAGTCGTGAAAGACTGTCTGATATAGGGGCAGCCGGAACCGGGGATCGAAGTAGAAGTGATAGTATTCCTCTTTCAGCGGAACCTGCTTCACGAAAACTGCTGGCCCATCAGGCGGCCAGTATCCGCCCAAGTAGTATTCTGATTTCTTGTCCTTCCTCAGGTCTGGGTCGCCCCACCCGAACACTGGCGTCATCATTCCGTGAGCGAAGTGGATCACCGGCGCGGCATACCCCGACCCACCTTCAGAGCCGATCACCATTTTGTATTTATCCCTAATGAAAGCCATTCGATCCAGCCGGGCGTTCATGCCATCTTCCTGTGTAGCCGGATGAAGTTCGGAGTAATCATCGTATAGCTCGCCGTAAGCATCACAGTCGATGAACCAGGAATTGAGGGGTATACCTTTGGACATGATCTCGTTCATGCGTTTTTCCACGTATGGCTTCGCCGCTATAGGGCTTAATTTGTAGCCCTTTTGTTTGAATCCACGCCTCTTGACGCCATCAGCCCTAACTATAGCCCCGGTTTCGTAAAGCTCCAGGTCAAACTGCGCTGTTTCCCACGTGTCCGGCTCGTCGGGGTGATGAATGCTGTGATAGGAGTCATAGGGGCCAATGAGGTAGCCGAATTGCCTCGCTTTCCTTATCGCCTGAGGATGCCTGTAAGCGCCCTGCCACGAATCCATCCCCAGCCATAGCCGGTCGAAACCGTTTTTTGCGAATTCCTCCATCATCTTCACTGAGACGCCGTTTCCCCAGCGATAGCTCTCAACGAACTGTCCCGGAAAAGTAGCCTTCAGAAGCATACAATTCAGCCGCCGAACCTCAATATCTGTCAGGTCCGCGATCCCGCGACCAAGTAGCCTTGAGGCTTCCCTCTTCAGTCTGATTCCCTGCCAGGATGATTCATCGTAGAAGTCGCGGCGCTCAAGTAATCTGCTCAATTCATCCGCCACCTGATTCTTGATATAATCGTATGGATGATCCATACCCACGATCTCGGCTGCTGCTTTGCGTACTTCAGGACCCATGAGTTCCCATATACGCTTGCCCGGCGAAGGCTGTGAGGCTTTGTCATGATCCACGAGCCATGCTGTGAAGGCTCTCCAATCGAGTATATCATATTGACTGATCAGCGCGTCGCCCCAGAGGTAGATGTGTGCCGCGCCGAGCAGCTTTTTGGCTTCGGGAACAGCCTTGATCTTATCCTGCATGCTCACAAAATCACCCCGCTGAATCAACCACTGGCGATATCGCTTTGCAGGCGCTACCGGGGAGGCGTTGCCGAGGCAGATGAGCAGCCCATATTCCTTCTCCTCCCATATTTTCGTGAAATTATGGGTGAAGCGCAACGCAAGCCGTCGCTGATCACCCTCAAATGACAGATCATTGGTGAACTGATTGGTCAGGATATAGGTCAGGGAGTAATCCCCGCAGTCCAGACCCCAGAACGGCATGGAAAGCCCCTCAGTCGTATTCATCGGGCTTCGATTTTCAAGAAACGTCAGCCATTGGGCGTCGTCTGACGGGACATAGCTGCCCTCAAATAGCGGCAGGATATATCCCTGTATTGCTTCGTCACCTGCGATGATAGGCCAGGTGAATTCCCCCGTCGTCTCTGCTCGGAACTGAACGAAGAGAGCATCTCCATCCAGTTGAAATGAGACCGCAAGCGCTTTTTCGGGTACCTCCCAACTGACCACGTTCCCGCTACGTTCGATATTCCTTGGCGAGTTTGAATCCTCTTGTGGAGCCGATAGCTGAATCCAATCCTCTCCCTTCGGTTGAGCCATAACCTGAAGCGATTTGGGGTCAATTCTCACCATCCAGGCGTCACTCTTCAGCACGATTCTCGTCTCATCTTCCGCAAAGGTGGGTGAGTTCGCGAACGTGACGCTGAATATGACGATGACAAAGCAAATTCCGATGAATATGAGCAAAGGCTTTACAGTGATCATCTGATGTCTCTCTCCTTATACCATTTCCATTTTATTACTGTGCATTACAGGCGGAACTGAAAAGATATTGTGGCGGATTTAGCCCCGCCAGATCACCCCTATCCTAGCCTTCCCCCATCAAGGGGGAAGGAACTGATGGTTCTCTATATTATCGCTGTTTGACTGAAAAAACGAGTATTCTTTGTCAATCCCGAAATCCCTTCCCCCTTGATGGGGGAAGGCTAGGATGGGGGTGATCAATAAGACCATTGTTAAGCTCAAGAACTAATGCACAACTATAGAATTGGTATCAATACGCGGCAAGCTTTAGATATTTCTGCTCCAGCCAATCGCCGGCAACCACTCCGCCGTTCCACGAATGGTCCTTCCCCTTCAGCCGTCTTTGCTGCGCCAGCTTGCCGTAAGCCATCTCATATATTTTCCCATTAAAGGGTGCAAGACTTGAGCACAGATACGCGCTATCGCTGGGTCTTCCATCCACCCGCGCCCATTTTGGGTTTTCTATATCGCCGTTCCAGCAGATCGTCATCTGTGTCTCGACAAAGGGCTTTATCTTATCAAATACCAGTCCATTTTCATAGAGAAGCACCGCCTGAGACAGCGAGGAAGAGTAGTATCCGCCCCTATGCTCCGCGCCGACCCAGTGTTTCAATTTGTCCGGGTTCTCTGGATCTTTGTCCCAATCGCCAGCCGGATCCCAGTAGTTCCATTCGTAGTGGTAGTCGACCAGTCTGAGGCTCTTCTTGAAGCGCGTGCCCAGCTTGACGGCCTTTTTCAGATACTCATTTTTCCCGGTCGCTCTATGGACACTCAGCAGCGCCCGGATTATCTTGGAGTGCTTGTTGTGCGGCTGCGTCAGGCTTGCTTTCACAGGCTTCAGATCCGCGTGAGTGATGTAGACCGCTCCAGTATTGCCCAGATCCTTGTATCGCCCTCGCGCGTCCCATTTTTTGATGAGGTGATCCTCCGCCAGCGCCATGTATCGCTTCGCCGTTTCGCCGTATTTCTCTTCCAATACCTCATCGTTCTTTATTTCCAGCGCGAAATCAGCCATCATCCCGGCCATCACGAAGCTTGTGAGCATCACGTCCACCTGCCGTTCCGGGTAATCCGGGTGTCGAAACAGATCCAGCGGCAAGCCATACCAGCCCATGAAGCCATCCGACCCCTGCTCAAGCTGATCGATGAGCGTGTCCATCCGCTCCACGAACATATCCAGATACTTCGCGTCGCCCACCAGCCGATACGCGATTAGCGGCATCTTGATATACTTGGACGCCTGCCAGGTAATATCCTCCGGCTGACTGGCAAACTTCGCCATCCGCTCAGGAGTGCAGTAACTCGCCGAATTCTCCACGTGACGCAGAAACGCCGCCAGTATTTCGCGATCCGTCTCATCCATTTTAGCCGGGATGCCTGCGCTCCCAGAGATTGATGCGGTTGCCAGTATGATGTTGAATGTTAGCATGATATTGAGGGTGTTCATAAATCAATTCTTCCTTCCCTTTACTGTCACTATTTACTGTCACTATACCGCGTAGGGGAGGGTTAATGGATTTTGATTGAAAAATCAAAATCCATTAACCCTCCCCTACGCGTGCCAAAAAAATCGCGCGGCTTCGCTTCGCTCAGCCGCGAGGGGTAAAAGAGTAAGGGTGATAAGGGGCAAACTTAGTCCTGAGCAGACAAACAACGAAAACCGAGAGCACTGGCCGTGAGCGTCGGGGTGACGCTGCCGCGTTTCGCTGCGCGGAAGTCGCTTACGCGGCTGAACCACATCCCGCCGCGCAAAACGCGACCTGTTCCCGTATTAGCCCCCGTTGGATTGCGATCGGGCGAATTCGCGTAATAGCTCTTATCATACCAGTCTGCACACCATTCCCAAACATTCCCCGCCACATCATACAGACCATAGCTGTTAGGAGCGAAGCTGCCTACCGGCGCAGTATATCTGAAACCATCTGCTGCGATGTCATCGCCCGGATGATAATTTGCGCGGTAATTTCCATCTGCATCAGGATCTTCATCACCCCACGGAAATTTTTTCCCTACCAGCCCACCGCGCGCCGCCTTCTCCCATTCAGCTTCGGTAGGCAGCCGCTTGCCTGCCCATTTTGCATAAGCCTTCGCGTCGTCCCAGCTTACGCCCACCACCGGCTGATTCGGAGCGTTGTGTTTATCGTCATCCCAGTATTTCGGAGCTTTATGCCCTGTCGCGTCCATGAATTTCCCGTATAGCTCATTGGTCACCTCATACTTATCTATGTAAAACGCATCCAGATAGACAGTATGGCGCGGAGTTTCATCCTCAAACGAATAAGCCGAAACAGGAAAAACATTGGAGTACCATTTCTTTTTTGCCCATTGGACCAACTGTAACACTTCAGATGAATCCGTTCCCATCTCAAACGCTCCGGCAGGTATCAGCACCATCTCCACGCCGTCTTCGCCTACTATGGTATCGCTATCAGGCAGCGATGGACGCGTTATTGGCGGTGATGGAATTTCCACAGTACGCTCTTTTTCGGCTTTCCAGTGGGTGATCTGCTGTGACGCTTTCTGTTTCATTTGATCGTCTTCCTGTGAGTAGGGGTCATCTTTAGCGAAGACTTCCAGGAATCTCTGCCAGACCGCTATCTTCAGATTCGGCGTCACGTCACGTTTTTCGTATGCTGTGGCTTCACTGAACGCCGCCTCCATCTTCTTTAGCTGGGATGCCCAGGCAATTCTGACGGCTCTGTCAGCTTCCATCCTGTCGGCTTCCTCCGTCAGATCGCCTATGTCAAAATCACCATCGGGAGGCGGCGGAGGTACGGGCGGCTTGGGAAGCTGGAACACGAAGTCGCCCTTGTCCAGATTTATATCCCTGATCTTCCCATACTGGGGATGCTGGTTGGGGTTGTATTCAGGTACTTTGTGTTTCAGGTAATAACCCAATTCCTCGCCTGTGATATACCCATCAATGTAAGGCTCCTTATCGCGACCTTCTATCAGATCAAGGAATGCCTGCTTGAACACGCTGTAGTCGGGAACTGGTTCATTCTCGCTACCGGCTGTGATGAACTGGCGCACAGGATACCTGACACTGTTGGATATGCTCTCTGGTGCGGGTTTATTTCTCAGGTTCATAATGGAACCCGAGAAGCAGCTATCGAACATAAACAGGACATGGTTTGCCCTTATCATCTTCGCCTTAGTTACCAGAGACACCATATCAACGCTCTTTATGCCAAACTCGACCGGATCTGCCTCAGGAGTTGGCGTATCCACCATTACAATATAGCCCAGTTCATCTCCTGTGGTCATTTTCTCGGTATGTCCGTGTCCTGCGTAGTAGAACAGAAGCCGGTTATCCTTCTCTCTACCGTAATCCACCGCGAATTGCCCGAAAGCTCTGTCGAATTCATCTTTGGTGACATTCGTTTCGAGCGTCACCTGGAAGCCATGTTTCTTGAGAGCTTCAGTTACTTCCTTCGCGTCACTAACTGCACCTTTGAGCTTGTCCCATCCCTTCCGGTAGTCACCATTGCCTATCACCAGCGCATGAGAGCCGCTATAGAGCTGGATCGTATTGCCTTCACTCGTCTTGACCCTCATCATCCCGCGAGTGTCAGGCACCGTCGTCACAGTCACAAGCGAGATGACGCACACCAAAATCGCGAGTGTTACTGCCTTTTTCATAATCACCTCCGGTGTAATTTATACGAGTTTTTCAGTTGGAGAAGCAAAGTCTTGGTAGGGGCGGGTAAACGGTCTTTGATTGGCAAATCAAAGACCGTTTACCCGCCCTTACTTATCCACTACATTAGCACCTTTTACAGGAAAAATCAAGTGGAAGTTTCTGTGGGGTGCGATTCAAAAGAGTGATACGGCACTGGAACCCGGCGCAATATGGCCGATGGTTTGTAGGGGCAGGTTTTATCTGGCAATACAGCGTTTGCGGAATTATCAATCGTCGGATAAGCAGTAAACAGTATTGAGAACAGGAAACCCCAAACCTGCCCTTTCCACTCTACCCATTGCATAAGTGAAAAAGTTGCACTAATGAGACAGATTCGCCGCCGGTACCAGTTCCATAAGATGCCTATCCGAACTCCAGAGAAGCTGAATCCCTGCCTTCTGAGTGCCTGATATTCTGACCATGTGTTCATTGTGAGTTTTCCGGACTTCATCGCCGCTGTAGTCTATCAGCAGTTTTACCACGCCTTTCTTCAGCGGAATGTGGCGAGAGAAGTCGATGCGGTGCGTTGCCATACCTACCTGCGCGACGTATTGTAGTTTGTCGTCATTGCGCGGCGAGATTATGTCCATTTGCTCTCCCTGTGGCGTTTCGATGGATACTGTCGCCCGGTTGGGTGCATCTGTCTTAGCGTAGAAGCGGTAATCTCCATCGGCGGGGATGTATACCTTTGCCGTGATTTTGAGTCGGAAAGGCCCTTTGGCATCTTCAGGGAAAATCTCCGGCTTGTCCCAGTAGTCATACCAGACTTTGGGGAAGTTTGCCTGAAATTTCATGCCAAAGTCCACGGTCTTGAAGACCTCCGCTGTTATGGGTTCCGTTTGATCAGGTGCACTGAAATACTCCGCAAGGACGCCGGGCTGCAATCCTCTAGTGTCTTCACGTTCCTGTTCCGTTCCCTCGCCCATGTCAGAGAGAATTCTCTCCGCAGCGGAACGACCGTTGGCATCCTCGTTGCTCAGTCCCTTCCTGAGAACAGCAAGTACCTCGTCGCGGCTCAGTCGCTTCAGCCTATCTCCGACTTTGAGACGTGACAGGACTCTATCCCCATTGCAGAGGTGGAATTCGTTAAGCCCCCGATTCCTCCACCATGCCGCCTTCTGGCGGTAGAGTTCTGCGCGAGTCTTATCGCCGAATACGTACTCCATTTCGTCGGCAACTGCGGCGTAGTAGCGGCTGCACACCTGAATGGCATAGCGTCCGGCAAGTTCTCGACGGAAAGCGGCGTGCCAGAATAGCCCTGTGCGCTCCAGTATCCACGCCTTTCGCGCAAAGCTGAAATCGCCACCGAAGCCGCTGTCGGGATTGATGAGGTCTTCCATGTAGATCCGCATCCTGTCCTCCAGGTGCGCCCTCTGCTCTGGCGAGAGATTGCCCTTTTCCACATTCCGCGTTGCTCCATCCCTGTTGAAAAAGAAGAGGTAGGCTGCCATGGTGTCCCAGCGTTCCTCGTGGTCTGCGCTTCGCCAGTTTTCTTCGCCGAATGGTCTTGCGTATTGCTGATATATTTCATCAACCCGTTCATCGTAAGGTACTCCTATCCAGAGTTGCAGGATGGAGGTATAGAAATCCAGCGCCGCGCGGTAATAAAATGCCGCGTCCTCATGCTCTCCCCGCTTCTCCAGACGCGGCCCCATCTGTCTGACTCCCCAATTCGCTCGCACCGCGTGGGCGACCGGTGATAGCGTGAGCAGTAAGAAAGCGGCAATTAACAGCGATACTACGACGTTGCGTATGTATGTATTCGACATTGCGATTCTCCTGTTTTCCCGCTGTTTCCACAAAATGTTTCACGTGAAACATTGATGTTTCTATGGTGTTTGCAATTTATCATAATTATTGAGTAATGCTGTTGCTGCCTGCCGGAGCTTCTCATCCGGGTGATTCTTCATGCCCTCCAGTACCCAGCGTCCCTCGATGCCCAAATGGATGACTTTGTCTCGATATAGACGGATGAAGGCGAGTGTGTCCCGGCGGAAAAATTGGAAGAGCAATTTTACGTCACTTTCCAGCCCCGGTGCCAGTCGCACTGCGTTCCAGAAGGCGGTCTCTTGCTTGAGTTCGTCAAGATTTTGCTGATATGCTATCGTGAACTGCTTTCCGACTCTGCCACCGTGCTTTGTTTTGAGCATCTTCTCCAGAATTGGGATACCTTCCTCGCTGCCGATCTCCCGCAGTGTATGCACGTGTACGATCCACGCGTACCACGTATTCGTGGCTTGCGGCTCACCTTCAGGGTTGAGTGACTTCCCTTGAATAGTGAACAGCCACTTGCCGATAATTGGTACGGCCTCTTCTACGCCAAGTCGTCCCAGATGCCGGCAGATCAGCGCTCGCGTCTTCACATCCGGCTCCTCTTCCAGTATGCGCAGTAGAAGGCGAATGGCTTGCTCACTTGATATGCGCGCCAGGACGTTGATGGCATACTGACGCTCCGGCGTGAATCCCGGTGACGTGGCCAGCGGCTCCAGAATTGGTATCGCAGCGTCTTCCATCCCAACAAGTTCCTCTTCTGCCATAAACCGCGCGACTGCATCCTCTCCAGACAGCGCTCCAACAGTGTCGGAAGCTCCGGAGATAGCTTCAGAAACCATCAAAAAACATAATAGAATAGTCAAACCTGCCAGTTGTCTCTTCACCGTGGCCCTCCCTGTAAAAATATTTGCCAAAATACAACTTACGTGGCATACTTCAATTGGGGGGCAAAGCAAACCATTGTTTGGCATCGCTGAACCCCCGGGTTCAGTGTTTTGCCACAGGCCAGCCCCCCGCCTCCCTATTTTATCCCTCTAGCGAGATATTTTAGCGGCTCAATCGGTAAGTTTGTATCGCCAAAACACTCGTAGGGGCACGCTGCGCGTGCCCGGGCACAAGCATTGTGCCCTTACAAAAAAAGAAGCCATTTTCTTACAGGTACTTATCTATCAGAGATCATTTTCCTGACATCCCTTCAGTTCTGAAAGGCTGGTGCCATGCGCTCCAGTCAGACCAAACACCTGTATTGCTCTGTTGACGGACGCGAATATAATAAATCCGGGAAGAGTCAAGTTTATTTTTGTCTAACAGCTTCCCGATAAAAAATCCTGTTTCACTCCCGACCTGAATACGCTCCGGCACGGTTAGCAGCATTGATTTCCAGACAACATCCCTGCCTTCATCATCTGCCGCGACCTGTATTTCCCAGGCCTGTTGCTCTCCCGGACCGCGATACGGTGTCTTTATCAGAACAGGGTTACGAGGGCAGACCACCGGCCCGATGGGCTGTGTAGAGATGACAAAATTGTCAATCCACCGGGACTGATCAACAGGCGAACCCTTGTTCCAGTAGGCTTCCAGGAAAACAGCATTGACGCCATGTTTTGTATAGCTGCCGCGCCAATCAAGACCTGTGCGCTCGGCCTCCAATCGCCCGTCGATCCACAACTGATTCAGACCGTCCTTTTCGCCGGGCGTATTGAGTTTTACGCGCGCCTCCACACAGACCCAGCGTCCCGACTCTTCTGTGCTGTGGAGCTTGAATCTGGATGTGGGCTTGTTGCCCAGCCATTTCAGATTTCCGAAATCGTTATACCTGCTGGTAACTATTTTGTCTCCGCGTACTCCCGTTGCCGGATCCAGAGTCAGCGCCTCGCCGCTGCTCCAAACGTGCGCTATCATTGCTTGCGCCCACTTTGGTGTTACGATACTCGTGGCGCGTGAGAGCTTGGCAGGCCCTCCGCCCGTCCAGCCGTATTGATGTTTGACGTAGATCCGCCAGTAGATGTCATCATACTGCTTTCCCTTGTTCACCACTTTGCCTGTGGGGCTGTCACCGAAAAACACCTTACGATTGCCCACGCCTCTCTTGCCTTTTTCGTAATAACAGAGCATGGATCGTCCCTGACCGCCATAAGCCTGTTGATTATCCAATCCGCCGCTGGATTCCGTGTAATTTTTCTCCTCTCCGTCGAAATCGTCGTACCAGATGACGGATTCGTCGGTCTGGTGTGGCTGCTGACGCGCCATCACGATGCTGTCAATTCGCGGCACATCCGGCGCATCTCCTCCCTGAGCCGTCCCTATCCCGGAACTCCAGACAGCACAGATTAAACAAAGCGATAATGCTCTCATTTTAGTAATCCTCCTCTATTATACATACGCTTCACGCTCCACTTCATGCACCTTGCCATTCACTTTGATTTTCGAGTCGCCGAAACCGTGAAATACGCGGACTTCAGACGACCATGCTATGGATGCTCCATCCATACTTCGCAGTGTGAAAAGTGCGGGATTCTCATACGTTACGCCGTTCCACGACAAAGCATAGAACGCCGTGAATGTGGGACATTCCACTAAAAAGCCATAGGGTGGCAACACTACCTTCCCACCTTGGCTGGACTTCAGCGTATAGTTCTCAGTGCCTTTATTCACGATCACTCGCACATCTTCCGCGAATGGCGGAGACGGGATTTTTTGGAACACTGTCAACTGTACCTTGTGGTCGTCGCTCAGGAATTTATGCTCCGCCAACCGCATTCTGGATGTGATTTCATTCAGCGGTGAAAGCACCTCGTATGTGTTTTTCACGAACCTGTCGAACAGGCACATGCCCTGCGTCCAGCCGTTATGCCCTCTGGCGAAGTAATGCGGATCTGGCTGTCCGGGTTCGACGGGTTCCGGTTCGTCCGTTGATTCCTCTTTCCAATAGAGATGACCCGGCACGTTGTGATAGTGCATAGGCCGCCCGATGCTGATATGATGCAGGACGTACTCAGTCGCCGATGAGTAGTCATAGCCGTATTTGCCGTACATGCTTATACAGTCGCGGTAGACTATCTCGAACAGCGGGACGACGGTTCCGCCCAGCGCATCCACGTCCAGATTGTGGTAATATCTGCCGCTCACGCCGGTCAGCCCCTCGAAGAAATCGCAGTGTGGTATCGCCCATTCGCGTCCGCACTCCGAGCCGAAATTGCCGAAAAGCTCCCGCGCATAGTCTGAAATCTCGCTCTTGTATATCATATCATCCCACAGGGTCAGCGGATGCTTGGGATCGAAGCATTCGTAAAGCCCGGCGGCGTAGGTGGTGTCGATGAAATAGGAGTTGGGAGCGAAAAGCTCCTTGACCGCTGGCAGATTCTGTGGTCGCTGCGCCAGTTTCATCGCTTCCCGCGAGCACGTCAGGTATGCCCGTCCACCAGCCCAGAGTCCGCCTCTCGTTAAGCTGCCATCCGGTCTTTTCATTATGAGGTTTTCGTCCCACGATGGTGAGTCGCGGTAGATGTCCTGATAGTTATCGTGGAAGCAAAAGGTATAGCCCAATTCCTGAACCCGCCGGGAACATTCCGCCAGATCTGCGTTTCCGCCGCATTCCGGCGCGGCTGGCAATATGTCCGGATGCTGATTGTCGTAGCCCCGATGAATCCAGCCGCCCATGATGAACAGCACCCGGTTGAGTTTGAGGTCTCGCTTCAGATGCTCCGCCACCTGAGCCGCCTCTTTGAACGTCCACTTCATGGTAACTGACTTCTCGTTTCCATCCTCGTCGATTCTGCGGGACAGCACGCTCCACAGCTTGAAGTTTATCGCGCCGAACAGCTTTTCCGCCGCAGGATATTTCCTCAACTTCTCGCTCCACGGTACCAGCCAGCCTTTTTCCGCTGCCGTCTTCCGATAGACTCTGGCTATAGTGACATAATCCGCTTCGCCCAGAAACTGAATTCTGAACGCCTTCGCCGATTTCCGCAGAGAGAGCGACGCCGATACCACCTGCTTTGCGTCCGCTATTTCCTCATCCGGCAGCGTACTCTGTATTTCTGCTGTTACGTATGGATCGTGCCACGTCACCAGGGCCGCTGATCCATTCTTCACCATCCCCAGCATCTCCATGTGGCATCCCTCGTAGGAAAATGTCCCAAAACGGTGCTTAAAAGACTTGCCGCTGTCGGCGGATATGAGAAGCCCCAACCGCACCGGGACGAGCATATATCCTTGCTCCTCGTCCGTTACCCAGAGCGATTCGTCCAGCAGTCGTATCTCCTCTAACTCCGTTCCCCGCGCTGATTTGTAAGATACCTCCACCGTTCTCCCGTCTGCCAGCAGTTCTATCCTGATGGTAAGCTCAACGGCCGCGCTATGGTATAACAGCCGGATAGCATTGCCTTCCGCATGAGCCTGAAAGCCGCTCAATGGTAATCGCTGGCCTTCGCCGTCTGTCTTTATTACGACTTCGCCCATGCGCTCCGCGTATGGATTGGAATGCCATTCGACGTCGCTCTGCTTGTCCAGAAAATAGTAACAGCCGTTCTCAGGAGAAATGCTGAACTTCACGAACTCACTTTCGATGGATACTACTTCACCAGACATACGTTCCGTCAGTGCTCCATGATCCATTTCCATAATCGATCCTCCTTCATAAGTAGAACGAGGCTGCCAGCCCGTCTGCAAGCAAGCTGCCAGCTTGCTCTTGCCATACATACATATATTCTCCACTCCAGTCGGTATAGTAGCATACTCACTCCATTACGTCAACATCCGCGCGGGAGGGCGAAGCTCCATACGCATTAAGCTAAGTGAAAAAGTGTTCTAATAACTGAATAATGTGTCTCTTGTCATTCCAGCGTAGGCTGGAATCCAGTGGCAGGATGGGCATTTCTTACATTACAGAATCTGCCGATCAAACCACTAAGTACCTGTAAAAGTATAACTTCTTTTTTTGTAGGGGTGGGTAAACATTTTCTGATGAAATCAGAAAATGTTTACCCACCCTCATCAATGTGTTCGGGCGATTTTGCAGTTGACATCCTGGCACAGTTATGTAATAATCGCAGATGCTGGAAATTGGCATTGCAGACCCATATACTCCATAACAGAAAGGAACGAAAATGTTTGACATTGATCTGGAAAAATATCGGATTGTAGATATATCATACGAGGTCGTCCCGCCGGGAAGCGATGACAGACCGTTTGTCATAGAGCGAGGTCTTCTGGCTGACAGAGCCTACAAGCATGATGTCACCAATACTCACAGCCACGTGGGAACGCACGTGGAAGCGCCTGCGCATTTTTACGATGGTGGCAAGGACGTGACCGAACTTCCTCTGACCACATATTTCGGCAGAGCGATCCTGTTGGAGATCGACGACGCTCAGGAAAATCTGGCGATACTGCCGCCCTTTCTGGAAAAAGCTATAGGCGACATTATCCAGGAGGGCGACATAATCATCTGCAGAAATAATGACGCGGAAAGCCTGAAAGGTAATAGGCCAAAGCCGCATCTAACTCCTGAAGCAGCTCAATGGTTCCGAGATCACAAGATAAAGATGCTGGGGATTGATAATAACGTGAGGCTGTCGGATGGTATCCCTGCCGGGAGAAAGCTCCATGATATACTGATGAGCGATGACATACTGCTGATCGAGTGGCTGGACAACCTGGATCAGTTGAAGAAGCGCGAGTTCTTCCTCATGTCTCTGCCATACAAGGTGAAGATCATGGACAGTTCTTGGTGCAGGGCGATCGCCATCGAGGATAAGGGCTGAGGATTCTTCGACGCGGGGATGGGGAGACACGGAGACTGGCGATGGAAGCGATAGTCGGGAATGTCACTCTCCATCCTCTTGATATATTCCGGCTTCTTTGGCGGTACGTTCATGACCAACGGGCGCATTTGTCAGTTGGGGGAGTCCTCCAGCGCGAATAATTCCTGGAATCTTCCGTTGACCCGTGCGAGCCTCAAATGCAACAGATGATTGAAGCCAGTTTCACTCCAGCGCATCCCAACTCCTTTAAAGCGCTGCTGGATGAGCCGTTTGCAGGCACTTTCCACCATGCCACTTCCGATGGGCAAGCCTGGCTCCTTGAATTTCTGATATTGGATGTGGTATTGATGTGTATTCAGATATTCATACAGGTTTCTCAATGGCATAGGAACAGGACAGGTGACCAGATTCCTATAGTCAATCAGACCTGATTTCACCCCGTGAAGTGATGAGCTTCACTTTTCCCTCGACACTTTTGGGCACGAATCCGGTGTCATATTCTTCTACCGTCGAGAGGTTCTTCTCAGTACCATCTGCGCTATCCGCCGACCTCTTTATTCCATTCAATAATACTATCTATCTTATCTCTTAGAGTCGCTTTAGGTTTAAAACCCAGCATACGTCCAGCTTTCGTTATGTTGGCTATCGAATTTCTTAACTCTCCTAGGTGCTTTTCAACAAAGATCTGACTAATTTTTGGGTTGATTCTCGAACACAGGAGTTCTGCTATCTCATTTACAGAGGTAGCGATACCAGTTCCCACGTTGAAAACCTCATGGCTAATACCACATTCCATTGCCTTTAAGTTGGCGTCCACAACGTCGTCTACATAGATAAAATCTCTGCGTTGCTCGCCTGTGCCAAAGATCAGCGGTGGCTTTCCTTGAAGAAGTCTATTGATAAAAATAGTCATTACCCCAACGTAAGGTGTAAAAGTCTGTCCCTCTCCATAAGTGTTGAAATAGCGTAAAATGACGCAATCTATCCCAATATCCTTTGTGATTCTCAGGCAATATTTTTCACTTGCTAGCTTGGCGATACCATAGGGAGATAGCGGTTCAGTAACATGTGTCTCCTCAATTGGTACTGGTGCGTCCGAATCTGCATAGACTGCCATAGAAGAAGCATAGATGATTTTCTTGACTTTTCTATCCATGCAAGCTTTGAGTAGACTAAGCGTACCCATAATATTGATCTGCGCGTCTTCATAAAATCCCCTGTTAGAATCACGAATACTAACCCGCGCGGCTTCGTGAAAAACTATGTCTACTCCTGATAGGGCTTTATCTAAAGCCTTTGGGTCTAGAATGTCTCCTTCAATGAATTTTGAATCCTCCTGTATATTTTCACGCTTCCCCATATAGAGATTATCTAGAATCACAACTTCCATTCCTGTTTTCAATAGCTCTCTGGCCAGGTGAGAACCAATGAATCCTGCGCCGCCTGTAATCAGAGCTTTAACATATTTCATTCCAAACCTCGCTAGAGCAGTGCTCTACAATCAATGTAATTTTCTGAGGTAATGACAAAGCCTTCTATATCATTTCCTGCAGATACAGTCGTCTGAGAAAAGATAACCGAATTGCGGATCTTTATAGGATTTTCTATAACAACGTTGTTCCCAATAACGGAGTTAATGATCTCTGCACCAGGATGTATATTAACACCGTTTCCAATCACCTCAGTCTTATTTTGCCTGTTAAGTTCTTCCATATTGCACTTTAGCAGATCCCAGGGATAAGACATATTAATATCCCAATTAATGACTTCCGCGACTTTTACATTATAGCCATCGTCAATCAAAATCTGGATAGCATCAGTTATTTCATATTCATCTCGCATTGCTGTTCTCGGAGTTCTCCGAATAGCGTCGAAAATATGGAGACCAAACAAGTATAACCCACATCCTTTTAGTGTATTGTGGATATAACGTGGCTTTTCAATCACTTGCTTTACAACACCATCTTCGCCTAATATAATGGCAAAGTTCCTCTTAATAGCCTCTACATCGTCCTCATTTTTGACTGCCAGTACCGCGCCTACATCGTCCTGCGAAAAAATATCTTTCATCAAGGTTAGTTCTTCTGATACGAAAAATATATCACCTAAGAAAAGAAGGAATGGAGTGGAGATATAAGTTTCCAATCTGCCAACTATACTTACCCCCGAAAACTAGACCACAGGTTAAGGTGGATTTGAGGTATAATATCTCGCACCCAAACCTCGTGGAGGAAACATATGTCAGTAAAACGCAGACGCCATAGTCCAGAATTCAAG
>SDBT01002781.1_pt1 | contig 30642 bp, 24 predicted proteins | sample 2277101 | NCBI WGS metagenome assembly SDBT01 (sample SAMN10404973, study PRJNA504765) | marine sediment metagenome | isolation source: marine sediment core GS10_PC15, 103 cmbsf | place: Arctic Ocean: Southern Knipovich Ridge | collected 2010 | reverse complement strand
GTAGCGACGATACCAGCGATCCATGATCCTTCTCCAAGTGCTACAAATTTTACTACAAAACGACGTAAATGCTAGGGGAAATTAAGGAAATCACGTGTTTCGAATCCTTAATCCCCTGTTTTTATTAGCCCGGTTCCAGAGACCGGGCATTTCTTCGGTAAACGGTTTTCAGATGCCTGGGGGTAACGGATGGATCAAATGGGTGATTTGCCCACTTCTGATAGACCTACTAAACAGCCTCGAGCGAGCTTTGGTCTGCCGGTCTATAACGGTGGGAAGTTTCTGCATGAGACTCTCGATTCGATATTGAACCAGAGCTGCGGGGACTTTGAGCTGATTATCTGCGACAATGCGTCGACGGACGATACTGCAGAAATCTGCCAGGCGTATGCTGGGCGCGATGACCGTATCCGCTACTACCGCAATGAAAGGAATATGGGGGCCGCCTGGAACTATAACCGTGTTTTCGAGTTGTCTCGGGCTCGGTATTTCAAGTGGACCGCGGCTGACGATCCAATTGATCGGCGATTCCTTGGATCTTGCGCCGACATGCTCGACAGCCGGCCCGATGCGGTTCTGTGCTATCCACTCACAACAGTGATCGATCTTGAAGGCGAACCGATGTTATTAGATGCCGATGACCTTGAACTGGACATTGATGATATCGTAGCTCGGTTCACCCGATGCATGGACCCGATGAGCCTCAGTCATAACCCGGTTTTCGGCCTGATGCGTCGTGGGGCGTTGGCCCGGACGCAGCTGATAGGGTCATACCTCTCTTCGGATCGTTGTCTCATGGCGGAGCTTAGTTTGCTGGGAAAATTCTCACAGTTTCCCGAGCCACTTATTTTCCGACGAAAGCATTCGGGCAATATTGGCACCAGGCCGGAACATCAGAAATTTTACTCACCACATCTTGACGGTCAGATCGTCTTCCCTGAATGGCGGGTGATGGCTGAGCACTACCGGTCAATAGCGAGGGCTGATTTGCCGAAGTCTGTGAAGCTTCGGCTGGTAGGGGCGTTGGTGAAATGGGCCTGGAAAAAACGAGGCGTTCTTTCCTGGCAGGTTCGTGGGGCGGCAGGTGAGAAGGTTCGCAGATGTCTGGGTCGCGCACCGGCCGAGTGAAAAGTCTGCAATAATCAGGCGGTTAAGACTTCAGCTTCGATATCCATCTCCGCCAGTTGTTGGGCGATTTCCTGGCGGTAGATTCCGTTCATCACAATAACCAGGTCAGGTTTGTATTGCATCAGGTGCGAAGGCTCGACGATCTGCTGGCCTGTGCGGGGTACGAATTGGCCGGCCTTGTTAGGATTTGCGTCGACGGCCAGTGCTATCTGGTCGGTACCGATGCCGAGGGTATTGAGAAACGTTACCCCCTTTGACCCCGTACCCCAGATAACAGGGCGGGTAGAATGTTTTGAAAAATTCTTCAGTTTCCCCTGCCAGGTTTGAAGATAAAGTCTGTGCTGCTGGCTGAATTGGTCTACTAAGGAGTCTATCTGCTGGCCTGGGGTATCAATTTCCTGGTAAGAAGTTCCATTGGCAGAGACTGCCTCAATAGCCAGGAACTGCTTGCCGAAAACTTGGCGAACCTCTATCGGCTCGAACCCAGCCCTGGTGAAAATGCCCGTCAAGGCCGCCGGCGTGTAGTACCCGCAATGTTCGTAGATAATGTCCCAGATGGCCAGGCTCTCCAGCATATACAGGCCGTTGGGAACCTCGAAGTACACTGGTGCCCGGCCGGTGCTTTTGATTGTCCTTGCCAGGCCGGTCAAAAACTCCAAAGGCCTTTCGATGTGTTCCAGAACGTGCCGACAGCACAGGAAGTCAACCGGTCCGGTCGCACTTTCGGGGGTGAAATACTCAGGGACAATGGTTATTGGTCTGACGGAATCGACTGGGTTTTCGTCAGGGACGAAACTCGGGTCGAAGCCAACTCCCCGGTTCGAGCCCTTGTCGCATAGCGACGAGAGAAATTCCCCGTCGCTGCAACCTATCTCGACGATGTCCTTGTCGTTCAGGTCGTAGCGATCGACGAGTGAGTCTGTCAGTTCGTCGGCAAATTGGACGAAGGTTGGCGAAAAGTGCAGCGGGTTGGAATAGCTGCCGTCGTATCTGGCCAGGGCCGGATCGAATGCAGTGTTGTAGATGAATTGGCAGGTTGGGCAGTAACCCAGGTCAATGTCGGCGCAAGGTGCAGTTTCGGCCTCCGCCCGGCTAGGCCAAAGTACATTGCAGAAAACCGGCATGGACTCAGCATGGAAAAAAAGTGTCAGCGAAGAATTTTCACAGGCTGGGCATTTCATCGGTTGGTCTTTTTTATACAGCCAGAAGCTCCGGGGCCAGGCCCATCTTGGCCAGGTTCGCCGAAATCTCCTGGCGATAGATCTGGTTCATCATGATTACCAGGTCAGGTTGGAAGTCCTTTAGAGCAACGGGGTTTTCAATTCGATGCCCCGTCCCGGGCATATATTTCCCGTGCCTGTAAGTGCTTATATCGACGATGCATCCAACTTGTTCATCGATACCCAGTGTGGTCAGGAACGCAACGCACTTTGATCCCGAGCCCCAGATAGCAACCTTCTTGCCCGACTCGCAGGCCCCGATGACAGTATTTCGCCATTTTTCAATGCTTCCAGGGCAGGTGGTTGAAAACTTATCGACGGCCTGGTTGAGCTCGGCCATGTCATTTTCTAAAGGAAGTGGATCATCAGCGATCGCTCGTCCGTTGGATACCTGTCCGACGAGCAGGATATACTGGTCGTCAAAATCCAACTCCAGTTCGATCGGCTCAAAGCCCGTCCCGCGGAATAGCCTGGTAAGCGAGCCGGGGCTGAAATAGGAGCAATGTTCGTAGTAGATGTCCCAGAATGCTCCTTCTTGCAGTACGCGGAGCACATCGGGTACTTCCCACAGTGCGAGCGTGCCGGGCTTGTCGCCAACGGCGTCGTGAATCATCTGCATGAATTCACCGGTCGGGCCGATGTGCTCGAGTGTATGCCGGCAAGAAATTGCATCACAGGGCAGGTCGGCGCATTTCCTCGAATAGAAATCCTGAATGAACCTGACGTTTTCGGGCAGATCCTCCTGCTGGCGGAGCGGGTCGTATGTCGGGTCGATCCCAATTCCGTTGCATCCGCCTGCCCGGCAAAGCTGAATGAGAAAATCACCCTTGCCGCAGCCGATCTCGATAATGTCCTTACCGCGGAGGTTGTATCTTTGAAGCCATCTTTCGATAAGCGAAGTAAGGAAAGCGTTGAACCTAGGCGAGGCCCCTTGCGATTCCTCATACCCGCTGGAATACTTTTGGATTGTCGGGTCGTAGTTGATATTGGCGATGAAGCCGCAATCCAGACAAAAGCCAAGTTCCAGGTCGCGCCTGGGCCAATCAATAGCCTCCTGGCGGGACTGGAAAAGAAGGCAACTGTTTGTGGGTATATTCCGAACGGTATAAAAGCTTTTCATCCGGCCGGCGAAACAGCTTGGACATCGGGCCGAGGAGCTATCTGATTTCGATTGAGTATCGGGCATTAATGATCCTTGGTTTTTTCAATCCCGCGTGTGGGTTACACAATTTTCGGGTCAGGGATTGGAATGATAAATTTGCCGCCCTTGTTTCGATAGTCAGCCTGCTGAGCGAGTATTTCCTTCGAGAAGTTCCACGGCAGCAGCACAGTATGATCGGGCATTTCCTCCAACAGCCTCGCCGGCGGGTGGATGGGGATCTGAACGCCGGGCATGAATTTGCCCTGCTTGTGGGTGTTGCGATCAACTACGAAGTCGATAATTTCCGTGCCGATCTTTACATAGTTGAGCATTACCGTTCCCTTGGCGGCGGCTCCGTATGCGGCGATGCTATTGCCCTTGCTCTTGAGATCGATCAGGAGCTCTTTCATTTTCTTGCCAATTTGCTCAACTCGATTGGCGAAGTCTTTGTAGTAGTCCCAGCTATCCATGCCAAGTTGGGTTTCTTCTTGGAGCATCCCCTTGACGAGGGGGCTGACGTTTTCGGTTTTACCGAAGTAGTAACGCAGCGACCCACCGTGGATTGAAAGGTGGCGGACATCGTTAAGGAACAACCCATGCCTTCTAAATAGTCTGTCGACCGAAAGTACAGAGAAGTAACAAAGGTGTTCGTGGTAGATCGTATCGAACTGACATTGTTCGACCAGGTCGCGCAGATAAGGCGCTTCGATAACGACAACGCCACTATCTTTGACGGCGATACTCAGCCCGGCCACCAGGCCGTTGGTATCAGCTACATGGGCAAGGACATTGTTGCCGATTATCACGTCAGCCTGCTTGCCATCGGCTACTAATTTCTGGGCTAAGTCCCGGCCGAAAAAATCGCATAGTGTGGGCACGCCGATTTTCTCTGCCTCGCGTGCGGGCCCGTCTGCTGGGTCGATGCCCAAAACGGGTATATCGACCTCGGCGAAGTTTTTCAGGAGGTAGCCGTCGTTGCTGGCCACTTCCATGACCAGGCTGTCTTTACCCAGGGATTGGCTTTCGATCAGTTCCAGTGCGTTTTTCCGCGAATGATCCAGCAGGGCCGGCGAGAACGAAGAATAGTACGGGTAATCCTGGCAGAACAGCACCTCCGGCGGGACGGTTTCGGTAATCTGCACAAGAGCACATTCGGGGCAAAAGGCCACCTGAAGAGGGTAGGTGGGTTCTTCTTCATCCAGCTGCTGGCGGGTGAGTAGGCCATCAGCTAAGGGCATCATTCCTAAATCCAAAACCGGATCCAATCCTTTATGCCCGCATGAACGGCAAGTTGCATCGCGGCAGACGTCTTGAATGTTTGGTGCAGTTGCGGTCATTAATTCATTCCTTCTTTGGCCTGGTCGACTTGAGTGGTTTTAGTTAACCGAAAACCTCAATGAACTATCGAGAGTGCCTTCTTCGAGCAGCTTTCGGATGTGGGCAATACGCTGATACTTTGAGCCCTCGAATTGCTCCAGGGTCAGGTCGGACTTGCGATAGGCTTCCAGGAGCTGCTGGGCGCCCTTGTAAGCGTCCCACTTTGTCTCGAATTCGCTGAATGTCTCGCTGATTTTGTTGCAGTTGACATTATAGTTTCGCGTGTCAGCCGACGCGGCCGAGGCATATTCGACGTGCGAGTTAGGAACAACTTCGGCGACGATCTCAGCTATATCCCGGATGCGATAGTTGTTGTTGGTCGATCCGACGTTGAATGCCTGGTTGCGGACGACGTCTTTCGGCGCTTCCAGCACGCAACTGAATGCCAGTGAGATGTCAGCGATGTGTACGATAGGCCGCCAGGCCGAGCCGTCAGATTTCAGGAAGACCTTGCCGGTCGTATAGGCCCAGGCGACAAGGTTGTTGAGAACTAGGTCGAACCGAAGTCTTGGCGATACCCCAAAGGCCGTTGCCGATCGCATGAAGGTAGGCGAGAAATTCTCATCTGCCAGTGGCGCTACGTCTAATTCGGTGTTCACTTTTGACTCGCCGTAGGGTGTAACCGGGTTGAATGGCGATTCTTCCGTCAATTGTCCGCCATCTGCACCAGCTCCGTAGTTGCTGCATGAACTTGAAAAGATAAACCGTCCCACGCCGGCTGATTTCGCAAGCTTTGCCAGCCGGACTGAGGCCTTGTGGTTGATCTCGCTGGTCATACCCGGATTCAGGTCGCCAAGTGGGTCGTTCGAGAGCCCAGCCAGGTGGATAACGGCATCGAAGCCTTGAAGGTCTGATTCGTCAACGTCGCGGATGTCCTTTTCGATAGTCGTAACCTGCTCGTCCAGAGATCCGAATGTGCATGTTCGATATAGGTCGCTGTCGAGGCCTACTACAGCATGGCCGCGTTCGAGCAGCATCGGGACCATCACCGTGCCGATATAGCCGCGATTACCGGTAACCAATACGTTCATTTTACATTCTCCCATGTTTGCCAGGGGGGATTGCCGCTATCCCATAAATCCTGGAGTAGTTTTTTGTCTCGTAAGGTGTCCATACACTGCCAGAAGCCGGAATGGCGGTAAGCTATGAGTTGGCCTTCAGCGGCTAGCCTTTCCATTGGTTCGCGTTCGAACTGGGTATCGTCGCCGTCGATGTAGTCCATCACCTCCGGCTCGAGGACGAAGAAGGCTCCGTTGATCCAGCCTTCAGCGGTCTGGGGCTTTTCTGAAAACTCCACTACCTTGTCGCCGTCGAAGACAAGGTGACCGAATCTGGCGGTTGGTCTTACGGCTGTGACGGTAGCTAACTTGCCGTGGCTGCGGTGGAACTTGAGCAACTCATCAAGGTTCACATCCGAGACCCCGTCACCCCAGGTCAACATGAACGTCTCGTTGCCGATGTGGGGGGCCAGTCGCTTTATCCTTCCGCCGGTAAGAGTCGAGATGCCGGTGTCGATCATTTGCACCGTCCAGTCAGGATTGTGGTTATGATCGCGCAGAATTTGGCCGTTCTTGGTGTTAACGGTGAGGTTGGACGTCAGCGATGCAAAGTCGACCATGTACTTCTTTATGTACTCGCCTTTGTATCCCAGGGCGATAATGAACTGATCGTGTTTGTAGGCCCAGTAGTGCATCATAATGTGCCAGAGAATCGGCCTGCCGTCGCCGATTTCCACCATCGGTTTGGGCTTAACGACCGTCTCTTCGGACAATCGAGACCCTACTCCACCAGCCAGGATTGCTACTTTCATAGCTTTACCCCTGTAACAGCCGGGTAGATTCTCGCTCAGCTAAAACCTGCACACACAAGAAATAGCGACAACGAGCCCAGGCCCAGCCTCAGCCAACGAATCGTTTACTTCAGTCTAAAATAACACCGTAACTGCTTTTCCTGGCTACGGTTGTCGATGTGTTTTTTCCTGCCCGCAGGTGGTGTCCTGTGCCTGCGGAGTCGGATCATCAATTATCATCGGACTTTACTGATTCGGCAATAGAGGAAATCCGGTTCCGCTGGAATTATAGCCGTCTGATCTTTCTTCGATGTAGAATTTAAGATATAGGTAATGAAGAAGAATTTACTTACAAGCCAGCCTTGTCGGCTATCTTCTTCCAGCAAGCACTTTTTATTTCCCCTGGTTGGATGGTTTCTAATCTTTTTTGCTGTTTTACAGCCATTTCGCACTCGTATTAACGCTTATGCCATTGTCAAAAAAGGTCTTTTCTGGTATCCTTTATTTTAGATTTCGGGCTGGCTTGGTGAGGGAAAACTGTTGGCCGGCCCCCAAAAACGGAGATGTCTCTTGCGCAGAGACAGCGATAGGTCGATTTATATCTCTGTAGCCTCGTTGTGTCTTGCGCTTTGCGTGCGTAGCTTGAAAGGAACAAACCTGATGCTATTTAGTCTATCTGCCCGGAAAGTGCTTGGTTTATTTTTGGTTCTATCGCTTGTGTTGAGTGGCCTGTCGGCAGGGGAAGTCTCGGCTGCTCTGAACTATGCCCAGTCAGAGATTGACGGCGATGGGATAGATAACGACGGTGACGGCTACACCGATAGTGAAGATACCGAGAGCCCCAGCCACTATGAGGGTTACGGCACCGGCTCTACCGGCGGAATGGGTGGGACGGTATATTGGGTCGATTGCTCCCTGGGCGACCTTGCTACAGCCCTCGATCCCCATGCAGGTACATACGCAGACCCTTGCGGGATCAGGAAGGCTCTGGAGGCCAGCGGCGCGAGAGTTGTCAAGTTCGTCAACGGCGGAACCATTACGCTCAACAGCTCGATCAACATAAAATACGGCAATATAACCATCGATGGCTTTAGTGCGCCAGCCCCTGGAGTAACGATCACTCACACCCAGGCCACCCACGGTGGAATCATCATTTCTCCAGCCAGGGGAGATTACCAGTCGAATTACATCATCAACCATATGAGGTTCGATGGCCTGTTCGATGAGTATGACAGCCATACAGTCGGCTGGGCGCTTCTCTCTGTCGACGCTGACAATTATCTGAATGTAGGTGGCCAGAGGGTCGGCAGCAAAGTAACCGATTTGATTATGGATCACCTGACGGTGTTTGACTTACAGGATAAGACCACACTCTGGGGTAATGTTGAAGACGTAACGTTCTCGAATAATTTATACTACCAATGCGTTCTTGCCACGCTGGTTTCATTTTATAATGGGTACTTCACGGTTGATCCTGAGGACCCAGAATCTGAAGTTATACCTTATGACCTGCTCAAAAATCAGATAAGCTTCCATCACAATGTCTGGGCGGAAAACGGCGAACGAAACCCGCAGCTTCGTGGGTGGATTCGTGATTTTGACTATGTAAATAATGTCGTTTACGGCTATTCCTATTGGCGCTGGGGCTATGGCGTTCGTATCAAGAACGTGGCCGGCGAAGAGTCTATATACGGCAACTTCATCAACAATTACTGGGTGCCCGTCAGAGATAGATACGATTGGGCGTTGGTCTACGGTAGTGCCGCGGGTTGGGATTCCGACGAGAATGGGCCTGGTTCGGTCTTACCGCAGGGGACGGTCTATACCAGCTCGAATATGGGTGAATTGTGGGTCTCGGGCAATGTCCTGCCTTCTGCGAACAGGGACCATTACTCGACAGTTTCTCAGCCGCGAACCGTACCCCCCTGGGCACAGGTTACGACCACCCCGGCGACGAATATTTACAAAACCGCCGGCCAGGCAGGGGCCTACAAGTACAGACAAGGTCGAGATCAGGAAGTGCTCGATCGAGTGCTGGCTGCGATTACCCCTCCCATTCGCGTCGTCAACACGGAGGTTTTCTACAACAACTCCGCATTTGACGGTAACAATTCTTCAGCCAACGCCGCAGACGATTCAGCAATCGCGACCGACAAGCAGGCGTTGCTGGCTGGCGGCGTAGCGACCTTCGCTAATTACACCAGCTACTCCAAAGGCATTAACGGCATTATGATCGATATCGTAGGACTGTCGTTTACGCCAAATGCTTCGGATTTTCAATTCAAGGTTGGAAACAATAGCACCCCGAGCGGCTGGGCGACGGGGCCTGCGCCGGCATCAATTACCCGCCGGGTAGGGGCAGGTTCCGATGGTTCGGATCGTGTAACGATTATCTGGGCTGACAATGCTATCGAAAAACAATGGCTGGAGGTAACGGCAAAGGTGACTCTGGGTATCCCATCGGATGACGTTTTCTACATCGGCAATGCCATTGGTGAGACGGGCAACTCCGGTTCGGGTGCTCAGGTCATGCCTACCGATGAGATAGCGGTGCGAAATAACCCAGCCTCGCTGGCTGTTAACCCTGCAGGCGTTACAAATCCATATGATTTCAACCGTGATCGTAAGGTCGGCCCGACAGACTCAATTATCTGTCGCAACAATGGTACGAACTCTTCGACGGCGTTGGGGTTGATAACACCTTAAAAACTGTCCGTCAGTGATACATGTGTAGCTTGAAAGGAACAGGCCTGATGCTATCGAGTTTATCCACCCGGAAAACGCTTGGTTTATTTTTGGTTCTATCACTTGTGTTATTCGGCCTGTCGGTAGGGGAAGTCTCGGCTGGGCTGAACTACGCTCAGTCAGAGATCGACGGCGATGGGATAGATAATGATGGCGACGGCTACACCGACAGTGAAGATACCGAGTGCCCCAGCCACTATGAGGGTTACGGCACTCAGTCAACCGGTGGTATGGGCGGGACGGTATATTGGGTCGATTGCTCCCTGGGCGACCTCGCTGTCGCCTCCGATGCCCATGCAGGTACATACGCAGACCCTTGCGGGATCAGGAAGGCCCTGGAGGCCAGTGGCGCGCGAGTTGTCAAGTTCGTCAACGGCGGGACCATTACACTCAACGGCACGATTTACATTAGAAACGGCAATATAACAATCGATGGCTTCAGTGCGCCTGCCCCCGGCGTTACGATTACTCACACTCAGTCCAACCACGGTTCTATAAATCTTTCGCCACGAAAGGGAATTCACGAGTCGAACTACATCATCAACCACCTTAGGTTTGACGGCCTGTTCGATCAGTATCCAGTCCATTCCGTCGGCTACACGATTCTCACCGCTGACGTTGATAATCCAACATACGTCGAGGGTCAAAGGGTGGACCCTAAGCTTACCGATGTGATTATTGATCACGTGACGTTGATGGACTCGCAGGATAAGACCACATTTTGGGGGGCAATTGAAAACCTCACGTTTTCGAATAACTTTTACTACAACGGCCATCATGGCACGCTGGTCTCTTTTTACGGCGCGTCATATGACCTGTTAAAAACCAATATTAGCTTCCACCACAATATCTGGGCGGAAAACGCCGAGCGAAACCCGCAGCTGCGTGGTTGGATTCGTGATTTCGACTATGTCAATAATGTCGTCTTCCATTACGGCTGGTATTACAACTGGGGTTACGGCGTTCGCATCAAGAACGAGCCCGGTGAAGACTCTATTTACGGCAACTTCATCAACAATTATTTTGTAGCCAACCGCAAGTTCGATTGGGCGTTGGTTTATGGCTTGAATCCCGGTTGGGATAGCCAAGAAAGCGGGCCTGGTTCGGTCTTGCCGCAGGGAACGGTCTACACCGGTTCGAATATGGGCGAATTGTGGGTCTCAGGCAATGTCCTGCCCCCCCAGAACAAGGACCATTACTCGACAGTAACCCAGGCGAGAACTGTTCCCCCCTGGGCACAGGTTACGACCACCCCGGCAACCGATATTTATAAAACCGCCTGGCTGGTAGGAGCCAACAAGTTCAGGCAAGGCCGGGACCAGGAAGTACTCGATCGCGTAATGGCGGCGATTACCCCTCCCATTTACATCGTCAACAAGGAAATTTTCTACAACAACTCTGCTTTTGACGGTAACAATTCTTCAGCCAACGCTGCAGATGATTCAGCAATCGCCACTGACAAGCAACCGTTACTGGACAATAGCGTAGCGACCTTTGCCAACTACACCAGCTATAGTAAGGGCATTAACGGCATTATGATCGATATCGAAGGACTGTCATTTACGCCTGACGCTTCGGACTTCCAGTTCAGGGTAGGTAACGATAGCAACCCGAGTGGCTGGGTGACGGGGCCTGCGCCGATATCGCTTACCCGTCGAATTGGCTCCGGTCAGGATGGGACGGATCGTGTAACGATTATCTGGGCTGACAATGCGATCGAAAATCAGTGGCTGGAGGTAACGGCAAAGCCAACTCTGGGGATTCCATCTCAAGAGGTCTTCTATATTGGCAATGCCATTGGCGAGACGGGCAACTCCGCATTGAATGCTCAAGTTACACCGGCCGATGAGACAGCAGTGCGCAACAACCCAGCCTCGCTGGCTGTTAACCCTGCCGGGGTTACAAATCCATATGATTTCAACCGTGATCGTAAGGTCGGACCGACAGACTCTATCATCTGCCGCAACAATGGTACGAACTCTTCGACGGCGTTGGGGCTGATCGCGCTTGTCGACAATCAGGAACCATCCGTCAGTGCAGGTAGCGACCAGAGCATTTCCCTGCTGGATATCGCTACATTGACTGGTAATGCAAGCGACGATGGGCTGCCCAACCCGCCCGGGACAGTGACCTTAACATGGTCGAAGGTTTCGGGTTCAGGTACGGTGGCCTTTGACGATGAAAACGCTGCCCAAACTACAGCCACATTTACAGCAGAAGGCGGTTACGTCCTTCGATTATCCGCTTTCGATGGGGATCTCATGGCCTTTGACGATGTTAACGTCACTGTAACCCCTGTTATAACTGGCGACGCGTTCCTGGAATCTGGCGGACAAGTGGTAATAGAGGCTGAGCATTTCGATACCAACGAAGCCAGGACTGATCCGACTGGCTCGGCTTATACAGTTAGTTCTGCTACTTCCGGATATGTGGCTGAGGGTTACATGTACCCAGCCGACGAGGATATCACAAACTCCACCTGGGATAACGCGGCAGAGTGTACATACAAGATCGACTTTTCTAATTCAGGTACTTATACCATCTGGTTGCGAAGGTATTTCGACGATGACGGGCATAACTCATGTTTTGTAGGCTTCGATGGTATCCAGGCTGGCGGGGTGTTTGACAATGTTACCGCTGGGACAAGTACCTGGTACTGGTATGCACACACTACCTCTGTCGTTATCCCGGCCGGGAGACACTTGTTCAACCTGCGCCGACGTGAACGCGGGTACAAAGTGGATCGCATCGTCATAACAAAAAATGGGAACACCCCCAGCGGTACCGGTCCGGCTGAGAGCCTTCGAGGCTAACGTATAGAGCCGTTTCGTTAATAACGCCCATCTCATTTTCTCCCGGGTCGATTTCTGCGCTTCTGATTGACCTTCAGCCGCTGTTGGTCAATACTAAAGGCTTACTATCCTAATCATCCCATTGGCCTTATTGGCGGGAGTACTTTCGATGAACATCAAAGCCGGTTTTGTTGTCTCTTTTTTTGTGATTTCAGCCCTGGTTCTTTCCACCTTTGTCCCAAGCGTCCAGGCGGGTCAGTCGGCTGCCGCCCAGGCCATCCAGGAAGAACTTGAGCGACTGGCTGGAACCCCTAGCCCTAACAAGACTGAGGAAGTTAATCTCGTCCCAGCCACCATCAAAGTCGAACCGCTCGAGATCGGTACAACTTTTGAGAAAACTACCGAGAAATTCGATAAGAAGATCGAAAGTTTCAAAATAAAAAACAGCGTCTTCTATATAGAAAACAAACCTAGGTTTCTTATAGGCGTTGAATCCAGGAGCTATGACGGCTCTTGGCTTCTTGATGCACTCGGCGTGGACATCCAGCCGGTGCATAACTCCCTCCAGGCCAATCACCGCCGGGCTATGAAGATCACCAAAACCACCAGCCCTGACGGTAGGGTGCATCTGGTCTGTAATTCAGACACTCCGGACCCATACGGCGATGCTCGAGTGCGGGAGATACTGAGAGGCGGGACTCTGACCTGGCTGGATTGGCATCTTGCAATGCGAGCTTACGGTGTCCTGTCGTATCGTGACTACAAGTTTGATCCCCTGTTTTACACCCCGCACCTTGAGGGCTGGCGGAAAAATACCAGCCATTACCTTGATTTGAATATGGATAACCCCGAGGCTCGTCAGCTTTACCTGAACTCCGTTCGATGGGGCCAGCAATACTTGCGAAAGTATCCCTTGCCCTGGATTGAATTGGTCAATGAAGTCAGCTACATCAATCCGAGCCCGACGGGAATAAAACAATTCCAGGATGAAATGAAGCGTAAGTTCGGTTCGATCTCCAAAGCCAACACCGCCTGGCGAACCGACTTTAAGGATTTCGCATCTGTAATGCCGCCGCTGAATATTCACTCAGCCATGCTTGTTAACGATCCAGCCCACGTGATTCCCCACGGCAAGGATTTCCGAAACGGCCTGTGGGTTGATTGGATCAAATTCTCCCAGGGCAGGACACATGAAGTGTTCAAAATGCTGGCCGATGACTATAAAACCCACGACCCGAAAGCGAATGTAACGTTCCAGAGTCCATACTTCCAGGGCACCCACGCACAGAGTCCCCCAATGTATAAAGATTTCGTGGACCTCTACGGCCATGAGGTTTCGCTGAGGCTTATTAAGGTAAAGGCAGGAAAAGAAAATTGGTCCGATATCAGTTCGATGCTGGGAATGTCTTTCAGCTATGATCTGATCTCTCGCGCCTTGGGCGATAAGCCGATTATGAACCAGGAATCTGGCGTATGGGGCTATCCCAGGGGTGAGTATGTAATAGGGCCAGCCGGAGTGCGGAGTTTCTTCTGGAACCAGGCAATCCACGGCTCGGCCGGGTCGGTACTGTCCTATTATTACTCCCCGTCATCCAGTAAGGGCGGGCTGTCTACCTTCGATCCGAAGCGGATGACCTTGGATGCAATTAAGGAAATGCCACTCGTCGGCAATGAGATAAACAACGTAGCTGAAATTGTTGTGTCTCGCCGGCGTCCCAAGGCTAAGGTAGCGGTGCTTTATTCTTATGAAACCGGTCGAATGCTCATCCCGAATGATAAATCACATCGATCGGCTGATTATATCGTCGATGTCGCTGACATCTATGGCCCGGTGCTGTTTTCAGGCGTTCCGTTGGATGTGATCGACAATGACATGCTGCTCGCCGAAGATCTCCGGCCCTATAAGGCAGTTTTCCTGGCACGAGCGATTCGCGTCAAGCCTGGCACGATTAGTAAGCTTGTTAAATACGTCTCTGCCGGTGGGACTCTGGTCGTTTCCGGCGAGTCTCTGATGATCGACGATAAGACTCACAAGCCTATCGACCCAGCGGCCCTGTTGGGGGGGAAGGTCGGTCCTGCGGTTATTGAAAAGGAAATCGTTAACTTCAAAATTGCCGATCTGCCCAGCCGGATAACCGAAGCGGTTAAGACCACGCCCCTCGATGGTGTGGATGACTTCTCAGGACTATTCAGGGGCAGGAAGTTTACCCCAACTACAGCTACAGTTCTTGGGACCACGACTAGTGGCGCCCCAGCCCTGACGGTTAACAAGGTCGGGTTCGGCAAGGTCTACTACCTTGCAAGGGAGTTTGACGGGCTGATTAGAAACAAGCTTACCAGATGGATAATGGCCCAGGCCAAGATCAAGCCGGACACTGAAGTAGAGTTGACGGACAAGTTGAAGACTAACTATGTGGAAACGCACCTGCTTTCCAAAGGCGGTCATCACCTCCTTTATGCGATGAACTGGGGTGGTGGACCGAGAAAGGCCAGGCTGAAGGTTCTCAAAGATCTGCGTGGGTCACAGTTCTTCGTTCGCGACCTGCGAACGCACGATTACATTTCACCTGATGGCTCGCCCGAAAAGCAGGCCTGGTCTGCTGACCAACTTGCTGAAGGTATCCCATGTGAGTTGGCGATGCATGATCCTCAAGTGTTTGTCATTGATGATGCATCCCGCGGTGAACTTGTCCTTACCGACTTGCCCGCCGAGCAAAAGGAGATTCTTTCCTGGCTGTGGCGCAGGACGCCTGAATCTGACCGGAAGATCCTGATCGACGCCTATTACGTTATGGAAGGTCGCATCCACGGCTACAAAATGCCAACCGCCGTCAAGATGATGGAGGATAACGGCTTCTCCGTCGAGCACATGGTCGGGCCTTTGGATAATATCCAGGCCCGGACGGCTGAGGATATCTCAGATGCCGCATTGGACGAATTCGACGTCCTGATTTTATCCGGCAACGATGGCCAGAACTATACGTTTGGTGGTGATGAGCAGATGAAAATGATCGCCGATTACGTCAGCAACGGCGGGGGGCTTTTAATTGCCTGCATACGAAATTGGCACGACTTGAAATCCAGTGATTTGTTGGCGATGTTCGGTATGGAAGTTGGCGCGTCGTACTTCTACGATTCCGAAAATGCCATCGCCGACGAACCGCTTTGGTTCACCGCTTCGGACATTGGCGATCATCCAATTGTTGAAGGTGTTTCCAAAGTCCATGTCATGGGCGCAAGGCCAATTAGGGGATCCGGCACGGCTGTGGTTTCTTCAGGGCCTAACTCGTACACGGACCATCCCTTCTCCGGCGAGGCCAGGACCGATGGCCCGCAGGCTATCGTAATGGCAGCCGAATTCGGCCAGGGCAGAGTTGTGGTTGTCGGGTCGGATTATCTGTTCCGCCCGGCTGATCTTTCCAAGGCTGACAACGGTAAGCTCCTTTCAAATATAATTAACTGGCTCGCCGGCGGTGCCCCAGCCTCTGAGCCAACTAAAGAGATGACTTCACCTGAGGTTGAAGCCAAACTCGCTGAGCTAATGGAGGAGATGACTCCAGCTGAAATTGAGGCCAAGCTCTCTGAGCTAATGGAGGAGATGACTCCAGCTGAAATTGAGGCCAAGCTCTCTGAGCTAATGGAGGAGATGACTCCAGCTGAAATTGAGGCCAAGCTCTCTGAGCTAATGGAAGATGTGACTGCCTCTGAAGCCCAGGCCCCCCAAGCTCCTGACGAATCTACCGCACCAGCCAAAATAGAATCTATCGAGGTCGATATCACTAACTACACTGTTTTGGAGCCGGTTCCCGCTTTGACGCCGGGCGAGACTACTGCCAAGCTCTGGACGCTTGAAGGGGCGGATGCAGCCGACTTCGCCCATGGCCAGTTGGTCGGAAACTTCAGCTATACGGGCAGTCGATCTTATCAGGCGACGCGTTACAAGTCGGATTTGTGGGACTGTCGAATCCTGTTGAACTGGAAGTCGGCCGGACATTGCATCTTGCCGCAAAATGCGCATCTCAACTTCGCTTATTACTCCCAGTATCCGTGTGAGGCTAAGATGGTGGTCGAGACGCCCGCCCAAAGTGTAGGCAAACGCTTTGAACTGGGAAAGAGGAAATGGACCTGGGTCTCTGTCCCTATTGCCGAGCTCAGTAATGGTGACAAGGCAATAGGCCAGCCCATGACTACTATCCTTATCAAGGCCGGCGAAGCTGAGACGGAGATGGAGATTTATTTCGATGACATTTCGATCACTGAGGGGCCGTTGGCTGAGCCGCGTTAATTAAACTTGACGACCGGGCTGAAATGCCCGGGAAACTTAAATCGAAAAAATGTCCGGGTCGAGCATAACATAATTGGCCCGGACTTTTTATTAGCTCGTTTTACTTGGCTTGTAAGTGGACAGGTTTTTTCTTCAGGGTATCGAGCATTTTGCCGATCAGCGTCGGCCATTTTGTTGGCTGGTCTTACTTGGCGCCCGGCCGGGCGATGGGTATCCTCACCCCTGTCGGGCATCTCGTCGATCAAGGATCGGTCAATCTGTCTGTCAGCGTTAGGAGATTTCAATGGCTGTTCAATCGTTCATCGGCCTGTGTTTACTTCTGGTGGTGGGACATCTATTGAGGATGAAGATTCGTCTTCTCCAGAAGCTCTACCTTCCTTCGTGTGTAATAGGCGGCCTGTTGGGCTTGCTGGTCATTCAGATCCTGCCGCTTTTGGGCATTGAAATCCCCGCAGGTTGGACAGCCGGTTGGGGCAAGCTGCCCGGCTTCCTGGTCAACATCGTCTTCGCCTGCCTGTTCCTTGGCGTTACGCTGCCGCGGATAAGTACTATCTGGAAGCACGCAGCCCCGCAGCTTGCCTACGGGCAGGTTGTCGCCTGGGGCCAGTACGTCGTTGGCATAGGGCTGTTTCTGGCAGTGTTGACTTATCTTTACCCGGAACTGCCCACGATGTTCGGCGGGATCCTGCCTGTCGGTTTCGAGGGCGGCCACGGCACAGCCGCCGCTCTGGCAGAGACGTTCGATAAGCTCGACTGGGCTGCAGGCAAGGACTTTGCCCTGGCAAGTGCTACAGCGGGCATAATAAGCGCTGTTATCGTCGGTATGATTCTGGTTAACTGGGCAGTCCGGAAGGGATACACCACCCGTCAGAAGTCGCCCGATCAGATCGCAGAAAATGATGCCATAGCCGTCATTCCCATTGACCGCCGACCTAGTGCGGGTAATCTCACGGTAAATTCCGATGCGGTTGAAGCGTTCTCGCTGCACATCGCCATTGTCGGCGTAGCCGTCCTGATCGGTTACGGAATCAAGCAGCTTTTGCTGTATCTGGGGGATGCTTCGGGCAATGAAACATTTGCAAGATTGACCGGTAGCTTCCCGCTGTTCCCGCTGTGTATGATCGGTGGGTTGGCGGTTCAGTTCTGCGAGCAAAGATACGACCGTCACAAGCTGCTGGATCTTGGCCTGACCAAGCGGATCCAGAATTCAGCGCTGGATTTCCTGGTTGTAGCTGCGATAGCTACAATCAGTATCACTGCTATCAAAGCTGCCCTCATACCATTGCTAGCTCTTGTCGCAGCGGGTATCGCCTGGAATGTTTTCTGCGTTACGGTGCTGGCTAGGCGAATGCTGCCCGATGCGTGGTTCGAGCGATCGATAGCTGAGATGGGCCAGTCGATGGGTGTTACCGCGACGGGGCTGCTGCTGCTTCGCGTGGTGGACCCGGACTATGAAACCCCCGCAGCCGACGCGTTCGCATACAAGCAGATCATGCACGAGCCGTTCATGGGTGGCGGTTTGTGGACATCGACGGCCATTCCGCTGCTTGCACTTTGGGGAGGCTGGCCTGTTTTCGGCATAGCCGCCGGCGCGATGACAGTCTGGATGCTGATTATTTTTGTCCCCAAAATGGTGAAGCGGGCGTAACATGCTCGCTCTAGGCCAGCGTCATGTTGTTGCGGTGTATGACCTCGTCGTAGAGTTTTTCGCCGAGTGCTTTGGCGATTTGTGAGCTTTTCTTGCCCTTGATCAGGTCGATCTGATCGGCTGAGTAGTTGGTCAACCCGCGTGCGATTTCGTCGCCGGCCGAATCGACCACGGATACGATCGCGCCGGTTTCGAACTTGCCGTCCACCCCTGTGATGCCGGATGCCAGCAAACTCTTGCCCGAATTCAGTAGCGCCTTGGCAGCACCTGCATCAACTACCAGCCTGCCTGAGCTGCGCGAGGCCAGGCCGATCCAGCGACGCCTGCTGTTGAGCTTGGCCTTGGCCGGGATGAACAGCGTACCAATCCGCTCGCCTGCGATGATGCGAGTAAGCACGTTGGGCGTTTTTATGTTGGCGATGAGCGTTACCTCACCTGCCCGGGCAACCATGGCCGCTGCCATAAGCTTGCTGGCCATGCCACCCGAACCGAGTTTGCTCTTTGACCCGTTATCCAGCGCGAGCGTGTCGGCATCGACTTGGGCGATAACCTCCAGAACCTTGCCGTCTTTAATCACGCCGTCTACGCCAGTCAAGTACACCAGCAGATCAGCCCCAAGCATGTTGGTAAGCAGTGCCGCCAGGATGTCATTTTCACCGAAGCGGATCTCATCAACCGCTACCGTGTCATTTTCGTTGACGATCGGCAGTGCGCCAAGTTCTGACAGGGCAGCTAGCGTGTTGCGGATGTTCAGGTATCGCGTTCGGTCCTCAAAGTCTGCCCTCGTCAGTAGCACCTGGGCGACGCGCACGTTTCGCTTCGCGAAAATATCGTGGAACGTTCGCATAAGCTGCCCCTGACCGACTGCTGCAGCGGCCTGGAGTTTGGGAAACGTCTTGGGCCTGGCATCGATGCCCAGCTCGCCCATACCCGCACCGATAGCGCCGCTTGCCACCAGCGAAACCGATATGCCTGAATCCATCAGCGCAGCGATTTGCCGGGCCAGGTTGGTAATCGATCGCCGGTCGAGCCTGCCCGCTTCATCACAGATAGCGGCGGTACCGACCTTGATCACTACTTGCCTGGCTTTGGCGACAATTTGTTTTCTAATGGCTATATCTGGCATTTTTTTCGGTAGTGCAGACCTTGATGACTACTGGCCTGTCTTGGGATAATTTGTTTTCAAAAAACTTTGTCTGGCATTTTTCTATGGGTAAAAAACTTATATAGTGTCGGTTGCTATCTGTCCCGATTTCTCTGCTGGGGTCCGTCCGAGGAGCTTACAAAGCATTTCGACGTTGCGACCGGTCGCTCCTTGTTGTGAAAGTACATACTGCTGTGCCGTTCGTCCAGCCTCGGTAGCCGATTCCGGATCAGCCAGCCAGTGATTCAGCGTAATTTCCAGTTCGTCGGGGTCGGCTACACGTACGCAGCCATTGTCGGCCAGCGCATCAGCCTGCGGGAAGTTAAACGTATGAGGCCCGAAGGCCGTGGGCCTGGCCAGGGCGGCAGATTCGATCATATCCGAACCACCCATGGGCACAAGCGATCGCCCGACAAAAACACAGCTTGCCAGGCTGTAGAATTTCCGCAACTCGCCCATGGTATCGCCTAGAATCACTGCGCTAGGGGCTACCTTATCGATGCACCCATCAGGATATTCACTGCGGCGGGCAAGGGCCCAGCCGGCAGATTCGATCAGTCCTGCAACTTCGTCGAACCGCTCCGGTTTTCTCGGCACGATCGCAAGGCGGGCTTGGGGGTGACCCTTTGATATCCGGAAAAAAATATTCAGCAGTATCAATTCCTCGCCAGGGCCTGTCCCGCCGGCAACTATCAGTCGATCCTCTCCCGTAAGAGCCATCGCCTGGGCCAGGGCCTTTTCGCCCTCGATGTTGCCGGTGACTTCGGCCGAGTCGAACTTCAACATGCCGGTAATGTGGATCTTGGATGGATCAACACCCAGTGATTTATACCGCCGGGCGTAGGCCTCGTCCTGGACGCCGATTGCATCAAGTCGGTTGAATAGCTTCGCTGCAAGCGGGCCCAGCTTTTTGTACCGCGGGTAGCCCTTGTCGGCGCTGATCCGGGCATTGACGACAGCGACAGGTATTTTTCGCCTGTTACACCCAGCAAGGAAGTTAGGCCAGATATCTCCTTCCATAAGCACTACCAGGTCAGGGCCGATGCGGTTGATAGCCCTCGCCGTTGCCCATGTAAAATCCAGGGGCCAGTGGAATACTTCATGGTCCGCTGCGAACAGTCGCCTTGCCGCTGCAATACCGGTATCGGTGGTCGATGAGATTACAATCTTAAAATCGGGCAACTGGCTGTGGAGTTGTTCGACGAGCGTGCGGGTTGCGTTGATCTCCCCGAGGCTCACGCCGTGGACCCAGATAACCGGGTGGGGGCCTTTGCGGATGGGGGCGGCTCCGAATTTCTCAGCTATGCCGTGGCGGTATCGGCCGTGACGGATCATCCGGTACAGCCAGACGGGGCTGGTAGCGACAATTCCAGCGGCATAAATGGCGTCCAGTGCGATTGAGAACATCGGCTTAAGGTATGTTTATATCGGTTAACTGTCAACGAAGCTGAGTTGATGTGGGTGGGTTACTTGGGTCCTTTTTGCGGGCCGGTGGTGTACTTGCCGATTGCCCGGGTCAGGTCGACGTCATTGATGTTGGCCAGCGTGCACAGCCAGGCGAAGACGTCGGCGAATTCCTCTTCCTTGTTCTTTTGGTCGTTACCGGCCAGGGCCGATGCCAACTCTCCAACTTCCTCGACGAACCAGAGGAACGTCCCGGCCGATCCTCTTGCCGAGTCGTGTTCGTAATAGTGCTTTCGAATAAGGTCCTGGAATTCTTTTATTGTCATCGCCGGGTATTCCTTTAAAGTTTTCTATCTGCGCAAAAACCGAGCCGTCGGCAGAAGTCCAACAGTCCATTAACTTCCCGACGGCCCGGACGTTGCTTGAGACGGTTAAGCTCTAGGCCTCGATAATAGCGCCAGTGGGACAAGTGTCAACGCATGCAGCGCAGTCGATGCAGGTGTCGGGATCGATTACGTACTTGGGTTCGCCCTCGGATATTGACTCTGCCGGGCAGACGTCCATGCACGAACCGCATACAGTGCAATCATCAGTGATCTTGAACGGCATTACTTACTCCTTACAGTCAGATCATCAGTAACAGGCTCGGGCTCCTTAGGCCCGAACGGATAGTAACTACATCATAATGATTTTTCCACCTTCAGTTCAAGAGGGAATTTTTTGGCTTTTTGGGCCTTTAGTTTTGCATCTCAAGCTTGCATATCATGGGTGGATAGCCCTAAACTGAGTTGAATATTAAGCTTGTCAGTAAGAACATTTGGCCAATCCACTTTTGGGCAATCCGTTTCGTGCCCTTTTGCCAAGGAGCAGACAATGAGTGATGTTTTGGATCATATCACAAATACCATCGGGAACACTCCACTTGTTAAGGTCAATAAGTTGATCACTGGCGGGGCGACGGTCCTGGCCAAGCTGGAAAGCCTAAACCCAATGTCATCGGTTAAAGATCGTATCGCCCTGTCGATGATCCTTGCCGGTGAGCGAGACGGAAAGGTTAAACCCGACACTTTGGTCATTGAACCGACCAGCGGCAATACTGGAATTGGCTTGGCGTTTGTGTGTGCAACGAGGGGTTATAAGTGCTTGCTGACCATGCCGGATTCAATGAGCGTCGAGAGGCGGAAAGTACTCAGGGCATTAGGTGCGGACCTTGTCTTAACTCCCGCAGCCGAGGGTATGAACGGGGCGATTAATCGTGCCGGCCAGATCATGGCTGATACGCCTGGCAGCTGGATCCCGCAACAGTTCAACAACCCTGCCAATCCTGAGGTTCACCGCAAAGTCACCGCCGAAGAGATTTGGGCAGCGACCGATGGCAAGGTGGACATGGTTGTTGCCGGGGTCGGTACGGGTGGTACTATCACCGGCATAGCCGAAGCTTTAAAAGCTAAAAATCCCGAGTTCAAGGCCATCGCAGTCGAGCCGGCAGAGAGCCCGATAATGACCCAGCAGCTCGCAGGCGAAGCCCTCAAGCCGGGCCCGCATAAAATCCAGGGAATCGGCGCCGGGTTCATCCCGGAGGTTCTTAACATGGATGTAGTAGATGAGGTTGTCCAGATAGATCAGGATACGTCGATGGATTGGGCTCGCAGGTCCGCAAAGATCGAAGGACTATTCGTCGGAATCTCATCCGGTGCCGCACTAGCTGCTGCCGATAAAATCGCAGCCAGGCCCGAAAATAAAGACAAGGTTATCGCGGTGATAATCCCGAGCTTCGGAGAGAGGTATCTCTCGTCGGCTTTATTCGCAGGTTTAGGCGACTAACCTTGTTTGTGGGCAGTCTTTATGAGACGTTTTGTTGATCTGCACACACATAGTACCGTTTCGGATGGTACTGTGAGCCCGCGGGAGGTTATCCACCTGGCCGATAAGGCAAAGCTGGCCGCGGTAGCGCTTACCGATCACGATACTACTGCAGGCCTGGCTGAGGCTCGCGCCGCTGCAGAAGCTTACCCTGAGCTGAAATTTGTCCCTGGAATTGAGATGTCCGCCAAGTGGCCTGGCGGTATTTTGCATATCCTGGGACTCGGTATCGATGAGGGATCCGAATCGCTTCAGCAGCTGGCAAGCCTGTTGCGCCAGTCTCGGGCGAGGCGAAACCCCAAGATGGTTCAAAAGCTTCAGGCCCTTGGTCTCGATATTGACCTAGCCGACGTTGAGGCCGTTGCTGCCGACCGCCGCGGACAAACCGGCGGAATAGTAGGGCGGCTGCACATGGCTGAGGCCTTGGTGCGAAAAGGGCATGTCAAAACTATCTCCGAAGCGTTCGGCCGATACCTCGCAGATGACGGGCCTGCATTTGTTGATAAGGAAGAGCTCGATCCGGCTGAGGCGATTTCAGCGATTCATCATGCCGGCGGAGTTGCGGTTCTGGCCCACCCCGCTCTATTGCGTTGCAGCAATTCAGCGCAGGTAGAACGTGTGGTAACGAGCCTTTGCGGTATGGGGCTCGATGGGATCGAGGCCTATCATGCGGAACATTCAGACTTGCAGACTCGCATGTATTTGGATCTGGCGAGGGCAAAGGGGTTGGGGGTAACCGGCGGGTCTGATTTCCACGGCTCGGCCAAGCCGCAGGTTATAATCGGTAAGCCCCGCGTGCCGATTGCAGCTTTTGATGAGCCTTGGCTGGCCCGGCTCCTAGGCTAAAAAAATCGTCCGATAATTAATCCATTCCGTTGTTGACAAAACCCGATAACGTGGTAGGATGCGCAATTGTTAAGGGCTTGCTCTTAGCTTATTGTTCAGAAGCCGTTCTGCAGCTCTTTCGCAGAATCTGACAAGGCTAATTGCGATCTTATCTCTTTTTTCTTTAAGTATGCCGTAACTACGTATTAAGCAATCGTGGAGGATCTGGCTAATGCGTAACAGCCGGGCCAATAGTCCGGCAAATCGTTTGGCATTACCTGCGGAGGTCAGTCCTGTGTGATTGGCGAAAATGCACGCCCTTCCATGGGACACAGCTCGATTGCTCTCGCCGGTGTGTCTCGTATTTGTGCCGCATCTGACCTATGCGGCGGGCTTTGAAAGCCTGTTAAGGAAAGATAATTGTTCTATTCTATAGGTCAATTCACCCGATGCTTCAGGCTCAGTGTGCTTTCCAGCTTGTTTCCAAATTGTTTCCTTGTAGGGGAATCCGTTCGCGCATATCGACGGATTGGGAATGTGCTGAAGCTGAGGCAGGGTAAACCTCGAAAGGAGAGACTGATGAGTAACACGAGGAGTTTTGTAACATTGTTTGTGGTGGTTGCAATTGCTGCAACGCCGGTGCTGGCCGACTGGGATGAAGGCGACGGCCACAAGATGCACTACCCACAACTGCCGGACCCGAATGGCTGGGATGTAGCTGCCACTCTAACCGGCCCGGCGTCGAACCAGATTTCGCGATTAGTTGCCGATGACTGGACCTGCAGCGAAACCGGCCCCGTCACGGACATCCACTTCTGGGGTTCCTGGAAGGGTGGACTTGTCGGCGTGATCGACCATTTCGAGATCAGCATCCATGCTGACGATCCGGCCGGTGTGGGCGGCTATTTCGACGACAACGAGTACAGCACGCCTCTGTATCGCTTTGACAGTGGTGATTTGGGCGAGGTGTGGTACCAGGGCATTTATCCCGGCGAGTTTACTTCGAGATTGTATGGTACTGGCGATCAGGGTTGGTTCGATCCTTACGATGGCACGGCCCTCTCCAATGACCACACGGAGATCTATCAGTACAACATCGTCCTTCCCCAAGGCACCGACTATTTTATCCAGACAGAGGACGAGGTTTACTGGCTGATGATCCAGGCTGTGATGGATCCGGTAAACTCACCTGCAGGCGCCGAGTGGGGTTGGAAGACATCGATGAGTGATCAACACCTGGACGACGCGGTTTACTTTGACGATTACGTACTAGTGCCTGATGGGTATGATCACGAAGGTTTGCAGATGCCGAACTACGTGGAACTGTACGACCCTAATGCGTCCACCGTGTCCCTGGACATGGCATTCGTGATTACGCCAGAGCCCGGCACGCTAACTCTGCTCGGCTTGGGCTGTGTTGCAGTAATGCGTCGCAGGAAGAAGTAGCTCACAGAAATTAATCCCCGCACCAGGCAAGTATTGCGGTGCGGAGCCAATAGCGGTTCTACTGATCGGCCTATCGGTGCGGCTCGAACTGAGGCGCATTGGTGGGCCGGTCTGCATTTAGTTCCGCCAGCCAGCGACGATCTGCGGAACTACAGCTTCCGTACGACTCCGATCACGACGCCCTGGATTTCAATGTTTTCAGTGTAGATCGGATCGAAGGATGCATTCGCCGGCTGGAGCCGGATGCGGTCTTTCTCACGATAGAACTTCTTAAGGGTAGTCTCCCCATCATCCAGCAGGGCGACAACGGTCTCGCCATTGTGGGCGACATTTCGACGTTCGCATATTATATAGTCCCCGTCGCGTATGTGCTCGTCGATCATGGACTCGCCGGTAACTTCCAGCACAAACGTCTCGCAGCGACGATCGAATAGCTCTTCCAGATCCAGCATTTGCTGATCTTCGATAGCCTCTATCGGCATCCCGGCAGCAATCCGCCCGAGAAGCGGTAAGTTTGTCGACCTCTCGTCTGGCAGGGGGAAGTCAGGATTGACACGCAAAGAGCGAGCGCTGTGTTTGGGCCCGCGGAGCAGAAGACCCTTTTTTTCTAATGCCCCGACGTGCTCGAAGATTGTGACCTTTGTCAGGCCCAAACCGTCGCCGATTTCCTGCATCGTCGGGGAATAGCCAGAGCGTCTGCGCCAATCGCGAATGAACTGCATTATTTGAAGTTGTCTTGGAGTGACGGTCTGCATTGACTGGCTCCTTGGTATTGGACTTGGACTCATCGGCTGACAAAGACAGCGATGTCCTAGTAATGGAAGGTCTGACCAGCCCGCCGGGGTCCAGGCCGGGGGATGCTATATCTTTAAGCGGGGCTGACCCTTGAGCCAAAACCCTGGTCTTACCGCTTCTAACAGCCTGCAGCGCCGGGCGGAGAAAACCGGGCGATGTCGAACGTCTTTGGCGGCAAAACAGTTGAGACAGCACTGATTTCACTGAGGCCCGCAGGTTGAACGGCTGCGATTGAGTGTCTAATCCGGCCGGGCCCAGACTGATTAGGGGAACTAAATTGCGTATCGAAGTAGAGCTCTGGGGCGCCTGTTGGGCCAGAGTTTTTGAATTGCCCGGCCAGGGGCTAACATAATCCCCACCGGGCCCGAACTGACAGATTGGTCTATTATCCATGGCCTCTTGCGCCTTTCATCACATCTTTTTCAGGACTGACCTGTGCGTTTTCAAACCACTCAAGCCAGAAAATCACAACTCGATGCGAATGGTTCGGCCTTTGTTCGCATCCAACGGTACCCTAACATCGGGCAAACGTCAACAATAGCATTAGACTTTTCTGGCAATCTTTTTGGTCTAAAGTGAGCTAGCCGGCAAGAAGCAGCCTTACCACAATATGTCGGGCCCTCTTGCGTTTATAGCCCAACTTGATGTATGTGGGGTAACTATCGGCTCTCTATGGCGGGTTGCTTTATGGAAATGTTGAGATCAATTTTTAATTGGGCTTTTGATGTAATCGGAAAAAAACGGCATGGCCGGTAATCAGGCCACGCCGCTCACTGCTTATCCTTCGCCTGGGCCGATACTACTTGGCCAGCGTAGGTTTCCAAGGCTCCTCAATGTATTGCTAGAAGGATGACGGGCCGTCATCTTCCCGGCCACGCTCTCTACCTTTTGGTGGCCTCGCTTCAAGCATTTGTCTCAGGTAACGGTTTTCGCGCCTGGTGGCTTCTAAGTCAAAAACCAGATACCTGACCTGTAATGCTAAATTTTCAAGAGTACTTTCCAGTGTCGCTTTACTGCCCATAGGCTCCGATAAATAAATACTCTTAATAGCATTTTTCTTTTTGCTGGAGGTAGGCAAAGTGGAAATGGCTTGTGTTAATGAGATGAGCTCTTTTTTTACCGCCGCCTCATTCATGGCAGCTCCTCCATTAGTTTCATGGGCCATTCTATCTAATGTATATGGTACTTAACTATGCAAGTCCGATGCCAAATTTTTTTTCATCGGCCCCAAGATCTGGCAAAACATAACGCGTTAAATACAAAGCACTTAAACATGGGCTTATTGCCCATGACCTAGTCGAACTTATTTAACGAATTTTCCGGTGTGTTTCCAAAAAGCATCGCAGGTTTTGCATGGATCTGGTTTCCAGCGATAACCTCTTTGTTTTGCATGGATATGGGTAATGTTGTCCGAATGAAACATGTTGCTGGGAAACAACCCATTTTCATTCGGCTCGTTTTGATTTGAAAAAAACGGCGTCAGTCCTGGTCAGTCTTTGCTCTTGTCGCCGGTAAGGTTCAAGTTCCAGGAGATCTACAATTTGAAGAAGTTATCTGATTCTTCTGTTGAATCGTTGCAGGTCATCTCAAAATAACCGATGATCTGGCAGGTGAGTTTCTATGGGGTAATGAGATGAATAGAGCCAACCAAAACATTCCTCTTATCCTGGCCTCAGCCAGCCCTCGCAGAAAGCAACTGCTCGCCGATGCAGGTCTGGGCGTTGAGGTTGTCCAGCCTCCGTTGGAGGAGCTTAAAAACGGCCTGCCATCCCTTACACCCGCTCAGAAAGCTGAAGCACTGGCCTATTACAAGGCCCGTTCGGTATCTCAGCATAGACCCAACTGCTACGTCCTTGGCGCCGATACAATCGTTTCGGTCGGTGGGGAGATTATGGGCAAGGCTGCCAACCCCGACGAGGCGCGACGGATGCTTAAAACTCTTTCCAGCACACGCCACGCGGTTGTTACCGGGGTAGCACTTTTGGGCCCAGCCGGCGAGAGATTGATCGCATCGGATACGACTTATGTGACGATGAAGCCGATGACCGATGAGGATATCGACCAATACGTCGCCTCGGGCGAGTGGATCGACAAGGCCGGGGCCTACGCGATTCAGGAAACGGCTGATAGGTTTGTCGAGAAACTGGAAGGCCATTTCGATAACGTTGTAGGCCTGCCTGTGGAGCTTGTACTGAGAATGATTCGGGAAATGCGAGAGCATCCCGAAACTCACAGGACCAGATGACCCGTATCACCTCATGGCTGGGTTTGTGTGCGATTTGCCTTTCATTGGGCGGTTGCAACAAGCTGGACTCTACTGCACAGGTAAAGATCGGCAGCGCTAGTTGGACGGTTGAACTGGCCACAAATGCAATTGCCCAGTCGCGGGGGCTTTCAGGACGAACTTCTCTGGGCGACGGGTCCGGAATGCTGTTTGTTTTTAATGATTCACGGATTCGCAAGTTCTGGATGCGTGGCTGTCTTATTCCGCTGGATGTCGCATTCATCGATTCGGACCTGCGTATTGTCAAAATCCACACCATGGCCGTCGAGCCCGATCAGCCCCCCAGAGTGCATTACAGTAGTGTCTTACCTGCCCGGTATGCCCTGGAAGTTCCTGCAGGCGGGTTTGTCCGAGCCGGAGTAAAAGTCGGCGACAAGGTTTTTTTTATTGGAAACATTCCCACTGGTAGTTAAAGCCCGCCCCGGCCATGTCGATTCTCTTTGAAAAAATGGCGACAAGGTTTTCTTTATTGGAAACATCCCCACTGGTAGTTAAAGCCCGCCCCCGACCATGTCGATCCTGTTTAAGGGACTGTTTATTCATTTAATTTATCCAATCGGCAGGACGGCAGATAAGTGGCAATTTCACCGACACTTCTTTGGATCAGTGATCATCAGGTACCACAGAACGTTCGCGATGCCATTGGCGACGAATGGCAAATAGCCTCTTATGAAAAGCACTCGCCGTTGGGGCCGCAGCTAGCCAATGTTGCCTTAGCCCTGATATATGAAAACGGCCAGTCAAGCGATCCCAAGCTTATTGGGAGAATGGCCTCTTCTTTGGGCCGGACCTCGACGGTTGGTATTTTTATGCTGGGCGATTCAGACCGCAGTGCCTGGGAGGCGGTAGCTCGCAGGCAGGGGCAATTCTTCTGCGTTAAGCTGAATGTGAAAGTCGCCGAACTTTCCGCCAAGTTTTCCGCAGCAGCGGCTCTTAAGCCGATGATACGCAATCTCAGAAGCGAACTTGCCGCCACCGGCGAGTGGGGACGGGCCTTCGCGGAAACCGGCGACATTGGCGAAGAGATGCGATTGGCGTCGCGCCTTCAGCGTGATTTTCTTCCGCGCAGCTTGCCGGAAGTGGGCTCTGTACGTTTCGCCGTCTACTACAGGCCCGCCAGTTGGGTCAGTGGAGATATTTACGACGTCAGCCGGCTTGATGAGACTCATCTGGGCTTCTACGTTGTCGATGCAGTCGGCCACGGTATGCCGGCGGCACTATTGACGATGTTCGTCAAGAAGGCCTTACAGACCAAACGAATTGTCGGCAGCGAGTACCAGATCGTCCAGCCGCATAATTCCATGTCCGAGCTGAACGCCGATATCTGCCAGCAGGATCTTTCAAGCTGCCAGTTCTGCACCGCAGTCTATGGTGTTCTCGATACTGATTCTCTCGAATTGACCTATGCCCGTGGCGGCCATCCCGAGCCGATCCTGATCCACCAAGATGGAAAGATAGAGACTCTCCAGGCTTCTGGTGGCTTGCTGGGCGTTTTTCCCGAAGAGCAGTACGAATCTCGCACAGCCCAGCTAGTTAGCGGCGATCGGCTTATACTCTACACCGACGGGGCGGAGAAGGCCCTGTGGGGAGAGGGTAAATTCGATTCGCCTGAGGCCCAAGCCGACTTCAAACAGTGGGTGGATATGCCTCGCGGGCAGATTGTAGAGCAGCTTACCCGCCGGGTAGAGACCGCTCCAGCCAAGTGGCGAGAAGATGATATTACCGTGCTGATCGTCGACATCGGCAGGTAAGCCGGCCCTTGTATCTTCCTCCCATAGTGGCTTAGTTAGGTCATTACGTGTGGCGGTTGCCCGAAGACGCGGCCCGTAGGGCAAGGCGTCGGGCCAACCGGCGGCGACGAGATCGTCCAACCCTTGGGCCCTGAACTCGTTATTTCATAGGTTCAGGTTTGACGGAGTACTAGGGCTTGAAGTAAAGGACCGTGTCCGTGACCCCCGACCCAAACCACATGTATCTCCAATCCTTGGTCTTCTCGCCAAACTCTTGCCAATACTCGTCGGCATAGCCTTCCTTAATGGCTTCGGGGCCAATCGACGAGTTGGGAATATACCGCTCAATGTTGTCGATAATCAGAAGCCCCCCCGAACGAAGCTTCGGTATGACCGCCAATACACACTGTCCTCGCAAGTCGATGCCATCGACCAAAGCAAAATCCAACGATGCATCCGGCAAAGACTCGGCTACCTGTACGTAGGGATACGTGGTTCGATCTCCTTCGACGACGGGCTGGATACTGTGCAGGTGCATGTCTACTTTTGAACTGTAGCCATTCTCTTCCAGTGTCTTGACTACCCGATCCGCCCACTCTGGGCTGGATTCCACACTGGTCACGTGCGCCACCTGCTTAGCAAACCATAAAGTACTTCGACCTGAACCAAATTCTATTCCTACATCGTCCGGGCGGAAGTAGGTTTCAAGTACGCCGATTACCGAGGGGCACAACCAAGGCGCATCCTGACGTTTTCTAAAATAGCAGAAGTATTTGTATCTGTTGACTATATAGGTTGGCGTCCAGTGTCGAAGTGATCGCATGTCTTCCCTTTCTCTCAAATTGCTTCCATTTAATCAGGACGATCATGGTATGATCCAACTCTAACTGCCGTGGCGAACCTAGGCTAGAGCACATTACCTTAGCCTGTAGCGTATCCGCAGTTTTGAAAGTACCCTCGGCAGTCCGCGGTGGTGATTGTTCCGAGACCTTCGGCAACGGCATCGCATAAGGCATCGAAGGTTCT
>SDBT01002780.1_pt1 | contig 30646 bp, 17 predicted proteins | sample 2277101 | NCBI WGS metagenome assembly SDBT01 (sample SAMN10404973, study PRJNA504765) | marine sediment metagenome | isolation source: marine sediment core GS10_PC15, 103 cmbsf | place: Arctic Ocean: Southern Knipovich Ridge | collected 2010 | reverse complement strand
CAGCGGCTGCAGCTGCAACCCGGTCCAGGACCAGTTGACCTTGCCGTGAGCGCGAAGCTGGCCCACAATGATCTTCACGGTCTCAACCGGTACCGCAAAGCCCAAGCCCCCGCCGCCGCTGATGCCAAGGGTATTGATCCCGATGACGTTGCCTTCCGTGTCGACAAGCGGCCCGCCTGAGTTTCCCGGGTTGATCGCCGCGTCGGTCTGAAGCCACAGGCTGTATTGACTCTGCCCTTTGAGGAAGCGGCGCGTGCAGGAAATGATGCCCTGCGACACCGACCTGCTCAGCCCCCAGGGCGCGCCCATGGCCATGACGAAATCGCCCTCCTTGAGCCTGGTCGAGTCGCCGAACCTCGCCCACGGCAGCGGTTTTGAATCTTTCGGCACCTTCAGCTGGACAAGCCCCAGGTCCGTGTCCTTGTCGCTGCCGACGACCTCGCCGTCCATTGCCCGCCCGTCAAAAAGAAGGCAGCGGATGTTGACCGCCTTGTCGACGACGTGCCAGTTGGTCAGCAGTTCGCCCTTCTGGGAGATAATCACCCCGCTGCCGGACATCTCCTCCGTCACCTTCTTGCCGGTCTCGTGACTTTCCTTCAGGACCTTCACGAAAACCACCGCGGGAAACACCTTGTCCTTGGCATTCTGCACTATCTTGCGGAAATCGAGCTTGTCCAGGCGCGACGCCAGGTCGATCTTTGCGGGCTCTTCCGTACAGCCGGACCACACAACCGCCAAACCAATCGCCAGGAATATAGCAAGGTGTTTCATGCCAGCCTTCTCCTTAATAGGCTATTCGATATTGCGGCCCCGAGTTCCGCCACCGAAGCATACCCCCTGCCGCACCGGGAGTCCAGGAAGTTTCATCCGCCTATGGCTATCGCAGAAATGGACGAGCCCGGGAATTGCAATTCCCGGCCTCTGCACACAATCGAAGTATTACTGTGCTATTCCTCCTTGATCTCGATCTTTCTGGTCTTTGCCGCGGCTGCTCGTGGCAAAGAAACTGTCAGCACGCCGTCAGCCAGAGATGCTTCGATCTTGTCACGATCGATCTCGTCGCTGATGGCGAACGCGCGGAAATACTGCCCGCGAAGGAAGCCGCTGTAGGTGGGGGTATAGTCCGTGGGTCGCGGCTCGCAGCTCGCATCGGCGAAGACGCTCAGCACGCCTCTGTCGACGCGTATGTCCAGACTCTCCGCGGCGGCGCCGGGGATCTCCGCGGTCAGTATCGTCGTGCCGTCCTCCACCTCATAAAGGTCCACTAGTGGGCTGAACGTGTCCTCGCCGGGGTCCTGGCGAACCGCACCGACGCGAACTTTCATTGTTTCTTTCTCGGCCATGGGGCGGCTCCTTTAAGTTAGTCACTTCACCTCAATATGTTTCGGCTTGGCTGCCTCGGACTTCGGCAGCCGGACAGTGAGAACTCCGTCAGCCAGCTTGGCCTCGATGCGATCGGCATCGACCTTATCCGGGAGCACGATGGTCCTGCTGAAGTCGCCGGCACCGCGCTCCCGAATCTGGTAACGGACCTTCTCTTCATCAGCCGACCCGGGCTTCGATCCCTTGATCACCAACGTCTCACTTGTGATCGAGATGTCGATGTCTTCCCGCTTGACGCCCGCCATCTCGCACTCGATGATCATGTCGTCCGGGCCGTTCAGGACGTTGACCGGTGGGTAAACCCCGCCGCCTATCCGCTGCGGCCCCCCCACCACTCCACGCCCGAAAAAGCGCTCGAACTCACGCTGCACCTGCCGTAGGGGTGCAAACGGGTCAAAGCCGCTCGGCCATCTAAATAGTGTCGCCATCATGATTACTCCTTACGCTTGACGCTTGCAAACCGTTCAACCCTCCTAGTTGCAAGGCCGATGCCAGGGACACCTAACAGCCTGTGTCATCAGACGTTACGTGTTACCCTCCCCGCCCCGACTATGCCAGTTTGTCCTGTCCGGCCAGCCGGCGCCGCCTGTTTTGGCAGCCCCCCGCAACCCCAGCCAGCGGCACGTCATGGCCATCGCAAACCCGCACATGAGAAGTGACCCTTGTGACTGGCCCGGGCGGGATTCGAACCCACACGTCCCGAAGGACAGGGGATTTTAAGTCCCCAGCGTCTGCCAGTTCCGCCACCGGGCCCTTGCCCATCTAAAACAACCTACGCCCACTCATCGCGATACGCCTCGGACACGTCGCCAGTGTAGGGCTTCTTGACAACCGGCACAACGCTCCAGCCGCCTTCGTAGCAGACCACCCCGCTCACGAAGTCCCCCCACCGCCAATCCTGGGCCGGCGAAATCGTCCGCAATCAATACCCAGGTTCTTCACCCTGTATCTGAGCATCCTCGCCGTTGTCTGCAGGTCCCTCGCGGCAGCGGCCATGTTGCCGTAAGTTCGCTTCAGCGCATCGACAATTACGTCGCGCTCGAACAGCTCCACCCGCTCACCCAGCGAGCCCGTTCCCACCGTGTCCGAGGCGTCGGAGGTTTGCAGAGTCGGCGGCAGATGATGCCCGTGTATCACGCCATCGGTGCTGAGCAGGACGGCCCGCTCAATGCAGTTCTCCAGCTCACGGACATTGCCGGGCCAGTGGTACGCCACCATCATGTTGATGGCCGGCGTGCTGATCCGCCTGACGTCCTTCTTCATCCGCTGGGAGTAACGCTCCACAAAGTGGTCGGCCAGCAGCAGGATGTCGTCCTTGCGATCGCGAAGCGGGGGCAGAAAGATCGGGAACACATTTATCCGATAGTACAGGTCCTGGCGAAACGCGCTGGTCTCGACGGCCTCCTCCAGGTCCCGGTTCGTCGCCACTATGATCCGCACGTTCGCCTTCTGCGTGCGATTGCTCCCGACACGCTCGAACTCGCGTTCCTGTAGCACGCGAAGCAGCTTGACCTGCGTAGCCGCTGAGAAGTCGCCGATCTCATCCAGGAACAGCGTTCCGCCCTCCGCTTCCTCGATGCGCCCCTTTCGCATCTGCACCGCCGTGGTAAACGCTCCCTTCTCGTGGCCGAATAGCTCGCTCTCCAGCAGGCTCTCGCTGAGTGCGGGACAGTTCACCTTCATGAACACCCCGTCTGCCCGCGGACTTGCATAATGCAGCGCGTGCGCCACGAGCTCCTTGCCGGTGCCGGATTCGCCGCGAATCAGCACGGTCGTATCGCTGCCGGCGACCTGATGAATGGCCCTGTATACCTCTCGCATCGCACCGGAGCTCCCGACGATGTTCTCCGGGCGGAACCTGTCCTCCAGCTGCCCGCGAAGGCGCAGGTTCTCCTCTTCCAGCGCTTCGCGCTGGGCGGCCAGCTCACGCCGCGCCCGCACGTCGTTTGCGATCATGCCCGCCACGATGGTCAGGGCCCGCGCGTCGGCCTCGAGCGAAGCAGCCTCATCGTACGGCCTGTCCACGGACAACGTACCGACCACGTCGTTGCCGATGGTTATCGGAACGCAGACAAAGCTTATCTCGCCCATAGCCCCCTTGCCGCGCTTGTACAGGCGGTCCAGGAAGAGCGGCTCTTCCGAGACTTTCGGCACGACCATCGCCCGCCCCGTCTCCACCACGCGCCCGGTGACACCCTCGCCGAGGCGGAACCGCACCGCGCGGCGCTGCGCCTCGGACAGATCCTGGGCGGCCTCAATTCTCACTTCGCTGCCATCGGGGCTGAGCAGCGTTATCGTCCCCCGAGCCATGCCCAACCCGCCGGCAAGAATGTCCAGGACCTCAGTAAGCGTTTGCTTCTGCCTCGTGCCGCTGGCCAGAACCCTGCTTATCCCGTACAGGGCTTCAAGCTCCTGCGGGCGTCGCTCTACGTCCGAACCCGGCTTTGCTTCAGTTTTCGCCTTACGAGCCATAGCTGCCTACTCCCAGGGCTACGTTCCATCCCCCCTCGCCTACGACATGATTGTAGCATCCCCATCCCCCTGAGACAATATTGCTCTAAATATTATCTGACGCTGGCTGGCGCTGCCCACGTAAGTCCCTTGCAGCACGAATGTTACCAAAACGTCCGATTGTGGCACGCAATATGCCTTTAGTGGGTCGTACGTGCGGCAAGCCCGCCGCTAGCTTGTAAAGGAAGCTCAAGATGACTGGCCATAAATCCAGACTCCCGCGCGCCCTGCTTGTTTTGCTGACGGGGATAATCCTGTTCACTGTTGCGGCACCTGCGTTGGGGGCCGAGGCTCAGCAACAAAACGCTATGAGTAAGATCGACGGCCTCGACACTGTCTGGGTTCTGATGGCGGCGTTCTTTGTATTCTTCATGCAGGCGGGATTCGGCATGGTCGAGGCGGGCTTCATCCGCGCCAAGAACGCCTGCAACATCCTGACGAAGAACTTTCTGGATTACTGCACGGCCAGCATCATGTTTTTCCTGGTCGGGTATGCCTTCATGTTCGGCAAGGGCAACGGGTTCATCGGCTTCTCGGCTTTTGCATTATCCTCGTCGGGCAGTTGTCCCGAGAACTTGCCAGTGTGGGCGTTCTGGCTGTTCCAGGCGGCGTTCTGCGGTGCGGCTGCAACCATTGTCGCCGGGGCGATGGCCGAGCGGATGAAGTTCCACTCCTACCTGCTCTACACCGTCGTGATAAGCGCCCTGATCTACCCGATCATCGGGCACTGGGTATGGGGCGGCGGGTGGCTGAGCAAGCTGGGCTTTGCAGACTTCGCCGGCTCGACCGTCGTGCACGCCACGGGCGGATGCGCCGGATTCATCGGCGCGCTTCTGCTGGGCCCGCGTATCGGAAAATACGACCGCCAGGGAAAGGCCAAGGCCATCGCCGGCCACTCAATCCCCCTGGCTTCCCTGGGAGTGTTCATCCTGTGGTTCGGCTGGTTCGGCTTCAATCCCGGCTCAACACTGGGCGTTCAAGGGCAGGAGTCGCTAATCGGCCGGGTGGCCATCAACACCAACCTGGCCGCCGCCACAGGCGCGATCGTGGCGATGATTGTGGTTTGGATCAGGTACGGCAAGCCGGATCTTTCAATGACGATGAACGGCGCGCTGGCGGGCCTGGTTGCCATTACGGCCCCGTGCGCCTTTGTTGATCCATGGGCGGCGATCGCAATAGGCGGCACGGCCGGCGTGATCGTAGTCGCCGGCGTGGCGCTGATGGACAAGATCCACGTGGACGATCCGGTAGGTGCGGTTCCCGTACACGGCATGAACGGCCTGTGGGGAACGCTGGCGGTGGGCCTGTTCGGCCAGAAGTCGCTGGGGCTGGCCAACAACGGCGTGCTTTATGGGGGCGGCTTGGGCCAGCTCGGCATACAGGCTTTCGGCACCTTCGTCTGCGCCGCCTTCGCCATGGTTTCAATGGGCATCGTGTTCCTGGTCATCAAGAAGACGATCGGTCTGCGGGTCGGCAAGGAAGAGGAACTTCGCGGTTTGGACATCGGCGAACACGGAATGGAGTCCTACGCGGGCTTCCAGGTATTCGTAACCGAATAATCGGTGGAGTGGAGGCGACGTCATGAAACTGATAATTGCATACATCCAGCCTGAAAAGCTGAACGACGTGAAGCAGGTGCTTTATGCCGCGGACGTCTTCAAGATGTCTGTGACCAACGCGCTCGGCTGCGGGGAGCAGAAAGGCTATCACGAGACGTACCGCGGCGTGGACGTCGAGGTGAACCTGCTGAAGAAGGTGCGTCTGGAGATCGCGGTGAACGACGGCTTTGTGCAACCGACCATAGACGCCATTGTGCGGGGCGCCCGTACAGGCAAGGTCGGCGACGGCAAGATCTTCGTGATTCCCCTCGACCGGTGCGTACGAATCCGCACAGGCGAAGACGGCAACGACGCCATCGGCTGAGTCCGCCTTGTGTTTGAGGGCCGCAAAATGCGGCGATAGTTTTCGGAGCCACTATGGGCAGATTGAGAGAGAGTCGAATCCTGGCGTGGGCGACGCTCCGGCCCTTACCGGCCGGCTGGCGGATAGCGACACTGGCGGTGCTTGGCATGGCGGCGGGCCTTGCGATCGTTGTTGCGCGGGTGGCCAACGCGACATCTTACCTGTCGGATGCGCCCGAAGTGTGCTTGAACTGCCACGTCATGACCAACGCCTACGCGACCTGGCAGCGCGGCAGTCACGCCCGCGTCGCCAAGTGCGTGGACTGTCACCTGCCACAATCGAATATCATCGCGCAGCTGGCCTTCAAGGCCGCTGACGGAATGAAGGATTCATACGTTTTTCTGACGCACCAGGAGCCGCAAGTGCCGCGCCTCTCAGCCGTGCGGGTCGTTCAGGCCAACTGTCTGCGATGTCATCACCGACAATTCGAGATGGTACGTCTGGCCGGCGTATCTGAGCGGAAGTGCTGGGACTGCCACAACAACATCCACGGAAGCATCGGGAGCCTGTCGTCCTCGCCGCACGTTCGCCGCCCGCAGCTTCCACCAGCCGGACTTGACTGGATGAAAGGATCAGGCAAATGACCAACGAACCATCCTGCCGCTCGAACGAATCGTCCAAGACACCCGCAGCCAAGCGTTCTCGCCGCTGGGTCGGGCCGCTGATCTTCATCCTGGCCACGGCCGTCGTCGGGCTGCTGGGGATACTGGCTGTCTCGCTCATGGAGCGACGCTGGGAGACGGCCAGGCCCGTGCTGGTCGCCCAACCGATCGCCGACTGGGAGCCGGACAGCGCCGTCTGGGGGCAGAACTATCCGCGGGAGTATGAGACTTATATGAAGACCGCCATCGATACGACGAAGACCAAGTACGGCGGAGCTTACCCGCGCGATTACCTCGAGCAAGACCCAAATCAGGTGATCCTTTTTGCCGGGTACAGCTTCAGCAAGATGTACCGCCAGGCCCGCGGCCATTATCGCTCAATCACCGACGTGACCAGTACCAAGCGACTCAAGACGCCCTTCAACCCCGCCACGTGCTGGACCTGCAAGAGCACGGACGTGCCCCGCGTAATGAACAAGATGGGCGTCAAGGAATTCTACGCCGCGAACTTCCACGATCTGGCCGGCCAGATCACGCACGCGATCGGCTGTCAGGACTGCCACGACCCCAAGACGATGAACCTTCGGATCACGCGTCCTGCCCTGCGGGAGGCGATGGCTGCGCGCGGGGTAGACGTCGACAAGGCCACCCACCAGGAGAAGCGGTCGCTGGTTTGCGGGCAGTGCCACGTGGAGTACTACTTCAAGACGGACAAGGCCGAGGGAAAGAAGAACTACCTGACCTTCCCGTGGACCGACGGCATGACGGCCGAGGGGGCAATCGAATATTACGACAGGATGGACTTTGCGGACTACGTCCACGCGATCTCAAAGACGCGGATTATCAAGGCCCAGCACCCGGACTTCGAGATGTTCAAGACGGGTGTCCACGCGCGCAACGGCGTCGCCTGCGCCGACTGCCACATGCCCTACCGCACGGAAGGCGGCGTAAAGTTTACGGATCATCATGTTCAGAGCCCGCTGCTGAATATCGCCAACAGTTGCGCCGTCTGCCATCGCCGCAGTGAAAAGAAGACCATCGAGCTGGTCGAGACGATTCAGGACAACACTCACGCCGCGCTCATGCAGGCTGAGAGGGCCCTGGTACGCGGGCACTTCGACATTGCAGCAGCAATGCAGGCCGGCACGGACGACGAGCAACTGGCCCAGGCCCGCCGCCTGATCCGACACGCCCAGTTCCTCTGGGACTACGCGTCGGCAAACAACGGCATGGGCTTTCATTCACCGCAGGAGTCCATGCGCATACTGGGTAAAGCAGCCAACCAGGCCCAGCAGGCCCGGGTCCTCGTCGCGCGCCTGCTGGCGGCCAAGGGTATCACCACCGAGCCGAATTACCCGGACGTCTCAACCCGCAAGAAGGCTTGGGCTGTGGCGTCGGCGTTCAAGGACGGCAAGGGGCCCAGTCTCCTGAGGAAGTGACCAGACGGATATGAAGCAAGCTACATAAATGTTGTTCTATCGCCCTAATCATGCCATAATTGTCGTACGGTCCCGGGGGGCCGCTGATGTTCATTTTCGCGTATCTATTTCTTTAATAAGCAGTTAAGGACGGCACGCGTTCTCTGGCACGGTTCGTGCATATGAGTGCATGGGGACAGTGCTGTGCCTGTCTCTGTAAGCTCAATCGCAACGTTTTCGCCGGACAACCGAATGAGGAGCATTACGAAGATGACCCCGAAAGAATTTTTTGAATACGCGAAGAAGCACGACGCCGACATGATAGACCTGAAGTTCGTCGATCTGCTCGGCACGTGGCAGCACTGCTCGTTCCCTGTCGACGCCTGGGACGACGGAACGTTCGAGGAGGGCGTGGGGTTCGACGGCTCGTCGATCCGGGGCTGGCAGGGCATCCACGTCTCGGACATGATGGCCGTTCCCGACGCAGCCACCGCGTGCATCGACCCTTTCTTCGCACGGCCGACCGTCAGCGTGATCGCCGATATCGTCGACCCGATTACCCGCGAGGACTACACGCGCGACCCGCGGCACGTCGCGCGGAAGGGCGAGCAGTACATGAAGGACACTGGCATCGCCGACACGTGCAACATCGGCCCGGAGCCGGAGTTCTTCATCTTCGATGAGGTCCGATACGAGCAAAACCAGCACACGGGCTACTACTCGATCGACTCGGTGGAAGGGGCGTGGAACACCGCCCGCTTTGAAGAGCCCAACCTCGGCTACAAGCCCAGCTTCAAGGGCGGATACTTTCCGGTCAGCCCCACCGACACCTATCACGACCTTCGCGGCGAGATGGTCCACGAGATGATGAAGCTCGGCATCGCGGTGGAGGCCCACCACCACGAAGTTGCAACGGCCGGCCAAGCCGAGATCGACATGAAGTTCGGGCCGCTGCTGGCAATGGCCGACCAGTTCATGTGGTTCAAGTACATCGTTCGGAACGTGGCCAAGCGCAACGGCAAGACCGTCACGTTCATGCCCAAGCCGATCTTCGAGGACAACGGCAGCGGGATGCACACGCACTTCTCGCTTTGGAAGGGCGGCGAGCCGCTGTTCGCGGATGACGGCTACGCGGGCCTTTCACAGCTTGCGCTTCACGCCGCGGGCGGCATTCTGAAGCACGCGCCGGCGATTCTGGCGTTTGCGGCGCCGACGACAAATTCGTATCGCCGCCTGGTGCCGGGCTTCGAGGCGCCGGTGAATCTATGCCTGTCTGCCCGGAACCGCTCCGCCGGTGTCCGCGTTCCGATGTACTCGAAGAGCCCGAAGGCCAAGCGGCTGGAATTCCGCCCGCCGGATCCGACCTGCAACGCCTACCTGGCATGGACGGCGATGCTGATGGCCGCCATCGACGGCATCAAGAAACAAACTGATCCCGGCGAGCCACTTGACCGTGATATCTACGACATGACGGCCGAGGAGCTCGAAGGCTATGAGCAAACGCCTGCTTCGCTCGGCGAGGCAATCGACGCCCTCGAGGCCGACCACGCCTTCCTGACCGAAGGGGGCGTGTTTACGCCTGACCTCATCGAGACCTGGATCACGTGGAAGCGCGACGAAGAGCTGAAACCCATGGCCCTTCGCCCGCATCCGCATGAGTTCAACCTGTATTACGATTCCTAGCGAATAGGGATATGGTCACCGGGTTCGCTCAGAAACGTACCCGCGCGAGGGGATACGAGGTGTAGCACAAATGCTACAGCGCGACGAAAAGGACATTGCCGGCTGCGCTATCGCCGGGATTATGTCGGAGGCCGGAAGGCGATTCTCCGGCGAGCTCGTTACCCGCTCAGCCAGGGTCATGCGCGAAAGATCGAACGGCCTGGGAGGCGGCTTCGCAGCATACGGCATCTACCCGGAGTACGCGGGAAAATACGCGCTGCACGTGATGTTCGACCACTCCCAGGCGGAGGAGGCCACCAGGGAGTATCTGGCCGAGAGCTGCACGATCGCCCACGAAGAGCCCATCCCCACCAGGCCCATCGAGACGGTCCGCCCGCGGCCCATCCTGCATCGTTACTTCATCGAACCCAGGCCGCAACTGCGCGAGCGGTACTACGACGAAACCGAGCAGGACATCGTTGTCCGGTTGGTCATGCACATCAACCAGAACATTGACGGGGCATTCGTCATGTCCTCCGGCAGGAACATGGGCGTCTTTAAGGGCGTGGGCTACCCCCAGGACATAGCGCGCTTCTTTAGGCTCGAGGAGTACGAGGGGTACATCTGGCTCGCCCACGGCCGCTTCCCCACGAACACGACCGGCTGGTGGGGAGGCGCGCATCCGTTCGGCCTGCTGGACTGGGCGGTCGTCCACAACGGTGAGGTCTCGTCGTACGGCATCAACAGGAGGTATCTTCAGAACTTCGGCTACTATTGTGCGCTTCACACCGACACCGAGGTGATCTGCTACCTGCTGGACCTTCTCATTCGCAAGCACGGCCTGCCGATTGATATTGCCTCTCAGGTGCTGGCGCCTCCTTTCTGGTCGCAGATCGCCAGAATGCCCCCCGCCGAGCAGGACCTGGCCCGGACGCTGCGCATGGTCTACGGCGGGGCGTTGCTGAACGGCCCGTTCAGTATCCTCGTGGGGCACCCGGGCGGCCTGATCGGGCTCAACGACAGAACCAAGCTTCGCCCGATGACCGCGGCCCGCAAGGGCGACATGCTCTACATCGCCAGCGAAGAGGCCGCGATCTGGGAGGTGTGTGACTCGCCGGAGCGTATCTGGCACGCGGAGGGAGGCGTGCCGATTCTGGGCACGCTCAAGGAGAAGTCCGTTGCGTAGGTGGCTGGTCCAACCCGATTTTGTTGTGAGGCGCGACCCCGAGCGCTGCATCCAGTGCCAGGTCTGTGTCCGGCAATGCGCCAACGACGTCCACGAGTACGACGCCGACGACGACGTGGTGCAGTCCGACGGGACCCGCTGTGTCGGCTGCCACCGCTGCGCGACGCTCTGCCCGACGGACGCCATTGCCATCAGGCAGGTGGATCTCGAGTTCCGCCCCAACGCCCATTGGACCGCGCCCGCCATCCGCAACATCTACAAGCAGGCCGAGAGCGGCGGGGTTCTCCTGACGGGGATGGGCAACGACCGCCCGTACGCGAGCTACTGGGACCGCATGGTCGTGAACGCCTCCCAGGTGACCAACCCGTCCATCGACCCTCTGCGCGAGCCGATGGAGCTGGTGACCTACCTGGGCCGCAAGCCCGACCGGGTGGAGTTCCAGAATACCGGCGGGCAACTGAGTCTCAAGACCGTTCTTGCACCGCAGCTGGAGCTCCAGGTGCCCGTGATGTTCTCGGCGATGAGCTACGGCTCGATCAGCCTGAACGCCTCGGTGGCGCTGGCGCGTGCGGCCCACGAAGCCGGAACCTATGCAAACACGGGCGAGGGCGGGCTCCACAAGGACATCTACCCGTACGCCGACAACATGATCGTGCAGGTTGCGTCCGGGCGTTTCGGTGTGGACGCCGAGTACCTCAACCGGGCGGCGGCCGTCGAGATCAAGATCGGCCAGGGGGCCAAGCCCGGCATCGGCGGCCATCTGCCCGGCGAAAAGGTGGATGCCGCCGTGTCGCAGACGCGCATGATCCCCGAAGGCACGGATGCGCTGTCGCCGGCCCCGCATCACGACATCTACTCTATCGAGGATCTTCAGCAGCTGATCGTGGCCATCAAGGAGGCAACGGTGTACAGCAAGCCGGTGTTCGTCAAGATAGCGGCGGTTCACAACATCGCGGCCATCGCTTCGGGTGCGGTGCGGGCCGGCGCCGACGTGGTTGCCATCGACGGCTTCCGCGGAGGAACGGGCGCTGCGCCCTCGGCCATACGTGACAACGTGGGCATTCCCGCGGAGCTTGCGCTTGCCGCCGTCGACGATCGCCTGCGAGAGGAGGGCATCCGCAACAGGGCGTCGCTGGTCATCGCGGGGGGCTTGCGCTCCAGCGCGGACGTGGTCAAGGCCATAGCCCTCGGGGCCGACGCCGTCTACATCGGCACGGCCGCCCTGATCGCCATGGGATGCCACCTCTGCCAAAAATGCTACACGGGCAAGTGCAACTGGGGCATCGCGACCCAGGACCCGATCCTCACCAAGCGACTCAATCCCGACGTGGCCACACGCCGGCTTACAAACCTGCTTCGGGGCTGGGGACACGAAATAAAGGAGATGCTCGGAGGCATGGGGATCAACGCCGTCGAGAGCCTGCGCGGGAACCGCGAGCACCTCCGCGCGCTTGGCATGGCCGAGAGCGAGACGGACGTGCTGGGCATCAAGCCGGCGGGAGTGGGAGCATGAAGCGCATCTATGCCAGAGAGGACTACTGCCTCGGCTGCAGGCTCTGCGAGATCAACTGTCTCGTGAAGCACTCGCGGTCGAAGAAGATCATCAAGGCATTCCGCGCGGAGCGTGACACGGTGGTGCCGGGCGTGCGCGTGGAGGAGTGCGGGCGCGTGTCGTTCGCACTGCAATGCCGCCACTGCGACGACGCCCCGTGCATCGAGGCGTGCATAGCCGGCGCCATGTACAGGGACGCCGCGACGGGCGCCGTGCTCTGCGATGAGGACAGATGCGTTGGCTGCTGGTCGTGCATCATGGTCTGCCCCGCCGGGGCCGTGATGCGAGGCAAAACCCGCAAGGTCGCCTCAAAGTGCGATCTCTGCATGGGCGAGGACACCCCCGTCTGCGTCGAGGGATGTCCCAACGAGGCACTGACCTATGAAGAACGATAGAGCCAAGTACCTCATCATCGGGAACTCGACCGCCGCAGTGGGCGGCGTTGAAGGCATCAGGCGGCGCGAGGCCGACACGCCGATTGTTCTTATCTCCAGGGAGCCGCACCACACCTATTCACGCCCGCTGATCTCGTACCTGCTGGCAGGCGACGTCGACGAGCAGCAGATGTACTTTCGCAGCCGGGACTTCTACGATCGCAACTGCGTCGATGCCCGATTGGGCGTCGAGGCCGTCGGCATCGATATCGAAAGACGCGTTGTGGATACCCAAGAAGGCGGCCAAATCCCCTTCGAGAAGCTCCTGATAGCGACCGGCGGCCGCCCCTTCATGCCGGACATCAACGGACTTACGGATGCGTCCCCCGACGACGCAACGGCCGCGCCCACCGCCGGGGTCTTCACGCTTACCTCCTGGGACGACGCCAAGGCCATCGGCAGGTACATCGAGAAGCTCGGACCACGGAAGGCGGTTGTGGTCGGCGGCGGGCTCATCGGTATCAAGGCCGCCGAAGCGCTCCGCGCGCGGGGGCTGGACGTGCTCGTTGTCGAGCTCGCGGAGCATCTGCTGCCGGTCATGCTCGACGAGACCGGATCGGAACTGGCCGTGGGAGCAGTCCGTGACGCGGGGCTCGAGGTTGAGTGCGGTACGACAGTACAGAACATCGTCGCCGAGAACGGGGTGGTTTCCGGCGTAACTCTCAGCAGTGGGCGTGAGGTAGGCTGTGAGATGGTTATCATAGCCGTCGGCGTTGTGCCCGACGTCCGGCTCGTCAGCGGCTCCGCAATCAAGACGGACCGCGGTATTCTTATCGACGAGCACTGCGAGACGTCGGCCGACGGGATCTACGCCGCCGGCGACGTTGCCCAGGGCACCGACGCGCTGACCGGCCGGTCGCGCCCGATTCCCATCTTCCCCCAGGCCTACCGCCAGGGATGGGTCGCAGGTGCCAACATGGCCGACGGCAACGCCCGCGTGGATGCAGCATTCGGGATGAATTCGATGGAGATCTTCGGCCTACCGATCATCTCCGTGGGACTGGCGACCGCTTCGGGCGACGAGTACGACATTCTCTCGCAGTGCGACCCCGCGGCGCGCACCTACAGGCGGGTCGTCCTCAAGGACGGCCGCGTTGTGGGGGCGGTCTTCGTCGGCGACATCGACCGCGCCGGCATCCTAACGGGCCTTATCCGCGGCCGCGTGGACGTCTCGGGCATCAGGAATCTGCTTCTGTCCGACCAGCTCGGCCTGATATCCCTGCCGGCGGAGTACCGCAAGCACGTGGTAAAGGGTGAAGGGATAGAGGTATGATCACACAGGCCGGCATCACGATCGACGCCAAGGGGGTGGGGCACCGGCAGCTCAACGCCGGGATCCGCAAGGCGATTGAGCAAGGCGCGTCGAGCATACACCTGCGAAACGTCCGCGGCCAGCGGTACATCGGCGCGGGGCTGAGAAGCACGGTCGAGATCATCATTGAAGGCATTCCCGGCAACGACCTGGCCTGCTTCATGAGCGGGCCGCGCATCGTGGTGCACGGCAATGCGCAGGACGGTGTCGCCAACACCATGAGCTCGGGCACGGTGGTGATCCACGGTCACGCCGGTGATGTGCCGGCCTACGCCATGCGGAGCGGCAGGCTCTTCGTTAAGGGCGGCGCCGGCTACCGCGTCGGCATCCACATGAAGGAGTACCAGGACAGGATACCGGTCGTGATCGTGGGCGGGACAGCGAAGGACTACTTCGGCGAGTACATGGCCGGTGGGACGCTGGTGCTGCTGGGCCTGGGGCGGGCCGGCGACGAGCCGCTCATCGGCGAATTCATCGGCACGGGCATGCACGGTGGGCAGATACTGCTGCGCGGACCCGTCGAGGCGTGGCAGCTCGGCAAGGAAGTGGGACGGGTCGAGCTCGATGATGCTTGCTGGTGCGAGCTGGAGCGTAACCTCGCGGACTTCGCCAATGAGTTCGACATCGCTCCGGATACGTTCAAACGCGGCGAGTTCACCAGACTCATCCCCGTGTCGCACAGGCCGTACGGCACGATCTACGTCTACTGAGGAAAGGGACAGGCATGGACGACAGTGGCATCGGCGAATCCTGCGGCATCTTTGCCGTGTTCGGGGCACAGGATGCGGCCCAATTGACATACCTTGCCCTGTTCGCACTCCAGCACCGGGGCCAGGAGTCTGCCGGAATCGTCGTGTCCGACGGCCAAAAGATCAGGAGCCGCAAGGGGCTGGGGCTCCTCGGTGACGTCGTGGCCGGCGACGATCTGGCCTCCCTGCCCGGGCAGTTCGCCATCGGCCACGTCCGCTACTCCACCATGGGCGGACGCAAGCCGCAGAACATCCAGCCACTGATCCTCGAGTACTCCAAGGGCCTGCTCGTCGTCGCCCACAACGGGAACCTGGTGAACGCCCAGGCCCTGAGGCACGAGTGCGAGTCGCGCGGCTCCATCTTTCAGACCTCGACCGACAGCGAGATCGTGGTCCATCTGCTGGCCAGACCCGAGAATCTCGGCCTTGACGACCCGCTCGCGCGGTGCCTGGCCGAGCTCCGCGGGGCCTACAGCTTTGTCTTCATGACGAAGGATACCGTCATCGCTGCGCGCGATCCGCACGGCTTCCGCCCGCTCGCGATGGGCAGGCTGGGCGAGGCCGTCGTCTTCGCCAGCGAGACCTGCGCCTTCGATCTGATCGGCGCTCAGTACGAAAGGGACGTGGCCCCCGGTGAGATAGTGACGGTGTCCCAGCGCGGGATCGAAAGCAGCCGCGTAGAGCACTCCCAGGGTGCCCGCAGATCTCACTGCATCTTCGAGCACATCTACTTCGCGCGGCCGGACTCCGTGGTCTTCGGCGAGATGGTCCACGACGTGAGGGTGCGCCTGGGGCAGCGGCTGGCCCGCGACTGTCCGGCCGACGCCGACGTCGTTGTACCTGTGCCGGATTCCGGGCGGTCGGCCGCGATGGGCTACGCGCAGAGCTCGGACATCCCCCTTGACCGGGGGTTCATCCGGAACCACTATGTGGGCCGCACGTTCATCATGCCGGCGGAGCGCGGCAGGAGTGTTGACATAAAGCTGAATGCGGTTAAAAGTGTTGTTGGCGGGAAGCGAATTGTCGTCGTCGACGATTCGATCATCCGCGGGACGACCTCGCGCCGGCGGCTCAAGGCCCTGAGGGATGCCGGGGCGCGGGAAATCCACATGCGGATCAGCGCCCCGGCGTGCAGGCATCCGTGCTTCTACGGGATCGACTTCCCGTCGCACGAAGAGCTGATCGCCGCCAAGCGAACGGTGGCGGACATCTGCGAATACCTGAAGGTCGATACGCTCGGCTACCAGACGGTGGAAGGGATGCTGTCGACCGTGTCGCGCCCTGACGACTACTGCACGGCCTGCTTCACCGGCGACTACCCGGAGCCGGTCGAGGAACCCGTTGCCAAGACCGCCCTTGAGAACCCGGCCCTGGATGTCGCAGGGTCCTCGCAGCCATAGCGGAGATCGAATGCCACAGATCGACCCAAAGCTCTCGACCGGCCTTGTGGGGCTCGACGGCCTCCTGACGGGTCTGATCCCGGGCGACAACATCGTATGGCAGGTCGCCTCGCTCGAGGACTACCTGCCGTTCGTGGAGCCATACCGCGACAGGGCACTGGCCAGGGGCGAGAGGCTCACATACTTCCGTTTCGCGAAGCATCCACCGCTCGTGCCGGCCGGGTCCGGGGCCGAGATCTGTGAGCTCAAGCCCGAGGCCGGCTTCGAGGCGTTCGTCTCCCAAATCCACCGGACCATCAGCCAGGCCGGCCAGGGCGGCTACTATGTGTTCGACATGCTCTCCGAGCTGGCGGTCGACTGGTACTCCGACCAGATGCTCGGCAACTTCTTCATGCTAACCTGCCCGCACCTGTACGACGTGGGCGCCATCGCGTACTTCGGACTCCTGCAAGGGTACCACTCCTCGGAGGCCGTCGGCCCCATCTCCGACACGGCGCAAATCCTCATTGACGTGTTCCGCCACAAGGGCGGGATCTACGTCTACCCGAACAAGGTTCAGCAGCGATACTCCCCGGCCATGCACATGCTGCATATCCGCAACGGCGAAGGTTTCCAGCCGGTGACGCAGAGCGCCACCATCTCCGAGATCATGACCTCCAGCCCGCGGCCGGACCTCGGGGAGATGAGCTCAACCAGCGGCGTGGTCAACCGCGCCTTCGCCGAGGCGGAAGAGATCCTCAGTGCCGCAGGGAACCGCCAGGACCAACCCCCCGAGTCGACGGATCTGCTGCTGCGTCTGCTGCGCACGTGCTTTTCCCGGGACGAACGCGTCCTGCAATTGCTGCGGCAGCACCTGACGCTGCCGGACGTCCTGGCGGTCAAGAAGCGAATGATCGGCAGCGGCCTCATCGGAGGCAAGTCGGTCGGGATGCTTCTGGCGCGTGCGATCCTCAAGAAACTTCACCCGCGATGGGACGATCTGCTCGAGCCTCACGACTCTTTCTACGTCGGCTCGGACGCGTACTATACGTTCGTCGTCCGCAACGGCCTCTGGTGGGTTCGCGAGCAGCAAAAGGACGGCGTCAGCTTCCTCGACGGCGCCGAACGCGCCCGCCAGCGAATGCTGGTGGGAACGTTCCCGGAGTATGTGCTCAAGCAGTTTGCCGCGATGCTCGACTACTACGGCCAGTCGCCGATCATCGTCAGATCGTCAAGCCTCCTGGAGGACAACTTCGGAAACGCCTTCGCCGGCAAGTACGAGAGCGTCTTCTGCGCAAACCAGGGCCCGCGACACAAGCGTCTGGAGGACTTCCTGGCGGCGGTGCGAACCATATACGCCAGTACGATGAGCCAGAGGGCCCTGACGTACCGCGCCCAGAGGGGCCTGCTCGAACGCGACGAGCAGATGGCCCTGCTCGTACAGCGGGTGTCCGGCGGCATGTACGGCGATCTGTTCTATCCGCAGGTGGCGGGCGTGGGCCTTTCCTACAACCCGTACGTCTGGAGCAGCGACATAGACCCCGAAGCCGGAATGCTGCGCATGGTCTTCGGCCTGGGGACGAGGGCGGTCGACCGCTGCGACGACGATTACACACGCGTGGTGGCCCTGAACGCCCCCCACCGGCGCCCGGAGTCGAACATCGACGACGTGCGGCGATACTCCCAAAGGAGGGTCGACGTGATCGACCTGCGGGCCAACCAACTGGTCTCCAGCGACTTCGCCAGCGTGGCGCGGCAGGGGACTCTTCTTCCCCTCGAGATGTTCGCCTCCCGCGACAGCGATCTCGAGCGGCGGACGGCCCAGCGCGGGGGCGGCAATGTCTTTCCCTGGGTGCTGACCTTCGAGAGTCTTCTCAGTGACACCGACTTTATTGCGAACATGTCGCGGATGCTCGACGCCCTCCAGAAAGCATACGACTGCCCCGTGGACACGGAGTTCACCACAAACTTCTCACCGGACGGCAGCTACCAGATCAACCTGGTCCAATGCCGCCCCCTCCAGGTCAAGGGAGGCGGCAGGATCACCGACCCTCCCGACATCGCCGAGGAGGATCTCGTGCTCGAAGCGCGCGGCGCGGTCATCGGCCAGAGCCGCATCGAGAACATCGACAGGCTCATCTACGTCGTGCCCTCGGTCTACGGGGCCCTGCCCGTCGACAGGCGCCACGCCGTGGCCCGCCTCATCGGGCGCCTGACGAGTCTGGATCGCGCGAGCGACATGAAGCTGATGCTCCTCGGCCCCGGCCGCTGGGGAACGACGACGCCCTCGCTCGGGGTGCCCGTGAACTTCGGCGAGATCAACGGTGTATCGATCCTGTGCGAGATCGTCGCGATGCGGGATGGGCTCGTACCCGACGTTTCGCTGGGGACGCACTTTTTCAACGATCTGGTCGAGATGGATATCCTTTACCTTGCGCTGTTCCCGGGCAAGAAGGGGAACCTCTTGAACGGCGCGTTCTTTGACAACGCGCCCAATCGCCTGTTGGAATTGCTGCCGGGAGAGGAGGCGCTGGCCGACGTCGTGTCGGTGGTGGATGTAGCTGAACTTCCGGGCAGTCGGCTGCTCAAGCTCAACGCCAACTCCCTGGCGCAGAGGGTGGTATGCTATCTCGAACCCGATCACAGCTAGGGCCACCTCTTGAAGGCCGGGGGGGACGTCGGCTATTCTAGGACCGCGGATGACCATCATGGAGAGTACATAATGCCGCAACGGGCCCTGTTGGCCCTGGAAGATGGAGCGGTGTTTGAGGGCACTGCCTTTGGCGCCCCCGGCGAGCAGGCCGGCGAGGTGGTCTTCAATACATCGATGACCGGCTACCAGGAGGTGCTGACCGACCCTTCCTACCGCGGGCAGATCGTCACCATGACCTATCCGCTGATCGGCAACTACGGCGTCAATGCCGAGGACGCCGAGAGCCGCGACGTCTGGCTGTCCGGGTTCGTCGTCAGGGAGCTCAGCCGCATCGCCAGCAACTGGCGGGCTGACGGTGACCTCGAAACCTACTTCCGCGACCACGACCTGACCGGAATCCAGGGCGTCGACACCCGCGAGTTGACCAGACGGCTGCGAAGCGTCGGCGCCCTCAAAGGCGTCATCAGCACCGAAGACCTCGACCCCCCAAGCCTGGTGGCCAAGGCGAAGGCCTCCCCCGGCCTCGTCGGCCGCGACCTGGTGCAGACGGTGACCTGCCGCCAAGCATACGAATGGCGCGACGGCAACGGCGAAGGCGGCGGGACCGGGCCGCGGGTGGTGGCGCTGGATTGCGGGATCAAGTACGGCATCCTCCGCCGGCTGGTCGCCGCCGGCTGCCGCGTGACCGTCGTGCCCTCGTGCACCACCGCCGAGCAGATCGCCGAGATGGATCCCGACGGGCTGATGCTCTCCAACGGCCCCGGCGATCCCGAACCGGTCAGCAACGTCGTCGCGACGGTGCGGGCGCTGATCGACAATCCCCCGCGCGGCCGCGGCCTGCCGATCTTCGGCATCTGTCTGGGCCAGCAGATCCTCGCCCTGGCGCTCGGCGGGAAGACCTACAAGCTGAAGTTCGGCCACCACGGCGCCAACCACCCCGTCAAGGATCTTCGCTCGGGCAAGGTGGCCGTCACGACACAGAATCACGGCTTCTGCGTGGACATCGACTCTCTGCCGGCCGACGACGTGGAGATAACCCACGTCAACCTGAACGACCAGACGCTGGAGGGAATGCGCCACAAGAAGCTGCCGGTGTTCTCGGTGCAGTATCACCCCGAGGCCTGCCCCGGACCGCACGACGCCGCATACCTCTTTGGCGAGTTCATGGATCTGATGAAGAAGGCCGCGAGATAGCAGTTAACAGGTAGAACGTGCCCAAGCGAACGGACATCAAGAAGATACTCATCATCGGCGCAGGCCCGATCGTCATCGGGCAGGCGTGCGAGTTCGACTACTCCGGCGTCCAGGCCTGCAAGGCCCTGCGGGAGGAAGGCTACGAGGTTATCCTGCTCAACAGCAACCCCGCGACGATCATGACCGATCCGGAGATGGCCGACCGGACGTACATCGAGCCGATCACGCTGGAGATGCTCGAGGCCATCCTACGGCGCGAGCGACCGGACGCCATCCTGCCCACCCTCGGCGGCCAGACGGGCCTGAACCTGGCATCAGCCGCCGCCGGCGCCGGCCTGCTGGACAAGTACGGCGTGGAGATGATCGGCGCGGACGCCAAGATCATTCACCGCGCCGAGGACCGCGATGCCTTCAAGGAGACGGTTCAGGCAGCCGGCGTGGATGTGCTGCGAAGCGAACTTGCCGACAGCATGGAAAGCGCCCGGCGGATCGCGGGCGAGCTTGGTCTGCCGGTCGTCATCCGGGCGTCTTTTACCCTGGGCGGGACCGGCGGGTCGGTCGCGTACAACTACGAGGAGCTCCAGGCGCAGGTGACGGCGGGGCTGGCGATCTCGCCCGTTCATTCGGTCCTGCTGGAGGAGTGTGTCTCCGGGTGGAAGGAATTCGAGCTGGAGGTGATGCGCGACTGCATGGACAACGCGGTCGTGGTCTGCTCCATTGAGAATCTCGATCCGATGGGCGTCCACACGCGCGATTCGATTACCGTCGCGCCCGTGCAGACCCTGACCGACCGCGAGTACCAGGACATGCGGGACGACGCCCTGAAGATCATGAGCGCGATCGGCGTGGCCAGCGGCGGGTGCAATATCCAGTTTGCCGTTCATCCGACGACCGGCCGGCGGGTCACCATCGAGATGAACCCCCGCGTCAGCCGTTCGTCGGCCCTGGCCAGCAAGGCGACGGGCTTTCCTATCGCGAAGATCGCCGCGAAGGTGGCGGTGGGTATGACGCTGGACGAGATTCCCAACGACATCACCCGCGAAACCCCCGCCTGCTTCGAGCCGACCATTGACTATTGCGTGGTAAAGGTGCCGCGATTCACCTTCGAGAAATTCCCCGAAGCCGACGACGTCCTCACCGTGAGCATGAAGAGCGTCGGAGAGGTGATGGCCATCGGCGGAACGTTCAAGGAGGCGCTGCAGAAGGCGTTTCGCGGGCTGGAGATCCGGCGAGCGGGCCTCGGCGCCGACGGCAGGGACGCAGACGCCGACCAGGTCGACATGGCCACCATTCAGCAGCGGCTTGCCCAACCCAACTCCGAGCGGGTGTTCACCATCCGCCTGGCCCTGCAGAAGGGCATGAGCATCGAGCAAGTCCACAAACTGACCGGCATTGATCCCTGGTTCCTGGACAACATCGCCCAGATCGTCTCGGCCGAGGCCGAGCTGGCAAAGAAGAAGGACTTGACCGACGAGGAGCTGCTCCAGGCCAAGCGGATGGGATTCTCCGACGCCCAGCTTGCCCGCCTGGCCGGGCGCGACGAGCTTTCGATTCGACGGCGGCGCCACGACGCCGGCATCCGGGCCGTGTTCAAGCAGGTCGATACCTGCGGCGGGGAGTTCGAAGCCTACACGCCCTACTACTATTCGACCTACCAGCGCGAGGATGAGACCCGCACCGGCGACAAGCCCGGCGTGATCATCCTCGGCGGTGGGCCCAACCGCATCGGCCAGGGGCTCGAGTTCGACTACTGCTGCGTCCACGCCATACAGGCCCTGAGGGAGATGGGCTACGCCGCAGTCATGGTCAACTGCAACCCCGAGACCGTCTCGACCGACTACGACACCTCCGACCGGCTCTACTTCGAGCCGCTGACCACCGAGGACGTGCTGGAGATCGTGCATCGCGAGAAGCCGCAGGGGCTTATCGTTCAGTTCGGGGGCCAGACGCCGCTAAACCTCTCGGCCGGCCTGGCCGAGGCAAACGTGCCGATCCTGGGCACCTCGCCGGCCTCGATCGCGCGGGCAGAGGACCGCGAACAGTTCAGCGCCATGGTGACCAAGCTCAACCTTCGCCAGGCAGCCAACGACATGGCCTGTTCCATGGACGAGGCCCTGAAGGTGGCCGCCACGATCGGCTATCCGGTCATGGTCCGCCCGTCGTTCGTCCTGGGCGGGCGGGCGATGGCGATAGTCTACAGCCCGGAGGACCTTTGCCCGTTCGTAGCGGCGGCGCTGGCGGCCTCCGACGGCCAGCCTGTGCTGATCGATAAGTTCCTCGAGGACGCCATCGAGCTGGACGTGGACGCGGTCGCGGACGGCGAGCACGTGTACGTGGCGGGCATCCTGGAGCACATCGAGTACGCGGGCGTGCATTCCGGCGACGCCGCCATGGCCCTGCCGCCGCAGCGGCTTGACGAGGACGTGGCCGAGCAGATCCGCTGCGCCACTCGCGACCTGGCCATGGAGTTGGACGTCCGAGGGCTGATGAACATCCAGTTTGCCGCCATCGGCGGGCGCGAGCTGTACGTGCTGGAGGTCAACCCCCGCGCCAGCCGGACCGTGCCCTTCGTTTCCAAGGTGACCGGCGTGCCCATCGCCAAGGTGGCCACGCGCGTGATGCTCGGGCAGACACTGGCCTCGATGGGGCTGGACAGGCCCCTGGGCCCAATAGGCCACGTGGGCGTCAAGGAGTCGGTCTTCCCGTTCGACAGGTTCCCGGGCGTGGACGCGGTGCTGGGCCCCGAGATGAAGTCCACGGGCGAGGTGATGGGCATCGACACGGACTTCGGCCTGGCCTTTGCCAAGAGCCAGATTGCGGCCGGGACACACCTGCCCACCGAAGGCGTGGTCTTCGTCTCCGTCAAGGACGCCGACAAGGACTTTCTCCTGCCGGTGGTCCGGCGGCTCAAGGCCATGGGCTTTGAGATCCTGGCCACCACCGGAACCAGCGAGTTCCTCGACCGCCACCGCGTGGCCAACCGGCGGATCAACAAGGTCCGCCAGGGCCGCCCGCACGTCGTCGACGCCATCAAGAACGGGCAGATCTCGCTGATCATCAACACGCCTTCGGGCCGGCGACCGAGGGCGGACGAATCGGCGATCCGCATCAACGCCGTCGCGCACGGGATCCCGCTGGTGACGACGGCCACCGCCGCCGAGGCCGTCGCCGAGGGCATCGCCGTGCTCCGCGCCGGGCGACTGGAAGTGCGACCGATCCAGGAATATCACGCCGATCTGCTCTCCGTCCCACCGGGCCAGAGGGCCCCATGAGCAATCGACCCCAAGGGCCGCCGCGGTGGCTTAGATGTCCCCCACACGCAGGAAGCGAACCGCGTCGACTGCCACGTGCAACGTCGTGCCGTCCGTCCGGATCGTCACGCTGCCCGTGCCGGCTGTGAAGTCGTACGTCCCGATCAGATTCCACTGGCCACCGTTCGTCGACTCGTCCACGCTCACCGTGCTCGTGCCGCCATCATGCGCGATGTCCACCGGAACGTTCGAGTCCCAGATGTCCGACTCCGGCCACCACACATACACCTCGTACTGGCCGTCCTGCGGCAGCGTCGGCGTGAACGTAATGCTCTTGGCGCCCTTGTCGCTGTTCTTGTCGTGCAGGTAGTCCGCGCCGTGGTAGTCCGGTCGGTAACTGCTGGTCATCCAATCCCCCGTCACAGTGGCAGACGTGTTGTCCACGATCACGTCCACCACCGGGGCCACAATCTCCAGCTCGTTCGTCGTGCCGTCGCTGACCGGCGCGCCGCCGATGTCCGCCTCAACGACAACGTCGTACGTCCCCAGCGCCAGGGCCGGGCTGATCGCGTCATCGGCCAGCGTCCAGGTCCCGTCACCGTTGTTCGTAGCCGAGTACGTGTTGCCGTCAACCGTCACCTGAACCGCCGCGGCTGGGTCGCTAACCGTGCCTGTCAGCTCGGGTGTCGTATCCGTCGTCGTCAGAGGATTAACCGTCACCGTCAGCGTGCCAATATCGCCCACGCGCACGAACCGCACCGCGTCGGCAGCCACGTGCGACGTCGTGCCATCTGTCCGGATCATCACGCTGCCCGTGCCGGCGGTGAAGTCGTACGTCCCGATCAGATTCCACAGACCACCGTTCGTCGACTCATCCACGATGACCGTGCTCGTGCCGCCATCGTGCGCCACGTCCACCGGAACGTTCGTCGCCCAGATGGGCGCTTCCGGCCACCACAGATACACCTCGTACTGGCCGTCCTGCGGCAGAGTCGGCGTGAACGTCACGCTATTGCTGCCCTTATCGGCGTTCTTGTCGTGCAGGTAGTCCGCGCCATGGTAGTTCGGGCGGTACGTGCCGGGCAGCCAATCACCCGTCACCGTAGCTGAGGCGTTGTCGACGATCACGTCGCCGACCGAGATGTCCCCGATGCGCAGGAACCGAACTGCGTCGGCCGCCACGTGCGACGTTGTCCCGTCGGTGCGGATCGTGGCGCTGCCCGTGCCGGCGGTGAAGTTGTACGTCCCGACCAGGTTCCACTGGCCGCCGTTTATCGATTCGTTCACGCTGACCGTGCTCGTGCCGCCGTTGTGCGCCACGTCCACCGGTACGTTGGTCGCCCAGATGGACGCGTCCGGCCACCACAGATACACCTCGTATCGCCCGTCCTGCGTCAGCGACGGCGTAAACGTCACGCTATTGACGCCCTTGCCCGTGTTCTTGTCGTGGAGGTAGTCCGCGTCGTAGTAGTTCGGGCGGTACGTGCCGCCCAGCCAATCGCCGCTCACCGCAGCCGAGGAGTTGTCCACGATCACCCCCGGCGTCGCGACCACAATCTCCAGCTCATCCATCGTGCCGTCGCCGACCGGCCCGCCGCCGGTGTCGGCCTCAGCCGCCACGTCGTAGGTCCCCAGTGCCAGGGCCGGGCTGATCGTGTCATCGGCCAGCATCCATGTGCCGTCACCGTTGTTCGCAGCCGAGTACGTGTTGCCGTTCACCGTCACCTGAACCGTCGCGGCCGGGTCGCTGACCGTGCCCGTCAGTTCGGGCGTGGTGTCCGCCGTCGTGAGCGGGTCAACCGTCACCGTTAGCGGAACGGGCGCCACAGGCGTGAACCGCACGGCATCGGCCGCCACGTGCGATGTTGTCCCGTCCGTCCGGATCGTCACGCTGCCCGGTCCGGCCGTAAAGACGTACGTCCCGACCAGGTTCCACTGGCCACCGTTTGTCGACTGATCCACGATGACCGTGCTCGTGCCGCCATCATGCGTCACGTCCACCGGCACGTTCGTCGCCCAAATCGGCGCCTCCGGCCACCACAGATACACCTCGTACTGCCCGTCCTGCGGCAGCGTTGGCGCGAACGTCACGCTCTTGCTGCCCTTGCCCTCGTTCTTGTCGTGCAGGTAGTCCGCATCATGGTAGTTCGGCCGGTACGTGCCGGCCAGCCAGTCCCCCGTCACCGTGGCCGATGCGTTATCCACGATCTCCTCCGTCGCCACGACAATCTCCAGCTCATCTGTGGTCGCATCGGAGGCGGTGTTGCCCACCTGATCGGTCGCCTCCGCAGCTACATCGTACGTTCCTTCGGCCAGGGCGGGTGCGATCGTGTCATCCGCCAGCGTCCAGGTGCCGTCACCGTTGTTGACCGCGGCGTACATGCTGCCGTCGACGGTCACTTCCACCGTGGCGCTCGGGTCGTCAACCGTGCCGGTCAGAGCCGGCGTCGTATCCGCCGTGGCCAGCGCATCGACCGTGACGACCGGCGCCGTGGCATCGACTGTCAGCTCGTTGGTGGTACTGTCCGTACCGACGTTGGCCAGGCCGTCCGTAGCGACGGCGGCCACATCGTATGTCCCTTCGGCCAGGGCGGGTGCGATCGTGTCATCCGGCAGCGTCCAGGTGCCGTCACCGTTGTTGGCTGCTGCGTACGTGTTGCCGTCGACGGTCACTTCCACCGTGGCGGTCGGGTCGTCAACCGTGCCGGTCAGAGCCGGCGTCGTATCAGCCGTGGCCAGCGGATCGACCGTTACCACCGGAGCGGTCGCATCGACGGTCAGTTCGTCGGTGGTGTCGTCCGTGCCGACGTTGCTCATCCCGTCTGTCGCGCTGGCGGCCACATCGTATGTCCCATCCGCCAGGGCCGGGCTGATAGTGTCATCCGCCAGCGTCCACGTGCCGTCGCCGTTGTTCGTGGCCGAATACGTGCTGCCGCCCACCGTTACCTCGATCGTCGCGGCCGGGTCACTCACCGTGCCCGTAAGCTGTGGCGTTGGGTCGTTGGTCGCCAGTACATCGACCGTCACCGTTGGCAGAACGGCCGACAAAGGCACGAACCGCACTGCATCGGCCACCACGTGGGAGGTGGTCCCAGTGGTCTCGATCCTGACGTTTCCAGTCGTCCCCACATCAAAGCTGTACGTGCCCAACAGGTTCCACTGCCCGCCATTGACCGACTGGTCCGCCGTTACAAGACTTGTGCCGCCGGTATGAGTAATGTAGACTGGCACGTTGGTGGCTGCGGTGCTCCAGACCGGCCACCACATGTAGACTTTATAGTCACCGGCGCCTTCGATGGTCGGAGTGAAGGTGTAGCTCTTGGCGCCCTTGTCCACGTTGCCGTCGTGTGCATACCACGAACCGTGATAATTCGGCCGAAATGCGCTCACGATCCAGCTGCCGAGAGGCGTCCCCTCAAGATCGTCGACGATCACCTCGCCAAGCGAGATGTCCCCGACGCGCAGGAACCGCGCCGCGTCGGCCACCACGTGTGACGTCGTCGCATCCGTTCGGATCGTCACGCTGCCGGTGCCCGCCGTGAAGTTGTACATCCCGACCAGGTTCCACTGGCCCCCGTTTGTCGACTCGTTCACGCTGACCGTACTCATGCCTGCGTTATGCGTTACGTCCACCGGCACGTTGGTGGCCGCACCACTCCAGACGGGCCACCACAGATACACCTCGTACTGGCCGTCCTCCGGCAGCGTCGGCGTGAACGTCACGCTCTTGCTGCCCTTGCCCTCGTTCTTGTCGTGCAGGTAGTTGGCGCCGTAGTAGTCCGACCGGTACGAGGTGGCCAGCCAGTCCCCGATCACCGTCGCCGACGTGTCATCCACGATCACCTGTATCCCCGCGAGAATCTCCAGCTCATCTGTGGTCGCATCGGAGGCACTGTTACCCGCCTGATCGGTCGCCTCCGCAGCTACGTCGTACGTCCCTTCCGCCAGGGCGGGTGCGATCGTGCCATCCGCCAGCGTCCAGGTGCCGTTCCCGTTATTGGTGGCGGAATAGGTATTGCCGTCGACGGTCACCTCGATGGCTGCGCCTGCCTCGTTAATGGTGCCCGTAAGCTGTGGCGTCGAATCCCCCGTCGCCAGCGAATCCACGGTCACGACGGGATCGGTCGTATCGATTGTCAGCTCGCCAGCGGTGCCGTCCGTGCCGACGTTGCCCATGCCGTCTGTCGCGCCGGCCAGCACGTCGAATGTTCCATCGGCCAGGGGCGAGACCGTGTCATCCGCCAACGTCCAGGTGCCGTCCCCGTTGTTGGCCGCGGCGTACGTGCTGCCGTCGACGGTCACTTCCACCGTGGCGGTCGCGTCGTCCACCGTGCCCGTCAGAGCCGGCGTTGTGTCCGTCGTGACCAGCGGATTGACCGTAACGACCGGCGCCGTGGCGTCCACGGTCAGCTCATCCGCCGTGCCGTCCGACGCACTGTTGCCCGCTGGGTCCGTTGCCGTGACCTGTACGTCGTACGTCCCATCCGTCAGGGCGGGCGAGATCGTGTCATCCGCCAGCGTCCACGTGCCGTCACCGTTGTTGGCAGCCGAATAGGTATTACCGCCAACGGTCACCTCCACCGCCGCGGCCGCTTCGTTAACCGTGCCGGTGAGCTGTGGCGTCGGGTCGTTGGTCGCCAGCGCGTCGACAGTGACGACCGGAGCCGTCGTATCAATTGTCAGCTCGTTGGTGGTGCCGTCCGTGCCGACGTGGCCGAGGCCGTCTGTCGCGCTGGCGGCCACATCGTATGTCCCTTCGGCCAGGGCCGGGCTGATGGTGTTATCCGCCAGCGTCCACGTCCCGTCACCGTTGTTGACCGCGGCGTACGTGCTGCCGTCAACGGTTACCTCCACGGTGGCGCCCGCCTCGTTAACCGTGCCTGTAAGCTGCGGCGTCGTGTCGTTGGTCGCCAGCGGGTCGACAGTCACGACCGGAGCGGTTGTATCGATTGTGAGCTCATTGGTGGTACCGTCCGTGCCGACGTTGCCGAAGCCGTCCGTCGCGCCGGCCAGCACGTCGTATGTCCCATCGGCCAGCGGCGAGACCGTGTCATTCGCCAGCGTCCAGGTGCCGTCGCCGTTGTTGACCGCGGCGTACGTGCTGCCGTCGACGGTCACCTCCACCGCGGCGGTCGGATCGTCCACCGTGCCCGTCAGAGCCGGCGTCGTGTCCACCGTGACCAGCGGATCGACCGTCACAACCGGCGTCGTAGCATCGATAGTCAGCTCGTCGGCCGTGCCGTCGGACGCACTGTTGCCCGCCGGATCGGTTGCCGTGACCTGTACGTCGTACGTCCCATCCGCCAGGGCCGGTGCGATCGTGCCATCCGCCAGCGTCCACGTGCCGTCACCGTTGTTCGTAGCGGAATACGTATTGCCGTCGACCGTCACCTCGACCGCCGCAGCCGCTTCGTCAACCGTGCCCGTAAGCTGTGGCGTCGGGTCGTTGGTCGCCAGTACATCGACCGTCACCGTTGGGGCCGTCGTGTCCAGCGTAAAGCTCACGACAAAGTCGCTACCCTCTGCCCCATCACCAGACTGGTTTGGCGGGATCGGCCAGGTGGGGGTTTCACCGTCAAGGTCCCGGCCATAGACGTTCTCAAACGCTCCGTCGCCGCTGGTGAGCGTCAGCGTGTAGGCATCCTCCAGCAGGCTGGTGTAGGAGATCGTCAGCGTGCTCGTCCCGGCGTCGTAGTTCCACGTGTCGGGCGTTTGTAAACCGCTGCCCGCGCCGACAAGCGAGAAGTCGCCCACGTCCAGACTTGTCGCCTCCATCTCCTCATCGAACACGGCCGTGAAGGTCAACGCAGCGGCGGGCATAGAATCACCGTCCTGGACGGAGGACGAGATCACGCGCGGTGCGCGAGTGTATTGGTTGCCGAAGTCGATATTCTCCACAATCTCGCCCGGACCGAGCGATACGTAATGGACCGGCGCCGTATCGCGGGTGAACACGGCCAACGCATTGTCGACACGTCCCGTCGCGTATACGTGGTGTCCGTCCGGGCTCACTGTCACCGAGAGGACCACGTCTAACCCATCCACGCCGTCTACGCCGTCCCTGACGACCTCGACGAAACTCAGCTCGCCCGTGGCCGCATCGCGGCGGAACACAGCCAAGGCATCCTCGTAATATCCCGAGGCGTATACGTGGTCTCCATCCGGGCTGACCGTTACCGACCAGGCCCCGTCTAACCCATCCACGCCGTTTACACCGTCCCGGATGACCTCGACGAAACTCAGCTCGCCTGTGCCCGCATCGCGGCTGAACACGGCCAAGGCATCCTCGCCAGGTCCCGTCGCGTAGACGTGGTGTCCGTCCGGGCTCACTGTCACCCGGCGGGCCCCGTCTAACCCATCCACGCCGCCTACACCATCCTTGACGACCTCGATGAAAGTCAGTTCCCCAGTGGCCGCGTTACGGCTGAACACGGCTAACGCATCGTCGCCGTATCCCGCCGTGTACACGTGGTCTCCGTCCGGACTCACTATCACTGAGCAGGCCATAGCGAGTCCATCCACGCCGATATCGATGTCGCGGATGCTGTCGATGTAACTGACTTCCCCCGTCACCGCGTTGCGGCTGAACATGACCAACGTATGGCCCGCCGTAGCGTAGACGTGGGCGCCGTCCGGGCTCACCGTTACCGCGTACGGGTCGATGAAGTGCTGACCTACATCGTTCTGGAACATCTCAACGAAACTTAGTTGGCCCGTGGCCGCATCGCGGCTGAACACGGCCAGCGCATTGTCGAAACGTCCCGTTGCGTATACGTGGAGTCCGTCCGGGCTCACCGTCACCGAACGGGCTGCGTCCAACCCATCCACGCCGCCTACGCCGTCCCGGATGACCTGGACGAAACTCAGTTCGCCCGTGGACGCGTGGCGGCTGAACACGGCTAACGCATCCTCCTCATATGCCGCCGTGTAGACGTGGTTTCCATCCGGGCTCACTGCCACCGAACGGACATCGAACAACCCATCCACGCCGCCTACGCCGTCCCGGACAACCTCGACGAAGCCCAGTTCGCCCGTCGCGAGCGGAAACGTCCTCTGCCAATCGGCTTGAAGGATCTCGCGAACTTCGTAATCGCCCGCGGCGAGGCCCGTGAAGGAGTACAGCCCCATCTCCGTCTCCGGGTCAATGTCGCCACTCTCATCCAGATCTATGCTGGCCGTCACCGTCGTTGCCACGACCTGGCCGGTGTCGGCATCCACAAGTTCAATCGTCCACCCGTCCAGGCCGGGTTCGCCTGCATCCCACACCCCGTCGCCGTCGACGTCGTGCCATTTGCTGCCGCGAATGGACGTCTCCAGCACCTCCAGCTCATTCGTGGTGGTGTCGGTTCCCTGGTTCCCGGATGGGTCGGTTGCCGTCACCTGGACGTCATAGGTACC
>SDBT01002779.1_pt1 | contig 30649 bp, 49 predicted proteins | sample 2277101 | NCBI WGS metagenome assembly SDBT01 (sample SAMN10404973, study PRJNA504765) | marine sediment metagenome | isolation source: marine sediment core GS10_PC15, 103 cmbsf | place: Arctic Ocean: Southern Knipovich Ridge | collected 2010 | reverse complement strand
TTGGCGCTATTGGCCGGGCTCATCTCGTGGTAGGCGATGCCGTTCAACACATCGATCTCGTTGGCGGTAAGGTTGATGGTCATATCAGCCTCCATGAACGGCTTGGTAGGCGTGAACCTCGGCGTCGGTGCGGCTGAAGCCAGCCTCGAAGGTCAAGGCGGCGTAAACCTGGTCAACGGTGTCGTCGTCGCCCATTCCGCGATCCTGGCAGTCGCCCATCGTAACGGCGATAATGCCTTCGTCGGCTGGGGTCAGGTCTTGAAGTTTGATGGTCATCGGTAGGCTCCTCGGTTCAGGTTTCGCTTCTAACGATGTAAATATAGCGTCTGAGACCACCCCCGTCAAGAAGTTTCTTGTTCCCCTTTTGTTCCCGGCTATAATGAGGCAGTGATCGCCTGAGTCGCTTGGGTGAACAAGGACGTCATAACCTGGGAAGTTGCCAGGGCGGTAACGATGGCGAGTCCCATAAATACGAGGGTTTTACACATTGACTTTCTCCTTTATCCGTTTGTAGTTAGGCCCTAAGGCCGTGGTCAAATGATCAACCATAATGAGGCCTGGACCATAACGGGCCTCGGCCTCATGCCAAATACCCCTGGCCTCATCGGACAATGTAACAAATTCGGCCGCGAGCGGATGCACTTCCGCATCGGAGCGCATGTCCGAAAGCCGGAGGCGACCTTGCCCATCGGCGATCATGATATTTGCAACTTCACTCTGCCGAGCCGAAATCTTTTTATAAACCTCGGTGAGTTCCTGGTTCGACATGGTGCCATATATTTTCATCGTACTGCCTCCAGGTCGTCGTCGATGACTGTTGCCGGGGCAACGTAGGTCTCCGACCGGAACCAAGGTCGATCATCGGGCTTCGGCGCGTTGAAATCTTCACTCCGCGCGTCGCGTTCGGCATTGAGGCTGATGCCCCTTCCGCGCAGGAAGATCTCATCGACCTGCTCGACGGTCATTGTTGATAAACTTCGGACTCGGTATGCCATGGTGCTCCCTCCAGGCGTGATTACAGTTGTGCGGACATTACCTCCGCACGATCCTTGGCCATGGCCTCCGTATTGAAAGCGTAGGAAACGATCTGCGATGGGCGCTTCGGTGTGTACTCCGCGACGTACCAAGCGCCGGTCCATTCTCTATTCAGCTTCCGAGATTCATCGGTGCCGGGCTCGGCAAAGACTGCTTTGTATTTGATGCTCATAGAATCCTCCGGTTAGTCGATTAAGGTGAAACGCCCAACGATATTTCCGTTGCTGTCAAAGACATTGGTCCCGAGGCAATCATCTCCATCTTCAAGAGCCTCGGCTATGTCACGCAGTATCGCTTGGACTTCGCTGCACCAATCAGTCTCGAAGGCGGCGCTGTCCATGTCGAATTTTATCTCGAATCTCATTGGTCAATCCTTTCCCAGGTGATGCAATTCTCTCCATCACTGCCCTGCATGCAATCCCGGTGCGGAGGCCATCGGAAGGAATAATGTTGTTTCACGCAATCCGGCAATTTGACATACTGCATGGGCACGGTGCATCGGTATACCCTTTCACTCCGTACCACTCGGCGACCTCGACGGTCCGGGGCGACGTCCAGCCATTTACATGTCTTGCAGGAGGGGAGAATGGGTTTCATCGGTCCCATCTCCATTTACCGGGTTTGTAATTCGACCGGGAGACCTTGCCGTTGGCGCGGCGGGTAAAAACCGTCAAGGAGTCATCGGCGCGCATAACCAAGGCGCCTCCATAATGCGCTGCGTATTTGCGCGCGGCCGTTGCCCAGGCAACGTCATTGTAGCATCTCCGGGAAAACCGGCGCCACTCGGGTACCGTCAACAGTCCGCTGCGCATGGCGCGGGGGTCGAAGAAGGTGCAAACTGGGGTCAGGGCGGTGGCGGTCATAGTAGGCTCCTCGGGTCAGGGTTTAGAGGTAAAGAACAAATTCGCCGGTCTCATCAAAAACTGCAACCGCGTGATCGTGATCCTTCTTTTCGGCGCGGTAGGAGGCCTCATCTTCGACGTCCGCGTTGAGGTGCTCGGCGAGGTCAAGGGCCTTGGCGGCGGTCATGATGCTGGCGGGCTGGTCGGTGATGAGGAGGTGGGTCATATCAGGCTCCGGGGTTCAGGTTTATCGCTTCCAATGATGTAAATATAGCGTCATACATCATCCCCGTCAACAACTTTCTCAATTTTCTTTGTTCCCCTTTTGTTCCATAAAATGTATCCTGCGACATTGATGTAGGTCGGCCTCTAAGACTTGCACCCGCTGCTCAAGATATTCGATGCGCTGGATGTAGGTTCCCCGCACGACGTAGCGGGCGCGCTCGATAGCGTTCTCTAGGGTGTAGTGCCACTGACCCCCAAGCGCCGGACTGCCGTTGTCAAATAGTCGGAAACTTCTGCCCTTGCGGTCGGGCACGTTCAGGGCATGCACAGAGAACACATGACCGAACTCTGTATGGCTCCATACTACTCGGGTCATGCCTCAATTTCCTCCACAACCATAATGCATTGACTGGCCTCTTCATGAGACAGGGGCCGAGAAACTGCGCCGATATGCTCCGGCCCAGAATGGCGCGTCTCTGTCACGTCCTCGTCGCCCATCATGATCGATACCTTATGATCATGAAAACTCACCTGGGCGCGCAGTTGGACTTTCTCTTCTGGGATTATGATTCGGGATAGGGTCATAGCGTCAAGCCTCCGGTTCAGAATTAACATACTCGGTGTTGCGCCATCCTTCACCATTGGCAATCATGCAGGTGCGGCCGTTGGTATAAGAAACGATAATGGTCCAGGTGAGGCCATCTTTGGAAGTTAGCACTTCGAGCAATCCACCATCGGCGGTAACACCAAGGGCGACCTGGGCTTCACTATACTTCTGTTTCAAGGTGTTGCGCACCTCAATGCTATTCCCGCATTGCATTTGCTGCCCCCAGGCGGGATTTACGATGACGAGGCCCAGACCGAAAACAAGGGCGGCGGTCGTAGCGATCAGCGTTTTACGCATTGAGAATCTCCTTTACCGTAACGCGGGTCAGTTGGGTTTCAAGGATGCCGTGGAAATCTTTATGGGATTTTACCGTACCATCAGCAATCATGCTCTGGCCGATTTCCATCCGTGGGTCGGAGCCGGTGAACCAGCAGAACAGGTTCCCGGTTACGTCTTTGAACTTGAGCAGGGAAGTTGGACCCCAGCCATTGTCGCCCATCGAGCGATTGGATTCCAACGTCAACTCCAAGTCTTTGAGGCGCTCCTTGACCATACCCTGATGCTTGCTATCCCGATTCGCTTTCTGCATCTCGGTGCGCTTCAGTTCCCGCTCCTTGGCTCGGTGCATGGAGGAGACCGCGCTAATGGCTAAGGCCGTCCTCTTGGTCGTGATCAGCATATCATCCGCGAAGGCGACCCGAAGGTTATGCATGTAATCACTGTCGGCCGTTGAGGTTCGAACCCATTCGATAACCTCCCGGGCAACGTCGTCGTCTGACTCGCGCCGCTCATCTTTTATCTCGCGGGCTGTTTCTTTGGAGTATTTGTCGTCGCTATATAGCGTCCAGATATACTCGATGGTCGCGGTGATTTTGCCGTAGGAGGCCTCGGCGGCGCCCTTAGAGGCCCAGCCGTAGAGCCGGATCACTGCATTAGTCATGGCCAAGAGGTACTCAAGAGACTCGCACCATTCGGCGCGGCCGAAGCTTTCGAAGCCTTCCTCGGAGTCGTTGAAATCCCTCCAGAATTTGAATTTGCCGATCACGGTCTTGGGATCGTCGGTGCCCAGGAAGTCCCGGAGGCATGTCCTGCCGACCTGCAACTCTTCGCCGGTCTCCATGTTGCGAACCGCAAACACGTTCTTGCGGGGGCGGTTCGATTTGCAATGATCGCAGTGGCCATCGGTGTCGCGGTACCGGGCGTCGATCTCAACTCCGGGAGCCAGGTCAACGAAGTTCCCGGCAGGCGTCAATTCGATGCTCGCTAGGAACTCGAACTCGCCTACCTTGGGCGTTTCGCCGGTCACGGTCACGTCCAGGACGTTGACCATGATTTTCTTGGGTCGCTGGCCCCAGTCTGAGCCTTCATGCTGCAGGCGCTCTTCCTGGTACACGGGGCCGAAGGTTGCGGCAAACTCAACGCCGTAACGCTTGGCCTTCTTTTCCATTTTCTTAACGCGGTCGCGGGCCTCGGCGGCGCGCCCTGCTAGGATGGTGATCGTGGCGGTCTTGGCGGTCATTGGTTAATCCTCCGTTCCAATGATGCGACCTTAGACGTTAGCACCGGCCGCGTCAACAAGAAAATCAGCCTAACATCATTCCATCGAATTTGGCCAAGGTAGAGGCCCGTTCCCTCAGGGTCATATCCAGGAAGGCGCCCGCGCAGGCCCGTTCAATGATGGTGGGAGTCATGTCGTAGTTACCTCCAAAATAGGACTCTACTTCGCCATAACTCTCAATACAGTAGTAAATTGAAGAGTCCTCGATATTCCAGTCATCGAGCACGATGTGGAGGTTGCCTCCGGCGCCTCCTTGGGGCGCCTCGTAGACCTGGCGAACCAGTGCCAGCGCTGCCTCCGTCTTTTCGTTAACGATATTTGGTTTTCCATATTCGTCATAACAAACTTCACACATGGGGAATCTCCTTAATCTTTTTGATGCATTTCAGTACCACGATTCCGAGAACCACGTTGGAGTGGATACTTCCCGAGGCGACGCACTCCCGCTCGGAGGCATACTCGGCACCGCAGAAAAGCTCTTTCAGTTCTGCGCGCATAATCTCAAGTGCCGAGGTCATGTTAGCATCGTTCACGACCTCGGCAGCGGCCACTCCGCGCATAACAGCGTCGGCCATGACATCAACACCATCCCAGTTCATGCGTCGTACTCCTTATGTGCGCTTATTTCCCAGCGCTCGGTTATGGGCGAGCCATCGGCTGCTTCGTCGGTCACAACGTAGGCAACCGTCCTCAGAACCTTGGCCCAGCGGAAGGATCCGTCATGGAGCCAAACTTTGCAACCAAACTCGGGGCCGAAGGGCCGGTCGGCCAGGGCGCTCGTGCTGTATTCGAACCAAACGCGAGTTTCCGTATTGCGGAACTTGCCTAGCAGGTTGCCGGTGTATGTTTCGCTCAAGGGGCTCAGGGCCATCGGTCGTCTCCCGTTCGGGTTGGTGGTAACGCATACTTACATCGTTCTAGGGGCCTGTCAACTCCTAATCGCGAGGCACAAACATCCAGATTTGCTTGGGGTGATTCTTCAGGCCTCGCCCTTCGATCCAGTGTAGGCAAAAAACGCCGTCATGTACTATGACCGTGGACTCTCCGGCTTCACGGGCCTCTTTGAGCATCTGGGTGATCGGCATCTTCTTATCCCCAGATCGCCGAGTTGGCGGAGGCTGAGTTGCGCGAGGGGCTCACGTTCTCTTCGGCGAACTCGCCTTCCTTGAAGGCCGCGTCGGTGATGCGCTTGAGCAGTTCCTCGTAATGGGCCAACGTGCCAACGTCGCCCCAGTTTACCATCTCGGGGTTGCGGTTGAAATTGTTGGCGCTCAGGGCTGTCAACCGGCCAAGCATCCTGTCGATCTCGGCTTTCTTAGAAATAAAGGTTTGCTGTGCGGTTGCGGTATGGCGGGTCATTTGCTTGCTCCGGTTCGGGTTTCTCGCTTCCAATGATGTAAACTTAGCGTCCCTGGCCGATGTAATCAAGAACTTTCTCAAATTTCTTTGTTCACGGTTTGTTCCGTGTCAGAAATATGGCATATTTTGGGGAAGGTTTTCGTTTGAAATCCGAGGCTTATGGGAGAAGTGCCCAGAGGGCACTCAGCCTCCGGGAATCTCTGTCATAGGCTCCACGGCCCACTGGCCAGCCACGGTATCGTAGCTCAACGCGAACGGGGCATCCAAGGATTCGGCATAGTCCCGGGCGTCCTGATACTCCTTGAACAACTTGGTCATTTTACCCTCCGCGCCGGGGTAGCGCGGGCCGCTGGTGGGCGTGCCCGGCATATGGCTGGGGTTATAGCCTCTGGGGCCTATCAGGCCTCCCTGGGGGCGCATATGGTTTCAAAGCCTACTGATACGCAGCGCTCACGCTTACCATCTTCCCAGACGATGATGTCGCCTACGTCCATGGACCGAGAGAATCTCGTATATGATGTGATGTCAGGGTTCATGCTCCAGGGCTTATCCCTGTTCTGCATCGCGAGCCAAATTGCCTCAGGGCCGCTGGCCTCCATCGTGGCAGCCTTCACAAAAAGATCGAAGTTTGCGAAGTCAATTTTGCCATCGCGTGCGGCGAGGTAGGCTTTGCCGATCTGGGAACCCCATCCGCCTGCATTCAACTCGTCATGCTGGGCGTGGGTAAGCTCTACGTAAAAGATGGTCGCTTTCATTGGGCTTCTCCTTGTTTGATGATGCAAACATAATACCTGTTACATCATTCGTCAAGAAGTTTTTTATTCACCTTTCGTTCTACTTGCCCAGGAACTCCCCGGTCAACTCGGCCTGCCACTTTTCGCCGACTTCATCGTCGATGGTGGCTAGGATGGTATCCGGCCCAACATCCAGGGTCACGATCACATCGCCGATCTCGCCGACAAACCCTGTGTAATTGATCTCGGCCCATCGCTCCAAATCCGTCTCGTCCATTTCCTGAAACACGCCCATAAGCATGCCGCCGAAAATTGCGGATATTGAAATTGGACAATCCCCGTCTGAATCCTCTGACATGAACACGTCCACTGGCTTGATCGACATAGTACCTTTTCTCCGTTGGTTAAAGTTTCACAGGAGGCATTTCATAGTCCGATGCCCAATTAACGCCGGTGTCCTGGTTGTTTTTTGTTGGCTCAATGCGCAAACACATAGAATTTTTCGATGCTGTAGCGACTGGTACTATATACACCTTACCTAGCGGTGGGCAATAGACGGCGAATAAATCTGCCTGTCCGATGTAGTTTTGACGACCTTTGTCTCTATGCACTTGAGAACTGGCCGTGCTAAAATCCACACACCCTCTAACATATCTGGCAGTCTTGCATTGAACTCTTATGAATTCACCATCGCGGTCGAGCACTATATCATAACGCTCGTTATCTCCGAAGGGCAAAAGAACGACCTCACCACGTTTCATAAATTCAGCGAGAATAATTGCCTCAGATAATTGACCGACAGTTTTCGTATTCACTAATTAACCTCATTAATATGGCTCCACGGGTAGGGCTCGAACCTACACTCTGCCGGTTAACAACCGGCGGCTTTACCATTAAGCTACCGTGGATCGGATGTAACCCTTACTGGAAGGTTCCCGGTTTTCCTTTAAGGTTCCGACTGGATCTTAGGTTCAGGTGGAACATCAAAAGCTGCCTGGAAATCTCCGGAACCGGCCGCGAGTGTCTACAGCCACCATTTGGTCAGTATGTCACCTTTCAGAACCAGCGCTCTCCTTTGAGCTAGCCCTCCAGAAAGGGTTACCATACTCAGGACTATATTATACATCGACAGGCCCGTCAAGTGTAATTAATCATATCTCGGCGCTCTGTTTTCCAAAGATTGTCGCTCCCACCTCGAACGGCCCAATCACTGTCAATTATTATTTTACTGGATATCCCTCCCCGTGGGCGGAAGGCAAATTCCAGCCTCAGTCTCTCGGGATCGAATGCTGAAAGCAGATCATCATATATGCAGTTTGCGATGCGCTCGTAGCTCACGAGCAGATTGCGATATTGATAGATGTACTGCTTCAGGGATTTCAGTTCGATGACATTCAAGTGAGGATAGAACCATATTCGAAAAGAACCGAAGTCCGGCTGCTCCCTGTCGCCAAGGAACGTAAGCTCTGGGACATCGATCACCATTTCGATTGCGCCGCCGGGATTCGGCATCGACTTCAGAATCTCTGAATCTCGATGTCTGAATGTTGTAGGACCCTTCGGCGCCGGTGCTGAATCCATTTGCCATTTCCTCGCGCCCATTACAGTAACTCCTCCTGAACAGACTTTGCAGTCTCAATGAACATATCCGGCTGCCGAAGCGCCACCTCACTTCGATTGCAACATATCTCGAAATACTTTGGATCGCGCTCTATGCCAATGAAGCTTCGTCCCTGTTTGACACAAGCAACGCCGGTTGTTCCTGATCCCATGAAAGGGTCGATGATCGTCTGGCCCTTAACAAAACTGAGGCACCACTCCATTAGGACGATGGGCTTCTGTGTGGGATGCTGTCGAACATTGGCTCCTTGCTCACTGGCCCGGAAGGCCCCTATCCAAAGATGCCGGAACATCTTCGCTCTCGATATAGCATTCGTCCAAGCGATTTCAGCGTCCGAGAATGTATCGTCCCATCCGTTTTTGCATTTTTTATCCCAGAGTAAAACTCCGGCAGACGGTCCCATTATACCGGCTAAATGATTTCCGCCCCAGACGATGTACTGAGGCGCGATCTTGCGGATCGCCTCCCACTGCTCAACCGAAAGACCTTCCTTGTCCCAGTCATCCTTGCCGTAATCTTTTGACTCGATCTTATTGCCTCCCCTTGTGGTCGTGCCTCCAATTGTGCCGGTGGCAGCGATGTTGATTCCGTAAGGGGGATCGGTCACAACGGCGTCAACAGGATCGAGCGCCTCCATAACATTTACACAGTCGCCTTGATAAAGGATAGAGTCGCCGATGACGACTCGTTTGATCCATGGATCGGTCATAGCAAGCCCTCCTGCACAGGCTTATCATAAGGTAAAGGCAAGGCACCTTGTTGACTGGCCTTCTCGATGTTGATGCAGGCCAGGTCAAAATACTTTTGATCCAGTTCGATGCCGATAAACTTCCGACCATCCCGGACACAGGCGACGCCCGTTGCCCCTCCGCCCAGGAATGGGTCTATAACCACATCACCCACCTGGGTATGTACCGAAAGGAATTTCTGCACCAACTCCGGAGGCTTGTCGTTTGGGTGCGTCTCACCATAGCGTCTGGGCTTGGAGATAGAGATGATGTTCGGAATGCTGCCTGGGTTAGTGGACGAGCCTCCACCGGGCCAAGCGATCTTGGAGCCTTCCCGCATGCCCACCATGATTATTTCATGCTGGCGACGGTAGCGCCAGCCGGTTCCGGGATTCTTTTTATCCCAGATGACTTGGTGAAAGAAGGTCATTCCACGCTCGTTCATGCGATTGGCAATCCAGGTAAATGATGGATCACCCTCGGCGCCCCCGCCCATAGCGCAGTAGCAGGCTGCGGAGAAATCCTTTTTGAGGATGCGCGCGGCGTGGTCCAAGGTACCGGAGATCACGCGGCGCATATTCTCCGCGTCATCATTCAGGATCGCATCCTGGGCCTGGATATCTCCTTTCCGTGTCGAAGATCCATCGGTGAACTGTGTCTTCTGGCCTCTTTTTTCGTTACAGGTGGCGAAGCCTTTGGCGTTGTTCTCTTTTCCGTACGGAGGATCGGTCCAGATCACGTCCACGGATTCGTCGGGAAGGTCGGACATGACCTCCAACGAGTCGCCGCAATACAGCGTGCAATCTCCAATGATTACTTTTTGCATGAATCGTAGATCCCTTGCTTATAAGCGTTGCGTGCGATGGAGACCATCAAAGGCCAACTAGGACGCCACTTTTCCCGATACGGCGCAGGCATCAATGTGGTGATTGAATAGTAGTGCCTGCCTGTACTGGACTCCACTTCGGTGACCTCCTGTAATCCAGCCCAGTCGGGCACCTCGTTCAAAGGAATGACGCCCTTGGGCGCTATGAAATAGAACTCGTTCGAGTACAGCTTGGCGCCACGCTGCTTCTTTTCATTGGCAACATCCTTCCGGAAGTCGGCGCGCGAAATCTTCACCTCAAAAGCTGTGATCCTGTTGCCCCGGGAGGGTGCGCAATCGATAACGAGAAAATCGATGCGACGCTCATGGAACCCATAACCGGAGCCTAGGCGCAGCTCTGAGAAGCATTGGAATTTCTCAGTACTGTAACGCTCGAAGAGGCGTTTGATGATGTCCGCGGATTTCATTCTTTCAAATCCCCTAAAGTAATCTCCGGGAGATTGAACCATCTGTCATCATCGGAATCATCTTCCTCTATAGGTAAACTCAAGTCCAAATAACACTCCTCGCACATGGGAGCGCCCTTATACATGCGAACCATGTCCAAGTGATGACTTACCTCCTCGGCACATGCCTGGACCTGACAGCCCACAAGGGCGGTAATAGTTCCGGCCATCTTATTCCTCCTCGATTTCATCCCAGTCGGTTTTACCATAATTCTCTTCCCACGTCGCCCGAGCCCTTTCGAGCGTGGGTAAAATATACCATCGAGTCCTGCGACTCTCATGGCGAGTCCATCCGTTTTCTTCCTGAATCTCAAATTCATGCTTCCTGGAAGACACTCTGATGTCCGCGCAAACTTGATTGAGGAACCGGCCCATCGCCGTGGCGTTGCCTCGCTTGCTGATGTTAAACCGCTTCATCTCGTTTGTGTAATCCTCGACAAGATGCTCCACCGGCAACTTGGAGGACCAACCATCACCACGAGTAAGCGTAGTGCCCGTCAGCAGTTTTTGATACCACCATTCCTCTACGGAGGAAAGGCTCAAGAGTTTCTGTTCCCGCAAGGCCTCGGTGTTGGGCACAGCTTCCACTTCGAAACCTTCCAGGTCCATCGTCCGAAGGAAGTGCAAGAGCGCGCGGTAACCGGCGCCTTCAGTCGGGGTGCCTTCGACCCCTTTCATCTGATTGGATATGGCCCGGAAATAAGAATTATTTTGCTTGGATCCTTCGCCAACATCCACAACAAAGAACCGTCGCTCATCGCCACCGGCCGGGATGACGTGCAAATCATTTGAGGCCATGATCAAGTGAATGCAGTTAGGTGCCATCTCAACGTCGACGCCCTTGGCCTCAATCGCCATCTGCTCCTCGGTAACCAAGGTCTTGAGGATGGACTCGTGCTTTTTATCTCCGGCGAAGAAGGCTTCATCGGCAAACAGCACAACAAGATCGCGCAGATGGCTATTGAAGTTTCCGACCAAATGCCCAGAGTTGGAAATGTGCATGTAATGCCGGGCGAACAATTGCCCGAAGGTATGGGCGAAGAATGACTTGCCGGTACCACGTCCGCCGCGCATGACAATAGCCACCTTCCCTGATTGATCTGGGAACTGGGTTGCGCGGGCCATCCACTTTATCAGGTACTCATAATATTGATCATTGCCTGCGCAGACGTTGTCGTGGATATGTTTGAGGAATAGGTCGCACCCGCCTTCGTCCGGGTCCGCCGTATAAGCGAAGCCGCGCCACAGGTTATAGATGTTATCCGGTAGCGTACACTCAGGCGCAAAGGCGATGGCGCTGTATTGGCGCCGGTGGGGATGCTCTACCCACCATTTTCCCAAGGGCATGAATATATCGCCGTTTTTATTGGTACCTATCTTCACTTGCTGATTCAAATAAGCCTCTTTAAACGTCCCGAATGTTTGCCGGGTAAGCCGATTCCGTTTCAAGGAATGGTCATATTGATCACTGATGATCAGGCACTTGCCACCATAATTCTGTACCACCGCAAATTCATTGTTGAGTTTATTCAGCCACGGCTCAATGCGATGAAACTTGGCCGACTCGATTTGTTTGATGGCATACTTTTCCGCGTTACCTTTCAGTTCCAGAACCGATTCACTAATAGGCCAATCCGGGTCAGTGATGATGGAGAAGATAATATCGTCTGGAACCTTGGCCTCCACCAAATGACACACAAAATCGAATAACCAAGCCGACCGACTGTTGTCGCCTGCCTTGTCCTTGTCAGGGTCCTTGCCTTGGCCCATGATGACCCCAATCCGGGGGAGGAGTTTATATTCATCCAACTCGGAGAAGTCGCTAATGCGAGTGCGGTTACCAGAGATCGTGACGATTTGTGAAGCGCCGGAACCAAAAGTTCCCTCCTGGGCCATTTGCACAGCCTGAGCCGCAACAAAATCCTTCAGCGGGTATGCAACGTCATCGAACTTGACGACCTTCGCCAATGTAGGCGTCCGTCCCTTTGCGATTTTACGAGCGTCCGGCAGGTTGACCGTCCCGGGTAGGCGCATGATGCGGTCGATGTTGTGGCAGTTGTCGGCACCGAATCGAATCTCAAGCTGTACGTTGTATCGCTTGGCGTCCTCCGCCTTGGGCAAGTCGCCCTCTATCTCGATGGGATCTTCCAGCTTCCAGAATCCCTGATACCCGCCGCCGCTGAATACGACAACCGTAGGGGCCGGTACGTCTTTGGGCAAGTTCGTGGTCAACAATGCCAAAGCACGTTCCCGCTCATCATCTAAATCTTCACCGGCGCGCGGATCGATGTCTACGTGGAACCAGTCCACGGACTTGATATCCTCGCGGTTCGCCTTCTTTTTCAAATCGTGCATCGGAGAATTGACGTGGAAATAGATGTTGCTCTTGGTATTGAACTTGACGAGCCATGCCCGGAAATCTTCAATCGTAGTATTTGGATCGGCTATCTTCTTGCCCGCCTCCTTATTAATCTTCTCGACATCATCCTTACTCCGTGGATAAAAGGTCGCTGTTGCGATGCCCTTCTTATCAGGCCGAATCGACGTCAATACCCAGGGGCCTTCCGGCGCCCACTTGAGCAAGAAATCTTCAGCAGCCTTGTTATCACCTTGAACGGTCAAAACTATGTCTCCCAATATTCAATCAGGTCTTTACAAGGAGTCAATCCGAGTTCCATCTGATTTACCCACGTCCGGGACAATCCCATTATATACGCGACCGCGTCCTGGGTCCAGCCCAACCGGCGCCGGTATAATAGACACCGCTCAGCTTCTGTCAATTGAAAAGTAGGAGGCTGCGGACCTTCTACCTTATCACGTTCCCACTGGCCATAAACGAAAGGAGTGACATCGAATCTCTCGGCGGCTTTTTTCTGAGTTTCCTTCCGCCGTCGTCGTTCGATAACTAATCGTTCACCACCGGACAACCGTCCCAACGGTTCCAATCTCTGTCCAGACATTCGATAAAACTCTCCCTTTTCAATCCATTTGTCCAGCGTGCGCAGGCGCTGTCATATAGCTCGGCGCGGGTCAAGTTGCCAATGCAATCACCGGCATCGATTCCCGTGAACAGCAGCCACTCCTTTTGCACCTGGAGCAAGAGGTAAGCTTTGCCTCCGGCATTGCATCTATTGCGCAGCCATCGACGCTGCTGCGTTGTGAAATGACTAATCGAAATCTTTGTCAATGGCCTCTTTGGCCAAGCACGTAACCACTTCAGTTCTATCCATCCGCCTGTATAATTGACGTCCGGACAACCATTCACACCGACGGTGTTCTCGACCGGGATGCCATGCACAGGCTTCAGCAGTTTGAGTACAAGATGCCGTTGTGTTGACTCACTCATTTTTTGATGACCGTTACCTTTACGCCGGAATCCTTAAAAATCTGTTTGGCACGTTCGATGTCGTGTTTCCAACGGTCTGGGAATGCTCGCTCGCTGCTATCCGACCATACTACCTCGGCAATGCCCCAGGCTGCAATGTGTTTCGCACACTCCTTGCATGAAGGCCCTGTGATGAACATCGTATAACCTGTGATGTCCTCCGCCGCGTGTTTAATGGCATTCATCTCCGCATGAATTACTCGGTCGTATTTTTCGGATCGGTCGTTGTACCACTCTTCTCGGTCTTCCATGGTACTTGGGAATCCGTTATACCCCTCAGAGCAGACGGACTTGTTTGGTCGCACGATGACCGCGCCGCATTTCGTCGACGGGTCTCTTGAACGCAACGCGACAACAGCCGCCTTGTGGAGTTGCCATTCAGCATATCCCGGCCTCATATCCCATCCTCAGGATTCTTTATCGCATATTTTTTGAATATCTCTAATGTAACCCGATCCCAACCTATGGAGAACGGTATATTCTCCATCCTAAAAATGAGATGTCGTATTTCAATCAATTCTTCTTCTGTCATTATAGATACTCAATCTCCTATTTTGCTTCGCCCCAGGAGGGGCCGATTTCAATGTCTACCTTGAACGGTACCAATGCCGGAACCGAATCGCGCATGATACCAGCGATCCTTTCGGCTTCCGCTCGGTCGGCAACGGCGCTATCCGCTTCATCGTGGACCTGGAGCATCATCCAATGACCAGCGGCGTCGATTTCCACAAGGGCTTTCTTCATTTGGTCCGCCGCACTGCCTTGTATCACTCGATTGAATGATTTATGTGTGAATTGATATTTTCCATCCCGCTTTTCAAAATGAAGCTGCCGCCCTAGTATCGTGGACACATACCCTCGGGCATTGGCACGCTTCTTCGCGGCTGCTGCTACCTTACGAATGAACGGTGCGCGCTCATCGAACTTGTCAAGGATGGCTTGTCCCTCAAGTCCAGCGGCACGCCAGACGAATCCTTCACCGAGTTCATTTTGCTTTGCCAACGCATCACTATAATCCTCGAAGTATTCCGTCTGTCGCGCACTCCACTCGCCCCATGCGCAGGCATACCGAGTAGGCAGTTCCAAGGTGTCGCATAGGTGGGCACCACCTTCTCCATAACATAGTCCGAGATAAACTGTTTTCGCAGGGTACCGGTCAAGGCCGGTCAACTCGGCCATCATTTTGTGATTATCGAGACTCGGATTGGTATGGTATTCCTTGGCCATCTCCCGCGCGCCGGGCAGATCCATTACAGCGGCAAAATGTGTCGTCCATCGAGGCTCTTGTTGTGAATAATCCGCCACTGCCCACAGGGAATCTTCCTCAGGTAAAAATATCTTGCGCCACTCTCCAGCGATCTCCGGATCTTTCTCCGGGTTCGGCTGCTGTTGCAGGTTCGGGTCCGTGGCGCTGATGCGGCCGTAGCGAACACCCTTTTGCTCACCGGTCTCCGACTCACGTGCAATTTGATTGAACGTGCAGTGAATTCTTCCCTTTACCATATAGGACCGGATCGATGCGGCGAAGGTCGTGCGAAGCTTATTCACCTTGCGCGCCCGCGCTAAGGCCTTGGCAACTGGATGATCTACCATCGCAAAAACTTCTTGAGATACACTCTTTTTCCCGTTGCTCGTCCTGGGCAGTTCGATGCCAATATATTCAAGAGCCGGGACCAAGGAGTCCGCCTTCCAAACATCGCCGACTTCGATAGCGACGCCTGTATCCCGCTTCACTACGGCTAATGCTTCAGCCTCCTGCTTCAAAGACCAATCTTCAATCTGGGCAAGCTTGTCCTGGTCGATGCGGACACCGCGACGCCGCATGCGGATCAAGACCGGGAGCACCTGGCTTTCCAGATTGTAAATATTCCAGAGGTCTTTCTCCTCTATGAGGCGCTCCTGGCGCCGCAGGATTTGCAGGGGTTGTACCGCATCGGCCTCGGCGTACTCGCCCACATAGCGGGTGGGGAGGCGCCACAGGCCCGACTTTGGGTCGACTCCGTAGGCTGCGGCAGCCTCCCGCAACTTGTCTTCATTCTTGCCCGGCAGGTTGTGACGCTCGGCGATTGTCTTCAAGCTGTAGGACATATGCAGTTCATAGATAAGCGGATCGGCGATCTGGATGTCTCGGAAGTATTTGATGGCCGGGAACAAGATGTCCTGCTCCCAAAGGTAATCGAGGTCATAGGAAAGATTCATGCCGACGATTTCGCCGCCGAACGTCTTGGCCTGCTCGCGTATGTAGCCGTAGACCTGTTCTTGGTCCAAGTTGTCGCCGCCCTCGTGGGCGAATGGAAGATAGAACGATGGGCCATCTTCAATGGCGAAACTGATGCCCACCATGTAGGCGCCGCGCCGCACGCCGATGCCGAGTTGCTTCAAGTGCCGGTCATTGGTTTCCGTGTCCAGGCCGATGCGCTTGGCGCCTTTCCACGATGGCAGATCGGCCATCGACGGAACTTTCCAATTGCAGTCCGGCTCAATGAGCGGAAGCTGCAGCGGCTGTAGTTTGAGAGCACTCATGATTCGGCCTCCGCCTCATCGGCCCAGGTGCAGTATGCTGCCCATAGGTGGGACATGACCACTGCGCCTTTTAGGGTGCGACGATTCCCGTCATCATCACAGGACATGGGATTTGCATGCCAGATCGGCCACCTGTCCTTTATCCATAGCTGAAGCTGTGCGCAACTGAGGATAGCGTCGGCAGGTATACGTCCTTGAGGAAATGACATGCGCAGTCGGTCGAGCAATACAAAGGGTTCGAGATAAGCATCGTTGCGAGTGCTGCCCCAAGTCTCCTCGGCCCTGATTTGACGCATGTAATCGCCGAACGTTTTGCGCGTGCTCACTTCCCCTCGCCCCGTTCATACTTGACGATCACGGCCTCGATCTGATCTGCGAATTTCTTCGTCGCTTCCCGTCGATCCGCCGGTGTAGGAGACAGATTGAAAATCACCATTCCGAACCATCGGGCGATGGCTAAAAACATCACCTCGCAGGTTACTTTGCCGAAGATTTCGCACATGGTCTCGACGCACTGCACTGCTTTCGCATCGAGAATCTTTTCGGCCCGCGCCGCTTCTGGGGTCAATGCCAAGTTCTTTCCTTCCGTAATTTCTCGTCATCGTGAAGCAATTTCGTAATTGCCGCATTGCGAATGTTTCCCGCCAAGGAATCAGCGTGGGCCTTGACATCACTTGGCCTGCCTTCAGAGAGACTGGCTACCAATTGACCCGCCAATCCGCAGATGACGGTCAACGCACTTTCGACATCGGTCCCGCCGATCTGTTCCATGATGATGTTGGTGAGCCGTGTCACCTCATCTTGAAAAGGAGCCCCGATATCCGGCGCAGGTGGCGACGGAGGATCACTGCTGCCTGGTGGTAAAGGTTGATTACTCAAGACTGAACTCCTTCGCTTCCGGTGTTGATAAGATTTCGCACCTGCGCGCGGCATTCCACCAGGTCTTGATGAGACGACCACCGAGAAATCAGCGACACCACATGGGCCTCTGCGGGAGACAATTCTTGTATATCGCAAAAACACATGAGGTCACTAATTGATGCAACACCTTTCGGCACGCGGTGACGATTCAGATTCAAGTCAGCCAGTTTGTCGATGTAATGAAGCGCCTTCTGTAGATCGACAATCCCATTACCCTTGCCTCGCCATCGGCATATATATTTGATGATGCACATCTCCAGTCCACCAAGGCCGTTGTTCTCGGTGAAATCCCAGACCTGATATCCAGTCTGGTAATGTGTTCCGCCGACTTGCATGGTGTTTGGATCAACAGTCATTTACACGTCTCCGATGTTAACGTTGCTCTGGTAACCTTGCCCACTCATAGGATTCAAAGAACGCTTTGCAGGGTTCTGGGAATCGATGGAGGTTATGTCTGATTGCCCGCGTCGAGTATACCAAGGTTTTTTGACAATGTCTATTCCCAAAAGCCATTTGGTCATGACACCAGACCCACAACTCAAGGGCGTCGATGGCGTTGAGCCAAAGGTAATCTTCATCCGTGAGGCCTTCGAATCCTTCATACATCTCCCAATGCTGAAGCGCATTCAACTGGGCCTCATCATATCCAACGCGCAAGACCTCGCTCCAGTTCTTGGCTGGACTAGGCAAGTCTCCAATCCAGCGCTCGGCGCCGTCATGCCACAGCAATACTTTTATCAGGTCCACGGAAGGATTGGGATGAAGCACCATGAGCATCGATACCGCATTATAACAATGCGTTGCTACGGTGTATTCGCCCACATGAGGAATGGCGTGGCACCGTCTAACGGCGCCAGCCTCTCTGGTTGCAGCGATGCGCTCAACCTGCGTTAGTTCGTTCATAAATTCTCCTTCTGAGCCATTCCGTTGAGGCCGCGCGCCAATCGGCGGCACGTATACGGGATACAGTTTCCAGGGCCGCACGGGGGCCTGCAGGGCCGTTCTCTGGTTCTCCCTTGTATTGCCTCCAGGCCTGCCACATAGGCCCCACAACCCCTCTGAAAAATGGCTCACGCATACCCATAACCGGACCTTCATCCAGGAACATGGACAACTCGCCCAGCCATGCATTGGAGTCGACAACCTGCAAATTACTGCTTGGATTCTCTCCATAAGGGTCCGGGGTTGTCAAGTCTGTACAAAAATCTCCAGAGGCCGTAGTGCCGCAATACATCTGATTGAGGGTGATAGTCATCCGGCCCACAGGGACCTTTACGCTATGTGCGATTAATTCCTGCATCAATGAAAATGCAACGGAGTCCATTTGCATATCATAGATATTGGATTCCCTATACACCACCATCATATCCAAGGATTCTCGGGGGCCGATGCTTAGATAAATATAGGTTGCGGATGGAAGATTTTTACTCTGGAGTCCAAGATCAGCGGTAGCATCCCACAACCCTATTACCACGTCACGTCGATGGGTGTCTTTTTGCAGCATCACAATGGCGGATTTTAATTGGTCAATGGTATTGGCTCCCATACCTTCCGCGATGAAGTGCTCTCGCATCCGATAGCCATAGGCGCCGTGGAGAATGATTCCATCATCACTGTGCCCAGCATGATAACCTCCGAACATCTTATTAAGAAAGGATGTGTCGTTTCGACCACCGATGACCCACAGGGCATGGAACAACATGGCGAACGGATTCAGATCATCGGTGTTACCGTAGACCAAACGTTCCTTGGGCTGCTCAACCACCAAAGATACTGGGGTTGGACACTCAATGATGGTGTCATCATCCATCCCGTCATATAAAAGCATATCCAATGCTAGAGGAAACACCTCACACATGTTGTGGCCGTTGAGTACCTTCATAACTCCTCCAGTCGGCGAGCAATGGTCGCGCGGGATTTCTTCAACGCACGGCGCTTCCTCCACCAATAAATGGACAGGGATGTGATTGGCCCAATCCAAAGAATTGCACATACCAGAACCACGATGCGGAGTCCGGATGATAACAGGGTCCATGCTGTGTAAGTTTCCATCATCCCTTCACACATACGACTTGCCGAAGCTCGTGAAGCACTTCGACCAAGTCCACTTGCGCCGCCATCACAGCGTCGATATTTTTGTAGGCTCCCGGCGTCTCATCGAGCACCTCAATATCCTTCCGGCATTCAACACCCTCGGTTGCACGGGCATGATCTTCCAGGGTGAAGGCTTTCTTTGCCGCTCCGCGCGACATGGCACGTCCGGCGCCGTGGCTGCACGAGTTAAACGAATCTTTGTTGCCCTTCCCTCGAACGATGAACGACCTGGCTCCCATACTGCCTGGGATGATGCCCAAATCACCTGTCCTTGCTCGAACTGCACCCTTGCGCGTTACCAGTACATTGGCGCCGAAATGATGCTCCCTGGCGACATAGTTGTGGTGGCAATTAATAGCCATCTTCCTGTTAACGAAGTCCGGCAGACTTCGGTGCATCGCGGCCAGCACCGCTTCCATAATTGCTTCACGATTGGAAATAGCGAAGTCCTGTGCCCAGCCGACTGCCTCCGTGTAATCGTCGAACAGGTCCGAGCCCTCCACAATATAGGCCAAGTTCTGGTCAGGTAATTGAATGAACCATCGTTCCATCTCTTTCTTGGCGCGCTGGATAAAGTACGTGCCGATGCGATTGCCAACACCTCGTGATCCAGAATGGATCATCGCCCAGACATAATCATGTTGATCTAGGCAAATCTCAATGAAGTGATTGCCGGTGCCAAGCGTACCCAAGTGCCGGTGCGTGTTATAGGCTTTCGCCTTAGGATGCTTGTCAATTATAGTCGCGTAAAGGTCCCACAGTCCATACCAGCGTGATGAAGGATTGGTATCCGGCCCCCAGGCGCCACGATCATTCTTTCCACCCTTGTCGGTCCTGCCGTGGGGTACAGAGGCCTCTATATCAGACCTCAAGGCGGATAGGTTGTCGGGCAGATCGCAGGCGCGCAAGGTGGTCTGCACTGCCATCATACCGCAGCCAATATCAACACCCACAGCGGCGGGGATGATTGCTCCTTTTGTGGCGATCACCGATCCGATGGTTGCTCCCATACCCCAGTGAACATCAGGCATTGCAGCAACGTGCTTGTGGATGAATGGCATGCGCGCAACGTTTCGGAGTTGCTCATGTGCCGCGTCCTCAAGTTGCACACCACGCGTCCAGTGCTTGATTGGCTTGCCCTCAGTTTCCTCATAGATGTAGCCGGTTTCAGTCATCTATTTTTCCTCTCACGTCCACACGCAGGGATCTGACCAGCCGCAACGCAAGCACGTTGCGCTGTGGCCATGTCCCGAACCAACATCCGCCTTGAAGGAATGCCAGTGACCGAAGTGGTGACATAACCACCGAGTCCACGGCGTCTCACGGACCTCCCACCTCGGACTGGGAGGGTACCGGAGCCTGTAAGGAGGCGCCGGTACTATTCCTTTTTTACGAAACCAGTTCATAGTTCAGTCGTCGATCGTTTTCGTGACCTCGACCGAGGTTTTAGGATCAGTGATCGCCTTGAGCGCAGTCCCGATCCGTCCAGCCCTAATACGCTCGGCGTCAGAGATCAAATTGTCGGCCTGCAAATCAGCAATCGTGATGTGGTTCTTGTTGATCAGATCCGACCGCTCATTAACCACAGACTCCAGATCGCTCTGGGCCTGTAGCAATGGAGCAATGGCCGCGTAAACGGTTGTCGGTCGTGCTTTCCAAAACATTCACATCTCCTCCTTGTTTGACAGTCGTAGTTATGAACGATCAGGCGGCGAGGCTATAAACCCAGCCGCGACCTTCGACACGTGCCTTGGTGACCGGCAGTCCGAGGCGATTCTTGAGGTCTCGGCTGATAGCACCGCGAGCCGTATGGTTGACCCAGCCAAGTTCCTTGCTGATCTCCTTGATCGAGGCGCCTTCCGGCCGCTTGATCAAGTCAATGAGCGCCGCCTGCTTCGAGCCGTCGCGGACCTTACCCTTCGGCGCCGGTGTGGCGTCCTTGACCTTCTTGGTCTTGGGTTCCGGGACATCGGCTTTCGGCGCCGGTGCCGGTGCCGGTGCCGGACCCGGCCCATCGGGCGCCGGTGTGGGCGCAGACTCGGGTACGGGTTTCATCGAGTCCGGCAATTCGTCGTCCGGGTCCTCGTCGAACGATGCGTCGAACTTGAGCAGCAGTGCGGTGACCCGCTTGATGCCCTTGGCCTTGGACTGAAACATCTTGATCCGGTTGCCGAGATCGAGATTGGAGATGAGGAGGTTGCACAACTCGACCAGTTCGCTACCGGCCAAATCGTCCAGGTGGACGTCGCCGTCCTGGGCACCCACGGTACCCTCGACGATATAGGTTTTCTTTAAGAATTCAACGGTCTTCATGGTTTTAGCTCCCTATAACCACTGTTCATGATGGTTTGATTATCCCATCGCCTCCAAGGCTTGTCAACATCTTATTTCAATGTGAAATCTTCATCGCGCCGGGCAAACACCCCACTCGCCCAATTGCATCCCGGCCTTACACCACTGCGCCCAATGGAGTAGTGGTTGAGAGTCAGGTGATATACCACGCTGCCATCCCAGTTCCATGAAGGTTCGAATAATCTGGGTATCATCCTCCTCGATCAGGAGCCGTCCATTAAATAATAGGACGGCTCCTATGGCCAGGATACTCGCGATCTCACTTATTAGCCGCATTCTTTTTGTCCTGAGTTGGGATCGATGACGCATGCAGGAGACTCATCATCTGAGGTAGTTTTGAAGATGCCAGTCCTCATCCCATCGATCCGGAACGTTGTAAGGCCTTTCGCACCACGGCGCCACGCCTCGGTATATAGCTCCTTGAACTCGTCCCACTTCACGGTGCCGGGAACGTTGCACGTCTTGGACACCGCACTGTCGATGTGCCGTTGGGCTGTAATCAATACATCCAGATGCTCTTTTGGCGTAACGAATTGGCAGGTTTTTCCCAGGGTTCCGAATACGCGACGACCGTAGTCCTCGACCTTTTCGTGAATGATTCCGTTGGCCGTGTTGATCTCCCGGTCAAAGGAATAAGCGAACACAGGCTCTAGGCCGCTCGACACGTTGTCGGCGCAGAGACTGATGGTACCGGTCGGTGCGATGCTGGTCAGGTGACTGTTGCGAATGCCGTAGCGGGCAATCCCTTCTTTCACGTCCGTATCCAGGCTGCTGATGAATTCCCCAGACAAATATAACTGCTTGTCGAACAGTTTGAAGGACCCTTTTTCTTTGGCCAACTGAATCGATGCCAAGTAGCACTCGCGAGTCAATCGCCTTAGGATATGGTCCTCCAATTCCAGGAATTCCGCAGATCCATATCCATTTGGTATAATGGCCTCGATGCAGTTCGCCATACCTGTCACACCGATTCCCATTCGACGCTTGCTTTGAGCTTCCTTCTTCTGCTCATATGTTGGGTATTTGGCATTATCAATCACATTATCCAAGGCACGGACGAATACAGGGATATCCTCGCCGAAACGATCCCAATCGAATATCCGGGTCCGACCTTGAATCTTGATGTATTTGACCAAGTTCAAGGAGCCTAGAAGGCATGCGCCGTGTGGAGGCAACGGCTGTTCCGCGCAGGGATTCGTCGCGGCGATGATTTCGCAGTACCAAAGATTGTTCATCCGATTGATTGTATCGATGAACAGCACTCCAGGCTCGCCCCAATCCCACGTTGACCTCATAACCATTTCCCACAATGCGCGGGGGTCAACGGTGCGGTATGTACGACCGTCGAAGCGCAACGGGAAAGGCGTTCCGGATTCCAAACACTCCATGAACTCGTCGGTCACGGCGATGGACATATTGAAGGCCGTCAGAGGCAAGTTCTTTTGAAGCGCTGCCCAGGCGCGCTCACGGGCAACAGGGTCCGGCATCTTCTCTACCAAGTCCCAAAGGATTCGCTGCTCCGGACTGGGATGCTTCGCGTTGATGAAGAGTTCGATGTCCGGATGGTCGATTCGCAGAGTCGCCATTTGTGCGCCACGCCTATGCCCTGCACTGGCAATCGTTTTACATAACGCATCGTGAATGGCCATGAACGATACTGGACCGCTGGAATAAGTATGTTGTGTCCGAATCAGATCACGGTAAGGCCGCAACGTCGAAAAGTCATAACCAATACCTCCACCCATTCGCATCGTGGCAGCCGCTTCCGACAACCGAGCCATAATAGATCCGGTGCCGTCGACCATACTATCCTCGATGGTCCCGCAGACAAAGCAATTGTAAGGTGTCACCTCCCACAACGCTCCTGCCGCTGCCTGGATACGTCCAGCGGGCAGTACGTCCTGGTCGAGCAGGAGGCGGCTGAAATGATTGAAGTGGTCATCGTCGTCCTTCAGGGCGGAGGCTACTCGGTAGCCATAGTCACGGAAGGTCTCGTTTGGACCACGGTACTTTTCACCGTGCATTTCATCACTGAATGCTAATTGTGGGCCTTGCATTAAATCCCCCATAGGTATGGAATTGAAAACAGTTAGGTGAGGTTTGGTTGCGGGGGTCGGATTCAAACCGACGTCATACGGCGCATGAAGCCGTTGCTGGAATCACTCCAGTCCACCCCGCTAAATTCACGATTATATATTAACCTTTCTCCGCCGCTTGGTCAATCAAATTCTTCAATACTTCGACAGCCTCCGTCGCTTTTCTAAGTGCTTCACGAGTATCTGACGGGCGATATCGTTTGTCCGTAATCTGGAACACAAGAAAGGTTGAAGCTCGGCACAGTAAAATATGTGCCTTGTCTAATTCCTCCTTTATCGGGTAGCTCACATGCGCACCACAACAACTCGCTCGGCGGCGCGGGTCAGTCCGGTGTAAAGCCAGCGCCATTTGTCTTTCCTGAAACAATGAGACTCATCGAATAAGAGAACATTGTCCCACTGGGAACCTTGGCTCTTGTGAACAGTAAGGGCGTATCCGTAGTCAAACTCCTGAGCGTTCTTACGCTCCCACCATGGTAAAGCCTGTCCGTTCCCGATGAAATGATGTGTGTGAGCCTCAACTTCCAGTACATCATCTTCCTCATTCTCTGATCGTATCTCCATAAACACACGGTCATCATCAACAAGTCCCACCTCGTTGACAAACCAGATTGCCCCATTCAACAAACCGACCTCATGATCATTACGCAAACACACCAATTTATCTTCGGACACCGGCAACTGATCGGAACGTCCATATAGCGAACGCATGCGATTGTTCGATGCGTGACGAGTCTTGTTACGACCTACGAGGATTTGATCCGCCGCTTGGGCATGTGTCTCATTGATGTGACACTTCTCCGCCACGAGGCTTTCACCATAGGCGCCTGTGGGCAAGGTCTCATGATTTCTGACCTTAGTAGCCATCGCAATAATTGGGTTATCCTCGGCCTGCCTATGGATGTCTGTCAACATGACGTCGGGCGTAACATTTTCTGTGAAGTACCCAGCACCCATGATCGGAGGTAACTGGGCAGGGTCGCCCAGGACAAGGATCTTAGTTCCGAAGCTTACAAGGTCTTCTCCCATGCGACCATCGAGCATCGATACCTCATCAACAATAAGCAACGTGGCCTCCTTGACCACGCTGTCAGTGTTCAAGGTGAACATGGGACGGCTCAATGCCTCACGCTCCTTTCGAATCTTGCCAATAATATCCAGGACGCGCGGATGATTGTCCACTTCCTGTTCAATGGTAAAGACAATCTCGCCTCCTTCAGGCGGATCAACAGGACTGCCACTTTCCCTAAACTCAACAGTCAACTCGCCGCGCAGTTCCACGAGCGACCGTTCAAGGTCGCGAAGCTTCTCCCGAGACAGTCCCTTGGATTGATAAATCAAGGAATGAAGAGTCGATGCATCCGGGCAACCTTTCTGACGTAGTACGTAAGCGGCTTTGCCTGTGAAACAGGCATACAAGACTGTACCATCCACACCCTGACCGAAGTGGCGTGCAAGAGATGTCTTGCCCGTACCCGCATATCCAAATAATCTGAATATTTGGGGACCATTCTCATCGGCAAGCCAACGAGCAACAGCAATCAAGGCGTCATCTTGTTGAGGTGAGAACTTCATAGAAGTCTGCGACCTTTCTCAACTGATCTGGAATAAAATTACTCCGGATATTGTTTGCCAACCAAGAAACCACAATCACATTTCCTGGTACATACCCTAATATAGGGTTTATTCTATCCATACTCGGCGAATGATCTCTTTGTTTTTTAGTGCCCCACTTCAAAACAAACCCAAAAACAGGGCAACGTTTTGGAATATCCAAATCAGCAACAGTTATAGTATGTTGCAAACCTTTTTTTCTTGCATTCGCCCTTGATGCTGAAACTAAATCTCTCCAACGCTCTTCGTCGGTTCTCTTTAAGGATCGAATCGATCTACATTTTTTACATTCTCTCCCAAGTCTCTGTCCAGAATATCTAATATTAAATTGATCAAAAGGACTAAGTGTATTGCATTTATAGCACAACCGTTTTCCAGGCGATGCGGCTTCCTTATCCAAAACACTCTGAGGAACTTGTCGTGGCACTACGCGGCATCCACCACCCCTGCGACCGAAGCCACTGCCGGAATGAAGTAAGTTCGCATGCCTTTGGTCGCATGAAACTCGAACCGGCGTCCGGTCTTGACACCCGCCCTAATTATGCGGCGGTAGGCCTGGCCACGCTTACCGAATCCCGACGTCTCCTTGCGGTACTTGCGGGCCATGGTACGCTTCAAAAGAGCGTCATGCATCTTATAGGCATTGCCCCACTCGCGGGCGACGCACGGCGCCATACCCTGCTCCAGAAGTATACCCTCGACCTCGGCGCCACGAGCATCGGCGATCATCGCCTTGACGAATTCATGGAGTTGGCGACGCGTATTGGTGGTGCGGCGTTTGAAATTCTTGATGATCTTTTTGTCAAGTGGATTGGACATTCGTTTTCTCCGTCAAAAAAGAGGAACGCGGGCTGGCTTAGGAGGGAGCAGAAGCCAGCCCGCGTGCGCGACCGTTCTAAGTACGACCTAGAAGGGCGCGTCTTCGGCGTCGCCGCTGGCGCCTTCAGGGCCGTCTCCGGAACCGGAGGCAGCGTTCTGGGAGGCGAAGTCGGCTTTGGCCATTCCGCTCACAACCATGTCGCAGAAGTCGCGGGCCTCGTTGAGGAGGTCGGCGTTCTCGGCCGGGTTGATCAAGCTTTCGGTCCATGTCTTCTTGAACGGATCGATGCGGAAGTTGAAGAAAGTCCCACTGTCGTTCTTTTGCTTCACCGTGCGGATGATGGCGCGGTTGGCGAAGATCGGAGGCTTGCCCTTGAGCGTGTACATCGCCGTAATCCAGTCCCGATAGGGCTTGATCTTGGTCGACGTGAAACTCAGGACACCGAAGCCGGTCGTGCTCACTCCGTCCACATCCAGGAACAGGCCATAGACGTAGAACGTCTCGACCAGATCGTTCATATCCCCGGCCGACGCATCGGGCCGAGAATCCGGACACTGGAGCTTCCCGTAGGCCTTGCCATCATTGGCCTCGATTGCCGCCGCGACGACCTCGCCATTCGGGTCATGCATCTGCACCATGCCGCCGCCTTTGATGCGCGGCACCCACTCGACGTAAACCTGCTCCTTGTGAACGGGGATGAAGGCAATACCCTCTGCGTTGGCACCTTCACCGAGCCACGTCTGCCGGGTCACGGTATTGAACAGCATGCCGCTCTCGCAGCCTTCCGGGTCCTTGTCGACGACCTGAGGACTGTTGCTCTGCAGGATGGCCAGGAACGGCACGGAAAGATCGGAACTTTTCGTACCCTCGAAGCCCGCACCCGCATCGTCTCCGTAGTCGTAGGAACCCGACACCGCCGGGAGGCCTGCCTCTTCGGCCTTGGCCAACTCTTTCGATTCACTCATTTTCGTTCTCCATTCTTGGTTCATAGTTCATAGTTCATAGATTGCAGCCCATCAAACTCACCACTATCGCAGGTGACGCGTTGTTATGCACCGGTCAGGCGTAACTCTGACATCGACGAACGCTTTCCCTTGTTATGGGAGAGATCAAACTCAGCGCCAGGGCGCCGGAATCCAGATTTAGCTGGCTACTTAGTTTCGCCTCGGTGCATATTGGTTTACTTGGCTTCGCGAATATCTCGGACGATTCTCGCTTGAACTGCTAAAGCGGAGGAATCCTCTTTGACCTCCAATTGCTCAACATATAAGGCAATCGCTTCCAACACTTCGGCCCGGTATTCGGGGATCATGGTTTCGATAAGTTCAATGCTCATGTCTTGACCTTGACGCTGGTGAACTTCTGCCGGAAGGCACCGAAGACGTCCAAGGGGATCGGCACTCCTGCCTCCAGGGAAGTCTTGATGAACGCTTTAAGCGTGCCAGCATGAACGGCGCGCTTGATCTTGAGGTTCAAAGGCTTCTTGCGCTGCGCACAATCCCTCATGAATTTCGCCGCCCAGGACTCTTGATCCTTGTTGAAGTCGATGGTCACGGTACGCTTGATCAAACCGCCGTTATCATTATCCTCCAGCCACTTGTGAGCCTCATCTTCATGCCCCTTGGGAATGGACCCACGGATAGCTTCCGAAAGCTTAATCACAAGACCGCCGGGCGTCACGATCTTGGACTTGCCAAGCTGCGCCTCCTCCAGAAGATTCGGCAACTTCTTTTCACTGACCAGAACCATTGCTGCTTTGGCCTCGGCCAATTGCAACTCCAGAACCTCAACCCGCGCCTGAGCGTCAAGCTGCTCCTGGGCAAGTCCTTCGATACGAGCCATCAAGTTCCCACCGGGCTCCTGTGACTCCCATTCACTATAGTCATGCTCCATTGTACTGTTTCCCTCCAATTAAAAGTTTGCCTGCTCGTAGGCCATTTCCTCAAGCTTAACAAGTAAGGCTTCTGGAATGGAACTCCACTCGATGCCATCAGGACCTGTCACGGTGACATCTTCAACCTCACCACCTTCGGCCGGGTAACCTGGGTCGCCATTCCGCATATACATCACGGCGGGGTAGTAAGCCGAAAGTGTTGCGCTTACATCGAGCAAAAGTATTTCACACTCTTCGCCGTTAAGCTCAGGAGGCTCGTACTCATATTCGAAATTGACATCGGTTGCGCGCGGCATCGAAGGCTCCCTAAATCCAGTTTCTAATATTAGAACGAACTCAGAACCCTGTCAACATTTAAATCCATTCTTTCAATACATCTCCGGTCAACTGAGAAGCGATGTCATATTTTCCTCGAAGATTCTCGACGATGTTCATATCAACCGTCCCGTGGGCAAGTACATCGGCGTAAAGAACACCGAATCCAAAGTCTCCATGATCTGCTCCCTCTTGCCCAATACGATGGTTGCGATCTTCGGACTGCATGCGGTCACGGTACTTGAAAGAGTTGGTATAATACATCGTCGTCTTTGCCACGTTGATTGTGATACCGCGTGAACCCTTGGCCGGATTGCCTACAAACCAGTCGGCGTCTCCCGCGTTAAATACTTGCTTTGAACGCTCGCACTCATCATCACTGAGAGTGCCGTCATAACGGACGGCCCTTGGCCCAAGGGCATCGACGATCTGATCTATGTCTCTGGTGAACCGCGACCAAATAATTGCAGGGTGATTCAGCTTCTCCAGAAAAGCCAGCGAGCAGTCCAAACGGGGATTGGTCTTGTCACACATTTCGATAGGCTCATCGGCATCCGTTACCATATACCCGCTCGTAATTTGCTGCAGGCGTAGGAGCCGCGTCAATGCCAAGTTACCATCAACGATGCGTCCGTCCTTTAATTCAATCTCGAACTCATCCCTCAACTGGTCATAATAGGACTGCTGCTTCGGGGTCAGGTCAAACCATCGTTTGGTATACAGCTTTTCGGGCAAGTCCAATACATCGTCTTTTAGCAGCCGGTCACTGACCGATGCAAGTATACCTGCGAGTTCCTCGACGTTCTTGAAGCGCACGAGTTTGTCGTAGCCTGGGTCGAAGCCGTGAAGAGCCAGGCAATCCTTGGCCGTGAACCACTCAGCATAATGCTGTTTGAATGCATAGAAATTTGACAACCCACGGCGGCGCCAGATTCCCTCGTCCAGGAATCGTAACTGAGCATATATATCGAAAGGCTTGTCGGCCGGGGTACCGGTCAAGATGCGCTTGTATGCTGGGTAAGCGCCGGACGCTACCACGGAGCGCGTCCGCTTGGCCTTGGGCGTCCTGATGTCGTCAGACTCGTCCAGGGTCATGAACACCCGGCGCCGCCGTAGGAACCTCCAGACGGCCTGCTTGCCCTTCTTCGTCATGAACGCATCATAACTGATGCAGAAGAAGGCCAGCCCCTCGAACTTGACCAGCTTGTCGAATGCCGCTGCGTGCCATTTGGTGGGGGCGCGCTTCGACTGCCAAACAAACGTCATCGTTTTCTTCATCACCACGTCGGGCATATGAGCCGGTAGCTCGTCCGTGATCCAGTTCCGCTCCACGCCGCCCGGCGCCACGGTCAGGGCTGCATCGATCTGCCCAGCCATGAACAGGTAAGCGATGGAGTCGATGATGGGTTTCGTTTTCCCACACCCCTGCTCCCATAGGACGCCGAAGGAATGCATCTCCCTCGTCTCTTTGAAAATCCGGTCCTGATGCTCAAAGGGATTGGTCTTATGTTGATATTCCATATTAACTCCTCAAAGAGCGTCTTGGAGGTAAGGAGCAACCAAGGAGCGACTTTTTTGACTTGTCATTTCTAGCAGGTGCTCCACCTAAGTCCTTATTATTCTTTCTTCTTTCTATAGAAAGAAGAAGAAAGAGAGACTGTCATACTTTATAGCGCCACTATGGTTCCCGGTGTTTTTTTCTCCAGCCAACTGAAAAACCCCTCGATTGTCTGATAGTCGCTCCTTGAGCGATATTACCTTTTTATATTAAAGACTTAGCCGGAGCATGTTGCGAAAAACCCAGTCGCTCCTTACCTGCTCCTCGGGGCCAAGTCGCTCCTCAACTCACCATTTCGTAATGAGGTCCATCGATAAAGGCAGGCTTTCGGACCGACCGTTTGCGCTCCACATAGGCCGCTACCAGCTTTTCCGGGGTTTGTAGGGGGGTCTCTTGATAAAGGGGTACCCAGGCGCCTCCCCACCGTAGAAGGCACTCACGATTGAAGGACGCCCACCGCATGGCCTCCATAATCCTGTAACAGGCCCCCAGTTCCCACCGGGCGCGCCCGTTGATCCACGGAACCAAGTCCACGGCATGCGCCCATCCATCCTTCTGGACAAGGTGCTTTGACTTCATGGTCTGGGATACGCCGGTGCGCACATTCTCGGCCTGCTCATCCGCCGTCCTCATACCATCAACGACCGAGAAATCCTGTTCCGAGGTTTTGATGGCATACCCCACGACCCAGGCAAGATCGGGATGGACGCCTTCCAGGTTCTTGAGGCTGGCATCGCCCAGGTGATAGGGACCAAGTTGCATCCCGGCAGGGAAGGCGATGGCCTTCGGTTGCATCCGAACCGTCGTCGGCTCCCGTCTGGGCGCCCCATGATTCTCCAGGCAATTCTTGGCGATCTCGCCAATCTTTTGCATCTTACTGAGTGCTAGGTTAACTTCGATTTGGTTCATGACATGCTCCTTTGACAAATCAGGCGCCGTCAATGACGGCGCCTCGTATGTTGCGCTTTGCTGCACCTCGTTCCTTTTTCCAGAAAACACGCTTCCACTTCCTCAAGTGCTTCCACCACTGAGGTGG
>SDBT01002778.1_pt1 | contig 30657 bp, 55 predicted proteins | sample 2277101 | NCBI WGS metagenome assembly SDBT01 (sample SAMN10404973, study PRJNA504765) | marine sediment metagenome | isolation source: marine sediment core GS10_PC15, 103 cmbsf | place: Arctic Ocean: Southern Knipovich Ridge | collected 2010 | reverse complement strand
AAAATACTTTGTAAAATCTTTTTCTAAAATTTGAACACATTCCTTATTACCAAAAGGTTTCCAGCGAAAAATTTTATCATGATAGTCCTGTAATATATTATTCATAGTTGAACAATCAAACAGAGCCCAATATGCCTGACTTAAATCCATTTCTTTAATTGAATGTTTGGTTTGTTGACCCGTATTAATAAATAAGAGTGTCCATGCGTCCCACTTAACAATATTCCTCATTGATAACAACTTAAAAGTTACTTTATTCATAACTGGTGAATTTTTAACTTCTAAATTTTGATTTAATTTTTCAGAATTAACTAATTGAAAATCTGGTTGTCCATTTTGTCTATTCAGATTAACATTACCACTAGGATCTAAACCATAAGGAATAACACAACAATATTTTCCTTTTAATTGCATTTCTAATTGCCATCGATGTACAAGATATAATTCTTTTTTAGTAGAGTCAGAGATATGTTGGGCAAATTCTTCATGCGATCTAAAATCTCGTCTTTGTTCATAATTCATTTTGTTATACCCATATTATATCATCTAAATTCTCCGCAAATAAATCTGGTTTTTCACTTAATTTTTCATGTCTTTTAGTTACTTCTAACCACTTAGACAAACTTAATCCACGTGAATCATGGTTAAAACGTTTTTGAGCATGAAACTCTGCTCCATGATCTGGAAATACGATGCAAAATATCGACGCATCTAATGAACGGGCTAAGCCGATATATCTTCTTCGCATATTTACACTATAATTAGGTCTATCAATAATCACATGTTGATTTAAAGCTAATCCCATTTGAATAATATTATTCTCAACAATTTTATATAAAGGTTTTAATTCTTTTTTATATAATTCATAAATACCACCATGAATCATTGTCACAATAGCATCATCATTAACAATAATAGCACCTTTTTTAGCAGCATTCGTACAATATGTACTCTTACCAGATGCAATAGGGCCAATTAAAATTTCTAATTTTTTCAACTTCTTAATCTTTCGTATATCAACTTATATTCTTCAGGAGGATGATTATAATATCCCCCTATGTTTTTCTTAATTCCCAAATCAATATCTAATAAACATTCAAACAAATATAATAAGCTATTATCTTCCCAATAAAAAGCCCGTTTTGTTCGTAATTCTTTTGCTATAACCATAGCTGTAAACTTTTTATCATCACTATTAAAAAATAGTTTTATTTCTTTTGAATGAACCTTATATAAAAAATAATAAAAACTCTTTGCATTATGATTATATCCAACCACAATAGTAAAATGTGACCAACCAGTTAAAGTAGATTTTTTATTCCTACGTAGTAAATTTTTATGTTGTTCTAATTCATCCGTTTGAACAAGAGCATGTTTTATATATTGTAAACGTAATTTCTTTTCTAAAGAGTTATTTTTTTCTAATTCTCTATTTACTTCTGGTAGAATGGATATACCTAATTTGATTATTTCTTTAGTTTCTTGTTCTCTAATAAGATAAGTGGGTGAATCTAAGTTATTAAAATTAATTAGTAAAAGAAAGATATAGGTCATGGGCGTTTCAAAAACTGTTCTAAACAATATAGCTCGGCTTCTTGTGTTAGGGCCGCTAGAAGCGTTGAGTCTTGAACCAAACACGTATCCCATACTTCAACACCCCCACCAATCTCATCACTCAAGTATTTTCTTCCTCCTATTCCATTATCGTCCCAATATAAATGACAGCTATTAGGTAGAAGTTTGCCGGCTACTCCTTTTGTTTTTATTAAATAAGAAAGACGGGCCTGTGCCCACTCTTTACCTCTCAGTTCCTTGTTTGGTTTACTCATTATGGAATCCTATAGTGTGTTTAACCGAACCGCTACTGATTTCATCTTCACAAAAGTAGTTTTCTTTTATTTCTAATCCATTCCAATATTTTAAGTAATACTGAATGACATTCCCCTCGTTAATTTGAACCAATGTTACTCTAGCTTTTAAATCATTTTTTCCTAATGAATTAATTATTACTTCTGTACCTGGTTTGAAAATTTTCATTCTGTTCCTCCTGGGGATCTATAACTCGAACAATCAAAACCCTCTTTAGTATAATTTTTATTAACCCAATTAATATCATGCTCTTCAATCATATGTTTCACTTGTTCACAACGTGACATATATTCACCAATAGGAGTAATTTGATATTTTCTAAATTCTTTAATAGGTTCTATATCTGTACCTTTAAATGTATTCATGCCATGAAAACAAAATCTGGTACAACGCCAAGATTTATGTAATTCCGGCTTAGTTGTCGCTTTAATTGCTTCATATCTTAATTTAATTATTTGTTTGGTTTCTTCTATATCTTCATCAGTAAAACATAAAGAGAAAAACCCACCATAATTAATAAATCCAATCGTAATTAGAAATGATTTAATATGAGGATACATTTTTGTAACAGCATAATGATATATTCTTAATTGGGGATCTAGCTGTAATTTTTCATATGTTTTTTCTTCGCCAGTAGCCCAATCTAGCCTACGGCCTGTTTTCCAATCTATAATTTCATAACATTCATCATTTAAATCTGTAATTAAATCAATAGTTCCTTTAAGACGTAGATATCCTTTTTCTTTTTTTCCATTGATATTATAATTATATTTCGCCCAATCTTCCTCTATAGCAAAATCAAAATGAGGTTCCACATCTATAACGTGACGGTTACGTGGATCAAACATCCTATCATTATATGCTAGGGTCTTCCATGTCCACTTATGACAATGTGTTCTATCTGCATTTTTCCAATCTATATGAGGGGAATGTAAAGTATAGTGATCATAAACTTTATCTATAATGTCATCTAGATATTCTGATTGGTAGTTATGGGTTTCTACTTCTCCTACGATTTCATCAACAATGGTTTTTTTGTTTTCTTGATAAGCTTTTTTACATAAGGCGGTAATTTCGAGTACTTTGTGTACGATAGTTCCTTTTGTCGCTGCTCGTCCAGATGGACCGGTGTGCCCCAAACCATAATTAATGTAATATAGTTGAGGACACATCCTGTGGTCGTTGAAGCTCGATGATCTAAAGTAAATTATTATCATGTTAATTCAGAATATCGTGGCCCAAAAAAACAACAAAGATGAGTTCCTCTAGAAACATTAACGTTGGGATTTTTATTTATAAATTGAAACGTACAATGTCTAAAAATCCAATGTGGTTTCATATATAGCGATTTAGTGAGAATAAATTTCCTATTATATACCGGACCTTTATTTGCTAGTCTAATAAGCAAATCATCATCACCTTCTTTTTTTAGTTTAAATTGTAATATAAAAGGTAAAGATAAAATACCTTTAAGAATATCTCTTCTATACATTGCTTTTATTGTTTTTATAATACTGTTTTAATTTATATAAAAAATCTTGCCAAGTATAAGATTGAACTAATATTTCTTCGCTCACGGGGGCATTGTGCCAACGATATAGTACAAAGGACCCATCTGGCATAACACTAATAGATGGACCACCATACGTATCACCCAAAACTTTTTTTAATATTTTCATTTTTACTTCTTTAAGACGTACTTAACTCCATCAACAATAAGAGATTGAAGATTGCGGTGACAAACTAGCCGCATTCTAATCCCCTTAGTTACATCTAGATCGTCTACCTTAGATCGACCCAGAAGCTTTTCATGTGAAAGATATCTACCACGTAGCGTTCTCTTCTCATTCTTTTGAGTAAGAAATTGAACAGTAAAAGGTAGGTTTCCTACGGAAACAAACAGTTCCGCAAGCTCGGTCTTATTCTTTTTTTCTGTCTTATTAAAATAATCAGCAGACGTACATGTTTTTAATAGTGCCTGTCCTTCAATTAAAAAAGGATTATCCCTGTCCAAATCTTTAACTGGTAATTTATCTTGCTTAACTGATGATAAAGCCTTAACAAAATATGTGAAGGAAATAACATCATCTGTTTTAATTTTTGATACTGACGTACTCATTTTCTTTATTCCTAATTAAAAGAGGGAAAAATATTTAGGTGTTTTAATGTATTATAGATTGCTTCGTTTTGTTCGGGAATAGTCATGTTTTCATTATCAATTACTGCATCCATCATGTCATTATCATCTAAGTCATTCTCACTACTATGTTTATCATTAGATGTTTTAGATCGTAATAATTTAACAACAAATCCCTCTGCATTTTGAACTGCTTTTACTTCATTTATAAAGCGTACATCAGAAATTAAAGCTATATCGGGCTGTTCGTGTTTGATTTTATGAATAACATATTGAGTCCAACACGGTTCATAAATCGCTCGGAATATATCTGATCCAATATATTGTAAAACTTCACGACCAGTCATATAATCATTAGTAAGTTTTGTAAACGCTCCTGGCATATTTTTCCATTGTAAGGCCGTAAGCTGATTTTTTTGTTCATCTGTTCCATAGCACTGTTCATGAGTTAAACCAAGCACTTCTATACAAATTTGTTTTAATTTATCGGCAAAACTATATTCTTTTATATGTAAATCTTCTAATATACTATCAATATTAATCTGAAAGTTATCAACTAATCCATTCTGAAAAACAAAGAATTCCTGCCCTTCTATTTTTTCTCCCCACAAATCCGTAACTTCTATTTCTCCTTTTTTATTAATTATAGCCTCTTGACTAATACCTAAATCAGCCAAGTGCATAGCTAATATAGAATTACAAGCCGTACTCTTACCACTTTGCTTTTTACCTGCAAATGCTATGATTTGAGTCATTTAAATAAATTCTCGGTTTTTTGTATTAAATTGACGATATCCCCACCTATTTCTTCTTTACTCATCTCTCCAATATCTTGAAGAGGTCTATGATTTTGTACAAATAGCGTAGATATAAGCTGTTCTTTAATAGTCTTGGCAGCCTCTTGTCCCGCTTTATCTGGGTCCATTAAAATAATGATAGCAACTGCACCTGAGTTAAGAATGAGATTGTGCTGATTGCACGTCAAATCACAACCAAGTAACCCTATACCATTATAGATGCCAGCTTCCTCTAATCGCCATAAATTTCCCGGAGATTCTACAATGATAGCTACTTTTGATTCTTGAATAAACCTGCTAGCATTATTCAGATTATATAAGTGATTGGTACGTTGAAATTTATGATGCCACTTACTATAATGTTGACATCCATTGTCAGAGTCATGGTACCCCTGACAAAGCACGCATTGCTCATATACGGATCTACCTGTCCAACCTACGTAACTGCCGTCAGAAGCGAAAATTGGAACCACAGCACGATTTAGCTTATTATGGTTCCCTACTTGATGTTTTATTAAGATTTCTTTACTATATTTTCTTTTTATGAAGTATGCAGAGGGGATTTGTAAATAAGGAATAATAGAGTAGCGTGTAACTTTAGTATTAGTATAGCTTTTTTGTATTTTTTGTACTATCGTTATATTAGAGTCTAAAAAATCACTAATCCAATCCAATGTTTCATTAAGTGTAGCTTTTTTATCTCCAGGAATACACCAATCATATCTAGAATGGGATAACAATCCTCGTATTAAACTAATAATGGTTTTACCAAATACATTTTCACAATGATGAGTACGACATATAAAATGTACATATATATCTGCATGATGATATAAATTTAATGCACTAATATTATCGCCACCATGAATTGCACAAATACTACTTAAAAACTTATTTTTATCAATATAAGATAGACCAAATTTCTCATAGATTTCTTCAATTCTTGGTTTTATTTTTTGGGCTATCTGATTTAGTTGTTCTATCGAATGGTATCTGTTCTTCTGTTGCATTTGCAGCAGCCTCATGTCTAGTACAGGTTTCTATAACTTTACCATATTCTTCTTTAAAATCAAAATTAATATAATTACCAAATCCCATCCCACTACCATGTCTAGAAATCACAGGAATTAACTTTCTGTTCCCTAGCCTAGGTCCATCTTTAACAATTTCTTCTCCTGATTTGTCTTTATAGATTGAAAAATTACTACATAACCAAACGATTCTATCCGAACCCGATACTACGTCTGTGGATTCTTTACTAATACCATCACGATTTAATTGAATAAAAGCTAAAATAGGTACTTCATAACGTAAAGCAAAATTATGTAAAGCGGTCATTGTAAATCCAAGTACTTGAAATTCCTTTAGATCACTACGAATATCAGCAGCAGACATCAGTTTAAGATAATCATAAATAATCACACAATCCTTTGCTTTCCCATCATCACGCAACCCTACTTGCTTAATAATCCATCGTCTAATAGTAGATATTTGCTCATCAAAACTTAGTCCACCAATAGAAGAATAAAAGTAAGGGATATCTTTGACTAATTTGCTAGTATTAAATAGTTTTTCGCTTGTATAGTTACATTTACCAAACTGCCCTGTTTCTATATCTTTAATTTTTACTTCTGATAACATAGCCATGAGACGATCTTGTTGGTCTTCAATTCTCATTTCTGTGTCTAGACTGAGAACGGGTATTTCTAAGTTTTTGGCAATGTGTACTCCAATATTTCCTGCTAAAATTGATTTACCAACCTTTGCACGAGCACCTATAACACTAATAGTGCCGGGTCTGAGCCCCCCACCAATCGCTTCATCAAATCTAGGGAATCCAGTACTAACGCCTAAAAGTTGTCTCGGATTATCTTTTAAATATTGAAGGCGTTCACCTACATGTTGAAAAACCTTTTGTGGTTCATGTTCATTTATATTAAGAGAAGACGAAAAGTTAAAAATCCCTTCTTCCGCTATATTAAGTATAGAAGAAATAGGCTCATCACCAGTTAACTCAGTATATCTTTTAGCTAGATTAGTTAGAGTTTGATACATAGAACGGGCAATTTCTAAATTACCCAACTTACTAGCTAGTTTTCTAACACTTTTTGTTTTAATATCTATTTCAAACAAATCATTTATTTTTTTTAATCCAATTGTTGTAGCAAGAAGATGATTCAAACCCAAGCTATGGGCAGTAGATAAAAGAATAGATAAATCAATTTCTGTTATTTCTAATGTTTCTATAATGCGTTTTAGACAACAAAAGATTAATTTATTCTGTTCATCTGAAAAACTATTGTCTGTAATACAATCGGCAATATCATAATAACAGCTTGCTCCATGTTGAATAATGCCACCTAAAACTGCTATTTCCGAATTAAGGTCGGTTAATTTCATGTGAATCTAATCCTTGTTCCTCATACCAAGCGTTATGTTGATCGTTCATAGAAGTTAGTGTGGCAAATTGTTCTGGAGTTAATTCATCATTTTCTAATTGAATATCACCTCCCCATTCTTCATCAAATTTTCTAGCAGTATAATATAGGTTGCTCCAGTCTTTTATCATTTTATCAAATTTAATATCATCCATTATCGATTCCTCACCATACAACGGTTACATTTAAAACGTTCGATACTACCAACTATTTTTTTATTTATAGTCATAGATTTATGGCATTTAGAGCATTCAATTTGTATCATATTTGGATTTCTATTACGAGATGTTGGTGTTAAATCTTTACTTAATAAGTTATCAATTAAAGAATCTTTAGTAAAATCAGTTTTTTCTTTTTTAGTTGGTTTAAAATTTAAGAATAGGTTTTGACGTGGTGTTGTAGTATCTATTGGAGATGCATAAATTTTATTAGGACGAAAGATGTCGGGCTCCTCTTGGTTTTTGGACATAGGTGTAAATGCTAAACTCAATTCACTAGACTTTTTCTGTATGCTAATCAAATTTCTATTTAAATAAGATGCACACCATTGTGGTCCATGTAGAGGATAATACTTAATAAGATCATCTAATTCTGTCATAGAATAACGACCCCTTTTTAATCGTGTGGGATCGTCCACTTGTTTCTTTTCTTTTACTATATTCAACAATTCTTCCAATTCATCTGAATCTAATTTAGAAAGTATTTCTTTTAATTTATCATCATTGTTCATTTCTATTTTTCCCTACCTTAGCTTTTTGTAAATTAATCAACGTATCAGATAAATAACGAATAGCACTAGCTGTAAAATTGATATCGTCCATTCTAATTTGACTCTCTCTGGCTACTTTATCTAGGTCGTTAGCATAATCATCATCTTTAATAGCTGCTAATTCTTGCTGTTCCCATCCACCATAATAATTATTAAGTTTATGAACAACGTGTTTTTTTGCTGATTTTTTAGCCCAATTATTTGTTGCTAATTGACGATTATATTCCATTTGAATATGGTAGGCTAAACTATTTAAAAGAAAAACAGCTTCCGCACAATCCTCAATAGACATTCTATGTAATTCATCCCTAGACATATTAAAATACTGGGCTGTATCAAAATCATGTTGAACAGAGGCGGGCAACCCAATTTTTTGTTTATATGTATCTAGGATCTTATCAAGTTTCTCCATTCGTCTATCCTATTGTAGGCCAATTCAATTAGTTCAATTTCGTTGAGTTCACACCATTCAGCTTTTAACTTATCATTATTTTGTTGTTTGATTAAAGCAAACCTATCTAAATGAAAAAACTTGTTGAACTTATAGTGCTGAGACCCATGAATTTCAATGGCCTTTTTCCATAAAGGAATATAAATATCAATATATAGAGTTAAACCCTGTTGTATTTTTATTGGTATTTCTTCTACAAAATTGATAGACGGCCAATTTGATTTGATTATTTTTATAGCTTCTCTATGATAACTAGAAGCATTAGCTTTTCTCTTACCTTTTGCTAAATTCCAGTAAGATTCTTTGCCATCTAGGTCAACCGTTTTCATTTCCACGCCATTCGACTCTTACAAATTTTCTTTTTTGTATGATAGATAACCATTTCCATTTAGCGAATGCCATTTTATAAACAAAACGCCCAATTCTTTCTATTTTTTTACTACCACACTTTGGACATGGCTTATAACAAGCACCACTACCCCAAGCATCTAATCTTCCTATATAATCACAATTCGTATCGCTACAAGGATAGATTCCAGACCATTCACTATAATAAAGCTTATCTCTAATACTCATCTTGAAATCCCTCTTTTGATTTCTAAAATATCATCTACAATTTGTTCATTCATGCAAATATCTCCCTAACTTCCGTATACAACTCATCATATAGCTTTTCTTCTACTATATATTGATACATAGGTACTTCCCCATGAAGTTTTTGATCCTTATACTTAAACCAAGCACCAGATTTTTCAATAATGCTTAAATCTGTAGCTAATCTCACTAACTCTAACGTCTTATCAATACCAATACCAAAAGTAATAACAGATTGTACCTTTTGTCCTGGGCATCCATTAGCAGAAAACTCTACTGTCCAATCAACCTCTTGTCTTACTGGCATCCCATTTTTATCTGTAATTCGCTTAAAACTATTCGCCCATAATTTTGTATCTGCTTGATACGCCAGTGCATTACCAGACTTCTCTGTATATTTTTTTCCATAACCAGTGACATTCGCCATTAAATGAGTGATGGCTACTAAAATAACATTATTGACTGGTAAAACGGCTGTAATTTTTCGAACAAACTTAGCAATTAATTTCGCTGAATCAGCACGTTGCATATCGTCCATACCAGATGTGTATTCTGCCTCAGTAACTAAAGCAGAAAATGAATCAACAATAATAACAGAATTTGGATGTTCATGAATGAATCGTTCTGTAATTTCTAGATATTTAGATGCTGTCAAAATATTATCTTGAGTAGAACCATATATATGAAACCTATCTAAGTTTAGCCCTTGAATACCTTCCAAGTCACGCTTCTTAATGCGGCCTTCAACATTACCATAAAATATTTCTCGACTACCATGCTCCTCTTTTTGAGCAGATGCAGCAAAAGTTAATGCAGTGACGGTTTTACCACTTTTAGGTAATCCCGTAAGAGTAAATATAGTGCCTTCTTGAATGCCTCCACCTAGTGCTAGGTCCAATTTAGGAGAAATAGGAATAATATATTTATCCCTGTCGACTATGCTATGTCCATCACACATAACGTCGCCAAACCGTTTAATAATATCTTTAAAGTCCATCTTGTAACTTTCTTAATCGGCTTAACCGACTTTCCTTTTCTTGTCTTTTAGGTTTTTCTGTAATGGAAGATAGGTTAGGTTTATGTAGTTCAACTGGAAGCTCTTTTTTTTCTTTTTCTATTAAAGTAATAAGATAGGGGTTACGTAATGAATAGATAGTTTTTGCATCAATGCGTTGCAAAGCCCTAATAACCTGATCAGCCGGATATTTTTTAACCAGTTGATTTGCCACGGCTATTTGATTACGAAAGTATTTTGCCCATTTGGGTATATGCCAATACTGTTCTGGTAGTTCGCTACTATCTTGATAGGCTTTCTTTTCACAAATTAATTCTGTGATAAATTGAGCAGGAGTTACTTGTTTACCGGGCGAATAACGAGATGGATATTTATTCATTAAAAACAGTTTTGATTTATATTAGGTAAAAATTTAAATTTGGTACCTGCTGAATCAACATATGACTTAGGTAAAACAGAGCTGGCTCCGCCAGCCATAACTATATTAGTAAAATTTCTACGATTTAACATTTATTTATACCTTTAAGAATTGCGTTAAATTCATCCGCAGCATCTGTTATTGGTATGAAGGAATCAATTCCGTCATTTTCCGGTTCGTTTTGGTTGCACAACCTTCACACCACCCATAAATACCAACTTGTTTTCCTTTGTGTACACTTTCATCGCACCACATTTGCACATCACCATAATAAAATATTTTTTTATTTTTTAATTCCTGACATATACCATTTTTAAAATCAATTAACATTTGATCAATTTTATCATAGTTTAAATTAGTAAAAACTTCAGATGGCACCATAACCGATGTACCTATATCTATAAAATTATTAAAAAAAATATTAGACATCCTAGTTATATCATCGTGTTTTTCAATAGTTGTTTCTGTATCAATAGAATATTGTAATGGTTGTTTAATAATCTTAATAAATTGTTGTTGAGCAGGTATAGCAATTTTATAATCCTTAGATCCACAATTACTAATTAGCTCATCATTAAGTAAAATTTTCATCTATCGATCCTTATTAATTTTATAAATTACATTTCTAGTCTTACTAGTAGTAGCTTGACCCGTTACGCTTTTTCTACTCTCGTCCCCTTTCTCACTTGCCCCTGCTGTCATAATTGCTACGCCACTTTTTTGATTAGCACTTTTATTTATAATAAAATCACCAGCACGTAGTTCTTTGGGTAGTGCAGGAGGTTCAGGCTTAGGAGCATTATCTTTAATATATGCTTCAACAATAGCACGTGCCTTTTTTAAAAATTGGGCAATTTCTGATACTGTTTTCCCCTCTGCTAGCATACCCTGTATGGCATACTCTTGAGTTTTACTTAATTCGGTTTTCTTTATTGGTGCCTTTTTCATATTCGTTCTCTTTCTGCTACATGAAGATGTGCTGGATTTTTGGTCTTTAAGAAATTAATATAAAAATCAAAAACATTCTTCTCTTGTTTACGAAACTGCCAATTATCTTTAGACCTTTGTCGATTACGTCTAACTTGCGATTGAGCCATAAGACCAATAGGATTATATAGTCGTCCTCTCTTATCTATTTTACAAAAATAAGTTGTTACATTTCCATGTTTTACAGAATAAGCAAACATTTTGACATCATCAAATTCAACTAAACGTGGTAAGTTATCATCCAAAAAATCATGCCGTCCAAATAAAGTATAAAATTTATGTATAGAGACTGATTCGGTTTTTGGTTGAACAGGATGAATTTTATATAGGTTATCACCCAAATCATTTACTTTTTTCATTTCTTTTTCTTTCTTGAGGGCATATTGATATATTCTTTTTCAGTCATACGAGATGGACCAGATTTCCGTTCTTTCTTCTTGGTTTTAAAACCTTGAGCAATCTCATCACATTTAGCTTTACCGTACTCTTGACTCTGCCGCTCAGCATAATGGTGGAGCTTTTTAATCTCAGATAGAGCTAAACGCACACCACTATACACATTATCCGTAAAAAAATCACGTGTTACATGACGTATTTTATGACAAAAAAGACACTTTTCTTTAGATTTATACTGTTGAATGCTTTTTACTACTTCAAATTGCTGTTTGCAATTGCTACATTGATAGGAATAAATTGGCATTATTTCTTTAATTAGTCCTTAGATAAATAATCTTCAACTGTTAAGCAATCTTTACAATAAATCTTCAGTGTCCTAGAATCAATACTATTACTGGATAATTTTAATCTAATAATTCCTTGTCTTCCTACGCTAAATCTCTTATCAATTTGTACATCTGGTATCAATGCAACTACGATATCTTCATGTTGTAAAATCTTCTTACACACATCACATTGATCTGATCTAATAATATTCATAAGAATAGAAAATATCACGACCTTTCCGTTCAAATGATGATATTTCATAAAAATCTGAAAAAATATTAGGCATGAATAGCATTCCTGCCAATGTAGCCAATTCACAATAACCAATACGTGCGGATGTTTTTAATTTCTTATTTAATATATGTGTTCTTAAACGACCTATTAGTTCTATGGTTATCAGCTTGTCTTGTTTTATCTTAACAATTCTATTTTACCCTTTTGTAAGATATCCTTAATAGATGCTGTTTTATTTGTCCTATGATCTTTAACTATTCCTTTATGAAACATATATGTACGAATCATATTATGTTTTTTGATTTTTTCATCCCTTCTTTTCTTCTTTACTATAGCCTTCTTTTCTTCTCGACGTTTTTTTTAATCGTTGTTCTATCTCTTTAAGTGCTAGCTTTTTATTCTTTGCTTGTTCTCGTCCATCAACATATGCGGTAATTCCAGTAGGCAGATGCGTAATACGTACAGCAGTTTCTACTTTATTTTTGCGTTGACCGCCTTTCCCTTTACCCTTAAGAGTTTCGATCTTTAAATCTTTTTTATTAATCATCAGGCCAAAAATTTATTACTGATTTATTTTGTTTCTTAGCGTATTGAACAGTATACCAAGTCCCCCCACTCGTTACGTGAGGAGATAGTAAAGAAAGAATAATGCTGGCATCATCTACCATATCTTTATTTCTATCAAAGAATGCGTCTTTGTGATACTGCTCACTAATATACACCGCAGCTTGGCTAGCTTTAAGTATATCATTATATCTAGTTTGGGCTTTTTGAGGCCATTTTGATTCTTGTCCACGGAATGGAATATAACATAAAAGAGGAATATTGTGTGCTAGGGCGGCTTCTGCTACAAATGTATCCCAGCCAATCGCCATTCCAGAAATAATTTGTTTAGGTTGATTAGTCCTAATCCAACCATTTAGATCTTCTAAGATACTAATTAACCATGGATGATTCTCATCGTATCTACATGGTAATTTTAAAGGTCTATGACCCGTACATGTCACGATCATGTTTTAGCTCATTCACTTGGTTTTGTAAATCAATAATTGCTTCAGTGTTATTCTTAATAGATGGTAAAATATGTTGAACAAATGCCAGTGCTTCTTTCTCATTTAATTTACCAGATTGCACTCTTTCTAATTCATTACAAACCCAATGAATTTCACAATAATGATTTTTATCATATTCAGGTAGTTTAGAAGCATATTTACGAAGACTTTTTATTTGTGTACCTATGCTCATTATGAAACCAACTTCTTCAATTTTTCTGGTGTTAGCTGTGTAATTTTTCCTAAAGATCTTCTAATATGCTGATTAACCATGGGTGATTTTCATCATAGACCCGTGGCTGCAACAATCATACATTAACTTCTATTAAGGGATTAACCATCTTATCAAGTGTTTCTATCGCCATTTCAAATTCTAATGCACTTTTTCTATGTCGTGGAATAAATTCTTGATGTAGAATCTCTTCACAGTCTTCGCACTTAGCCCATATCTTTCCATTGCCTAGGCTAGTATCAAGACTAAAATGTGAACATGGATAATATTGACTAACTATTTTTAAGGCTTCGCTACCGTTCATAATGTTTCAGTTTCTTTCGAATTGTTTTACGTTCTTGATCTAAATCCCTAGCCCATTGTGCAACCATACCAGGATGTTGCCTTTTAATTTGATCCATCCATGCTAATTGTTTATCCCTGCTTCGCAGCATTTTTTTGAGAAGTTTTTTATTATTAGTTTTTATATTAAACATAAATTGGGACAACCCGACTCGAACGGATACTTCGGCGATCAACCGTATTCTTAACCACTTAAATTATATCCCAAATCATTATGCAACTAGTTTCTTTAATTCTTCTGGTGTTAACTGTGTAATTTTTCCTAAATCAGCATTACAATCCTTTTCAGCACGTATACGTCTTAACTTATTGCTTGTAGTCTGAAATACTGACTTGGTTCCTTGTCCAGTATAAGAATAATTGGATGTATGAGTACTCTTAATACCTATTTGAGCAGCAACACGAACGGCATTTTCGCCTAGATAAGTAAACTGCCAATCATCGGCTTCACACTCTTGAATCATCTTTTTGATATCATGTTTATCATATGTTCGACTAGCATTATTTAAGCCATCAGTAATAATATAAAAAAGAATTTTACCTGGCTTACTTTGTTGTTTTAATAGTCTTTCTTTAGTATTAAGAATAACATGACCAATGGTATCATATAAAGCGGTAATACCACGAGGGTTAAGTTTTAATAGGTGTTCTGGGACTTGTTGGATTGGCATGCAATCAACTATTGTTTCATGTGACCCATCAAATTGAACTAATGTAAAATTACATTCATCAGCTAATTTTTGTTGATCTTTTACTAAGTCTTGTAAGCCTTCTGTCATTTCTCTAGCAATATGATACATAGAACCGGAACGATCTAAGATAACAGTGAAGTCTGTTTGAGTAAAATTCTTCTTTTCTTTGTTCTGGTAAAAAATCGAATCATCTTGTATATAAAGAGACCAACATGTTTGACAGCCCTGTCCCCCACAACATCGAGGTTTACGAAATCCCTTATAACGATTTCCACCACAATCTCTAGCAAGATTATTGAAACTCTTCTTTTTTGTCATGCCCATAAACCTTCAGTTAAGTGATGTAAGTTTTCCTCAAATACTTTTTCTGCTGCCTCTATAGTATATCCCTTTCCCTCGATAAAATTCTCATGATAATTTTCATCAAAAGGATCTGCTAGCTCGTTTTCTGGATCATTCAATCCTCCTATAATAGAAATCCCCTGTCTTATTGTATATTTAAATTTCCATTCTGGTTGTCTACTTGGTATTTTTTTTATCTTTTTATCAGTAATAAACGCTACGCCTACATGTCTACAAATATGAATTGTCATTTTGTAATAATATTCCTATCTACATGGGGACGATATATAACTATAGCCAAAGGTAATGGCAGTCCATGGTCTGAATTTCCGAATTTTGGTCGTCCCCGAATAAATCGCACTTCTGCAATATTGAGACATAAATCATGAAACCATCCCGTATTTGTTCGTGCTGGAATCAGAGCTACAATTGTTATCCCCCGTTTTACTTCTATTGATGCACGCTTTAACCATTTAGGTACATCACGGCCATAAGGCGGGTTCATCCAACAGACTCCATCCCACGGCATTATCAATCCATTTTCTTCTTTTGTCCAAAATTTATTACATTTAGTATTAGATTTTGTTGCCGCTACATCTAATGTAAAATTAAATTCACGATCCAAAGGATGATATAAACTATCAGGTGTTTCCCATTCTGTTGTATTCGATTTAAAACGTGTATGAAAATTAGCCATAATAATATAAATGTACTACTAAATTTATTTTTTATTGATTTAACTAATTATGAACATGCCGAGTAACCACATCCTGTACATACAATACAGCCCGATTCACGCCGAAGATTATTACTTCCACAATCAGGACATACTCCCTCTTCTTTAGATCCATCTGGAATATATTTTTTTAAAGCACGACTGATAGCTTTTATTAAAGACACCATGCTTCCTTGTGTTTTATCAAGCCTTTTTATTAAAACACTTAAGTCGCAATTACTTTGTAAATTAGTACTAATCATACGAACTAAAGCATCTTCATTTTCATCATTTAAAGCGTTAATTGGGCAAATCTCATCCTGTCCTATAATAGCTTTATATCGATTTTTTCTTACTTTAATTATTTCTCCACGCCTTATTTTACGATCTATGTCTCCATTTAAACTAGCATTAGCAAATACTTCATAGGGTTTATTATCTACTAAACCTACAAAAACAATATAGGGGAGACCTTTAACAGTATGATGGTGAATGTCTGCAGCAACGGTTTTAGGACGTTCTAGTATTTTACTTGAAGATTCTATCGCAAGAACATTAGTCATAGTGCCAGCACGATATGTTGTAAATCCTTTGATACCGGCCTTCCAAGCGTCCATGTAGACTTGCTTGAAATCTTCATAAGGATAATCATTAGAAAAATTTAAAGTTTTACTCGCTGCTGCATCAATCCATTTACAAAAAATCTTCACTGTTTCAATATGATCTTTTAATTTTAATTCATTAGTGGTGGCTGCCCAATCAGCTTTTTCATTCCATAAATTTTGTTCTTTAAGATATTTTATACTATAGTCTTCAACCAATACTTCTTTAGTTAGTCCACGATTACGATCAAATTTATAAGTAATATTATTTAATTCGGAGATTAAAATGTTTTCATCGCCTTCTTTAGTCCAGTTCCACTGATGGCATATTGATGATAATTGGGGTGATTTAGATTTTAATTCTTTATCTATATCAATAATAAAACTTTTTGAATTCCAATCTACTATTGGTACGTCTAAACCTGCGGGAAAATGATGCACAATAACTGTTCTAAAATATCCTTGTGCAAAAATTGGCTCAAGTCCAGATGAAATATTATTAGCATAAACACTACTATTGCCAGTTGGTTGTATTGACGATAAATGACTATTTCTTATACCATATTTGTTAATAAGTTGTTGTGTTTGTTCACTTAATTGTGAAATAAAATTACTTTGCAAAAACTTATCTTTATCAAATAGAGGAAAAATACCTTTTTCTCTTGCTAATGCAACTGAAGCTTGATATTCAGTATTAGCTTTAAACTCCATTAATTTTTCAGTAAGCTCTAATGCTTTTTTACTACCATATTTAATGCGACACATCATTAATGATGATGCATAGCCAATAACACCTAAACCAATACGTCTTTTATTTTTTAAACTATCCTCATGCACTTGTAGTGGCACTTTAGAAATATCATTAACATTATCCATAAGACGTACAGCTATTTTAATATCATGTTTTAGTTTTTTATAATTCCAATCCTGTTTGTCTGTATCAATATAATGTATTAAATTTAGACTGCCCAACAAACATGTAGATCTGTCTAATGGTTGCTCACCGCAGGGGTTAAGTGCATTTATATGTTCTATCCACCATAAATTATTCATTCTATTTATAGTATCAATAAATAAAACCCCAGGTTCATTTCGATTATAAGTATTTTTCATAATGATTTCCCACAATTCAATTGCAGGAAGTGTTTGATAAATTTTTACAGGTCTTTGATTAGCAATCCATTTTTTTAAATCCCCATTCCAATATTTGGTATATTCTTTAGAACAATTTTCATAATCAGGAAAAATCAAGTGCCATTCTTGATCTTTTTCAACAGCCCGCATAAATTCATCGGTACATAATACTGACATATTAAATTTAGTTAAACGTCCCGGTTCTGTTTTCGCTTTAACAAATTCAATAATATCTGGATGCCAAATACTCATAGAAACAAGTTGAGCACCTTTTCTTATAGAATTTTTTTCACCACTACGTCTTTCTTTACCAGAACCAGAAGTAATAATTTCGCTAGATTTGTCCCACAATTCTAAGAACTTAACGGCACCTGGAGATTGATTGCCAATACCACCAATATGAGCACCACGAGGACGCATGACATCAGCACAAAAACCATAACCACCCTCTGATTTTAAAATTTGTGCTTGTCTAGTTAGAGTAGAATAGATACCTTCTATAGAGTCTTGATCTTCTCCCTCAAAAGCATCAGTAAAACAATTTATATAGCTTAGACCAGAACGGTTAGTTCCTGCATTAGCTGTAATGCGACCACCAGGCATAAAGTGAAAATTCTTTAAAATAGAATAGAATTTTTTTGTCCATTTATCTTGATCGTCTTCAATACTAGCTAAATCCTTTGCAACCCTTAACCATGTATCTTCAACGGTTTTATCTGTAGTAAACTTATATTTTGTTGCCCATATCTCTTTACTAAAATCATTTGTAAAATATTCTACCATAAATTTTTTCTAACCTTGTCCCACTAACGGTTCAGACGGACGAGAAGTACGTGGTGGTTTATTTTGACCACCCTTACGACTGCCTTCTTGTATATTTTTTATTTTTTTCTTATGTCTCTTCGGTTTCCCCTGGTACTTCGCCCAGAATTCCCAAATACCATAACCATTATTAGACATATGATTTTTACGCTGTCTAGTTGGATTCCCAAGTGCATCTTTTACAACTAAATTGATCTCGAATGTCGGCTGAAAGTCTTCCTTATTAAACAACATAATTTACTCCACGTAGGTAAAAAAAGATCCATCCAGAAAATAAGATATAAAATAAAATATATACTTCTGGATAGATCATAAATTTTTAACGACACTCATAATTGCTTGGAAATGAAAACCTTACAGAGCCAGTTAGTGTCGTTTCTAATAGCGTTAAACGCCCTAGCCTTTAGTTGCTGGCTACTAGTAGTATACACCGGCTACGCCATTATGATTGAAAGAAAAATAGAAAAAAGAGCGGCAAAGGAATTGAACCTTTTTTAAGCGGATTCCATTTTTAACTTAGGGATTCGAACCCTAATCCGGGGAGCTACCCATTACCAGCACCACCCATAATATCTTCTTCTTTACATTCTATTAATTCACAACAACTTTGTTTAAAAAGAAATCTAGAAACTGGATGATAATCTTTATCTTCAAGACAAAACACTTGATCAATTCCCGCATTAATAATAGCACCTGCACATTGTATGCATGGTTTCATAGGCCATATATACATTACAAGACCAACAGAACTAATAGGTAATTTGTTTAAAGCATTTGCTTCGCTATGAGTACACGAACAAAGTTCGGTACGCTGTCCTGTTTGAGCGTTAATAAGTCGTCTAGGACATGTTTTACAATTAGTAAAATGTCTTGTAACAAAATGGCAATGATCATCTATTGATGATGCTAATAATGCTAAAACACCATTGTTCTTGCGTACTTTATCAGTTAATATTTCTTTTTCATTATTAGTTAATTGTGGCCAAAAAAAGTTTCGAAGAAACTCATAAGAATCACAATGCGGCGTATTTTGTGGTGGCCCATTATAACCTACTGAAACCACACTATTAGTTTTAGGATCTACTATGACAGTTCCGATTTGACGAGAATAACATGCATCGTTTTGCTCTGCAATAGTCTTGGCTAAAAGCATCCACTTACGGATAAATTTAGGCGAATTTGTTTTTTTTAAAATTTGTCCCATTTTATAATCTTTTCACTGTATTGATTGTGGACCAGCAATTTGAGCTGGATCATTGCATAATTCTAATATTGTTTGCGGTTGTGATGCTGGATCAGGTGCTTTTGCTTCTTGTTCCAATAATGCCGGATGACAATGTGCTGACTTACCAGTCATAGCTTTAACAACTTCATCTAATTCGTCTATGACGGAAGAAAAATAGACTACGTCAACTGAAGCTTTACACATATTATGGGTCCAAGGTACTCCATCGCGGGCTCGAATAGTATTAAGTTCCTTGAATGCTTTAACCATAGCTCTTACAGCTTGAAGCTCATGTTCTGCGGATTCAGACTGATCGGGCTGCTGCGAATAGAGCCTCTTGCGGAACTCTTCCCTTAAGACCGCGACATCGTCGATTACCTTCTCACCGTCCTCCCAATTCTCTACCTTTACAGAGTTGGCGAAGACGAGTTTTGTGTTCTCGTCCATTTTAAACTCCTTTTCATTTATTATATTTCTTCATATTCTTGCGACTACAAGCACAATAATCATATCGCTCTGCCCATGATCCTACATCTTGATATCGCAAGAGACCACGGCCACGACACTTTTTACAACTTCTTTTAGCATAGACAGAAGCTAGGTCCTTATCAATTGTGCATCTATATTTCACTTAATATAAGTCCTTTCTCATTAGGGCGAATTGAATAAGAAGGGGAACTTAGAAGGTTCTCCATCAGATCTATTTTTTTTATCATTCGCTCCAGCTTCATTTTTCATATTTAAAATAACTTTTAATGTTGGTGTTGGTATATCGGAGTTTAAAACCCACTCAACATTATTTATTTTTGCCCAATGAATCATTCTTCGAATAGGTACAATAAAATTAAATCCTTCACCACTTCCACGAACAAGCATACCGATATATTTGCCAGCATTATCACCTGTAGCAAAAAAGACACCCCCACCAGATGAACCCGGAAAAGATGTGACGCTTGTTTGATCAAACACAACTCCGTCACCTACGCCTAGATTTAAAACTCTTCCTACTTGACTCATAATCCCCGAAGTCATTGAATTAGATCCCGCTTCACCTAAAAGAGAACCCACGTGAAACAATTGAGTGCCAATAGGAACTAAATTATCACTTAAATAAAAATTAACAGAGGCAGATACAAAATCTCGTTTACGAACCATTAAAAGAGCAATATCTTCCCCATTATCTGCATCAGAATATTTGAGAACCTTACACTCCATTTCTAATTGTCCAACTTTTCTACCTTTTTCTACTAATTGCTTTACTAAACTAGCATCTCTAAAAGTTATTACCTTAGTTTCTTTCCCATCTACAATAACGGTTCTTACTGATCGCAAGCTTGAAACTACATGCCCAGCTGTTAAAATAAAATTAACTTTTTGCTTGGTATCATTCTCTTTTGATATTTGTACATCTCTTGTAATAATAATTCCCGAACCCGATCCTCTATTAGATTTAATAGTGACAGATACATCCTGTAAATGTTGAGCTAAATTTTCTTCAGCAAAAATTGGTATACTCCAAAATAAAACTAATAAAATAGATAAGTATTTCATCCTTGGTCTCCCACTAATAAACTGTTAACTTCTGCCATTGTTAATGAATGTCCTGTACGTAGAACCGCTTTATAAGTAATATGGCCCGTCTTTCTGTATTCAGAAAAACCCAAAGTACGAAAAACCTGCCTTCTCAATACTAGTCTATCGAAAAAACCGGGATGTTGTACAGAATTCCATACAGAATTTCCGCTCCTGCTCTGCATACATGACATAACTTGTTTGACTAGCTCTAGAATTAAAGCTATGCTAACTGGGTCTAAAAATAAATCAGCGGTACTAGCACCTGGATTTTCAATAATAAATTTGTTTTTATAAATCTTCTCAGCTAAATTTTCTTTATTCATTTTATTACCGTAAATAAATAGTTAAGTAAGGGAGAACGGGCAATATCAGCAGGTTCCATTCGAGCATTTGAACGATTATGCGTTAAATCTACATAGTGTTTATGAAAGCAGTGAGCCACAGCAGTAGAACAAACAGGATAAATTAAATTAGATAAATTATCATCTAGACTTTTACCATTAGTAAATAGGCGAAATCCTATTATATGAAAACGTAACAACCAAATAATTCTTTGCCAACCATAAGGTAAGCCGGTGTACTGTCTCATACAATTAGTAATAGTTCGACCATCAAATTTATGATCTAACGTAATAACTTGACCGTGTTGTAATTCTAAGGTTTGAAATTGATTGATTGGTCTATAAATATCAATAGGAACAGAAAGCTGAGTAGCAAGATTAACTGATCGACCACCTTTGTTTTCACGAAATTCTATACATTCTAGAGTAGGCCCGCCGTTTTTTACCCATGATGCTAATCCTACATGACTATATTGACTTTGTGATGCAGTTTTTATTAACCAAGAGAATAGGCTTTGCCCTTGAAATAATAAGATGTCTCCTTCTTGTATTAAATCCTTAGCTTCATCAAAAGTTTTATAGATCATTATGTTGTATCAAGTAATCTAGTACCATATCTACTTTATTCTCAATACGTTGTACTTGACTCCCTAACCTTATTTCAACATCCTTGATTTGATTCTGTGTCTCTGTTTCAATATCCTTGATTTGATTCTGCGTTTCTGACTTCAATATGGTTATTTTAGATTGATAATCACTCCAACCCCACGCTATAGCACCACAAACCGGAGTCCCCGTAGCTAAAATTAATGCTAAAATTATCTTAAAAAAAGATTTCCACGAAACATATCTATTATTTTCCATTTTTATGTGTTCTTTACACTATAGTCACCAGAAACAAAGTTGCTTGAACCACCAATTAAGAATATATATTCACCAGGAATAGCACGTGTCGGATTTGCAGCATTATCAACAGTTCGCATAGCAGTGCCTGTTGAAAATCGATCTGCATATCCAATAGAAGTACTAACAGATCCAGCGTCATGTGCGGGTAATCGCCAACTAGTGACACTATCAAAACGTAGCACACCAGTCACAGTTCCAGTAACATTTACTGTAAATGCTGGTAAAGTTTCAGTTTGAACTGTCCCTTGAAAATCAGTACCAGAAACTAATACAGAAATTGCACCTACATTTGCAGCCACTCCTGTAACTTGAGCTGTTATTAGTGCTTGATGTGCAAAACTAACATTATTAGTGGTGATACTTTGTAATGTGCCATCATCAAATACAGGCACATGAACACCAGTAATAGCTAAACCAGCATTAGTTCTAATACCGGTTAATGTTGATACGTTTAGATTAAGATTTTGATCATAAATACCAGACTGTACATTTTGAGGAAATCCCGTATCCCAACTAGCATTTACTTCATCCCAAGCATTGCTACGCACTGCTGTCTTATTATTCAAAACACGAGAACTAAGCAATTGATGAATCGAATCAGATCTATTTGCAGCATTAGAAGCTGGAGAACGAAAAGTAGTATTAGATATACCAGCCAATGTAGTATTGACAGATTGGATAACTTGTCCAATACCACCAAACACACCCTGATTATTAATTTCTTGAGCACCACCGACTCCAGAAACTACAGGATTAAATTTTCTATTGGTTCCACTTTCTCTTATAGGTCTATCAGCCCATAAAGTAGTTGCACCAACATTACCAACACCACGAATTGTACCTAAATCATTATCAATATTAGGTATGACTCCATTCTCATAAACAACTGTAGCGTTTCCCGAAATACTATGTAAAGCCATAATTTATTACCTCCGGCTAACCTTTTTGAATATTAACCTTAAGTATTTTTGGCCGAATAGTCACCAGACGTTATAACGTTGCCACCAACAAGGAAAACATATTCGCCCGGTATAGCACGGGTTGGATTTGCAGCATCATCTGCCGTATTAGCAGTTGCCGAAACATCCAAATTAGTATTCTGATTAAAAACACCGGATTGAGCGTTTTCAGGTAATCCAGCATCCCAGGTTGCATTAAATTTATCCCAACCGTTGTTTCGGATACCTTTTTTATTATGTAAAACACGCAAGCTTCGCAATGCTTTAATAGAATTAGAACGATTCTGAGCATTAGACCCAACAATTTGGAAGGTAGTATTAGCAATACCAGCAATATCAGTGGTTACCAAACGGATAACATGATCTCCACCTGCAAATGTACCTGCAAGATTAACAGGGGTAGGAGAAGCACTATTCACACCTGAAACAACTAATGTAAAGTTATTATCATAGGTATCGTCACCAAGACGCATAGAATTCCAAAGAGTCGTATCTGTAGCACTAATAGTGCCAGCATTACGGATACTGCCTCCATCATTATCAATATTAGGAACTACGCCATTTTCATAAACAACTGTAGCGTTCCCAGAAATGCTATGTAAAGCCATAATATTTACCCCAATAAATCAAACATTCCTGGAATCCTAAAATATAAATCTTGTTCCACTAAATAATACACTAATTTTTAGCTTTTAAGCAAATTGTTTATTGATGGATATGATTTATCACCTACAATACCATCGATAAACCCATATGTTAAGGCTTCTGAACTACTCATATAGAAATCTGTATTTTCTTTTATCTTACGTTCAAAGAACTTTTTTACTTCTACCAGGGGTTGATTAGCAAAAAAAGGTGCTTCACTACATTTTGTTGAATAAATATCCAACATTAATTCCAAGTCTTTTTTGAATCTTTCCATATAAGACATGGCAGCTATTGTACCAACTGCTAGTTCTGCATCGCCATAATGAATCATAAAAGATGCGTTCGGCATTAACAAACGAGTATCTGCTGCCTGTAATATTACTGTTCCGCCAGATGCAATACACCCATATCCTAAAATCACTACATGACTATTACATTGACGTATACTATCATAAATTGCCAATGTATAACTAATATCTCCTCCTTCACTAAATAGATGAATAAAAATAGGTTCTTGATTAAGACTTTCTAGAAATCGTAAATTTTTCTGAACATTAATTACCATCCTATAATCAATGCCAGGTTCTTCCTCAGAATTACTTATATAACTATGAAGAAATATTTCTCTATTATCAACTAAACAAGAATGTTCATGTAAATCGTGGAGAATATCACTGCGTTGAGATAGCGTTCGTTTTGATAGCATTATCTTTAGTCCAGAAATTCCTAAATATTTGTTTCATCTGATACATAGCTATGCGATCAACAAACATCTTACCAATTCCTACTCTAAACCTATATTTAGTCCAAATATCTAGTGTCTCTACTCCATTAACATTTTCCATAAGATAAACATTATCTTTAGTTAATGGGCGATTAGTATAGCCTATCCATAATTTAAATTTTTTAGACATACTCATATTAGCCGTTATAGCTATTGGACCCATAGGTGTAAGAAGATATTTAATATTACTTTCTTCATCCATTTCTTCTAAATCCGTATCAGATTGATCAAATGAATTTGGAGGAGGTAAATGCACTTCATATGGATCTTGCCACTTTTCCCACCAAATTTCAGGTCCTAAACTTATTAGTTTTTTTTCTTCTTTATTATAAACATTCATATTATTGCCTATCAAAGAGAGAGTGACTCATAGTATGATACACTAAACTGCCACATCGCCTAACTTCAATAATGGATGATGACGGTAATCTGATAGCACAAAGTCCTTATGAGTCCACTTAAATATATCGAAGTCATCTCCCGATAATTGATCAGTAATTATTACAGATGGTAAAGAAAAAGGGGTACGGGTCATTTGTTTCTTTATATTATCTAATTGATTTTCATAGATATGGCAGTCGGAGAGTATACCTACTAGTTCTCCTGGTATCATGTTTGCTTCTTTACATAATAATAAAAGAAGAAGGGCATAGCTAGTAAGGTTGAAGGCTACCCCCAAACCTAAATCGCAAGAGCGTTGGAACCAAACTAAATTTAAAGTGCCATTTACATGTTGTACATTCCATAAAACATGACATGGTGGTAGTGCCATGCGTGAAATTTGCAGGGGATTCCAAGCAGAACATACCATGCGACGATCATCGGGATTAGTTTTGAGGGTATTAACAATAGTTAGTAGTTGATCACCATCGGTTTCTTCTAATTCATTGATCCAACCCTTATCGTCTTCATCATAACATGCATTAAATTGCCTCCATTGATAACCGTAAATAGGCCCTAAATCATCCTCATCTCTTTGCATTTCTTCTTTATTTTTTGTTACACCTAATGTTATCCCATGCTTATCAACAAAACCAGACACATAATTTACCATCGTCGGATTTGCCCATTCATCCCAGATATGACAACCGCGATCCTGAAACCATTTTTTTGAGGTAATCCCTTGGATAAAACCTTCCAGCTCAACAGCAATAGTTTTCAGTGACATGCGTTTCGTCGTAAGCAACGGAAACCCCTCGCTCATATCATGCCGAAAAATCTCACAAAAAGTAGTTAGACACCGAATCCCCGTTCTATTCTCTTTCCATTGTCCTGTTTCCAGAATATGTTTAACTATATCAATATAAGCCTTCATATTATTACCCCTTAAAAACATCCGTAGGTCTAATTAAAGGAATTATAATGTTTTCTTCATATTCTTTTTTCCAATAAAATAAAACATTTTCAACAAAAACAGTTTGTTCGGGCACATTATTCTCTATTAACATCTTAAGAGCATCAACTGCTATGTTAATTACTTGACCCTGTTCTATTAATAAAAATAATTTACCTAAATGCTTAGCTGATTCTTCATCAAAAGTATTTATTTCTATTTCACAGACCAAATCTTTATCGGGAGTAACCGCATATTTAATAGAACTTAAATCCTTTATTTCCTCAGAATTCTGTTCTTGGTTTTGGTTATTTTGTGAAAACAATTCTAATAATTTATGATTCAAAGCTCCATTAGTATCAAATATAGGATCAATATCTTGTTGTTTATTAGATAATAATTTTCTCAACCAATTAAACATATCGTCTCAATTTATCTAATGTCTTATGAATAGTTTTGACAACAGCATGTGGTGTTAAATTTAAATTTATAGAAATCTCTTTAAATGTATAACCATGTATGTAATAAAGATTTAATAGTTGACGTTCCTTTGAAGAAATATTGGCCCAATGTAATAACTCAAATACTTCTTTTTTATTTATTTGTTGGGAGTAATAACCGTTGGCCACAAACATAATTCTATTTTATTCTAAAGGATAAGCGTGTCGTAAACAACAGTTGCGTAGTTCATGTAAATATTTAGTAAATCTATCAAATATAAAAGCTAAAATAGTGGAAAGAACTAAAATGGAACCAACAATAAGAGATAAGAAAATAAATAAATAGAAAATAATTTTATTCATTACCTTGTACAATATCTATTAATGTTCTAGCGGAATTATCCCAACTATATTTTTGTGCTGTTTTTACTCCTTCTGCATTATACAATTGGTTTGGATCAGACTTCCATTTTTCATAGACGTCATGTAGATAGCCTTTAAATTGTTGTAAAACTGCCTCATCTAATGTAGCCCACTGCCCATTTCCATGGAACCATTTACCATCATAAGCGGATTCCAACTCGGTTATTTTTACCCCCATACTATTTTCTTCTTTACAAAATTCTGTATGCCCACTGTAATCAGTGACCATAACCGGCTTACCACAAGCCATCATTTCTAAGACTTCTAAATTCCATCCTTCCGCCCGACTAGGGAAAATACCACATGTAGTAGCATTCATAATGTTCGCTAACTCTTTATGTGTATTGACTTTATGAATAAATTTAATCCGTGGATCACTATAGAATTCTTCCCATTCCTTACTTTCTTCTCTACTTAAAAAAGGATTATCAGACATCATCCATAATTCGACATCTTCATCATGAGTAAAAGTTTCTACAAATAAATCCTTTAGAATATCATGACCCTTACGAATTTCCCACTTACCACAATTAAAAAAGATACATTTATGGTTATTGTTTGCATATTGATGTTGCTGTGGTGCAAAAATACTGCTATCTACTCCTAATGGGACTGCTGAACATGGTATATTTACCTCAGAGCTATCTACTACCTCTTTTGCCCAATGACTACATACTAAAATATGATCACAACTTTGTAAGTGTGTAATCTCATTGGGTTTAAATGATTCTAATTCAAAAATAGGAAACCCATAATAAGTTCCTTTCCCAACTCGCGTAGCTAAATCAAACTGATGCCATAATTTTACACATGGGGCTGTCTGATCAAAAGATTCGGCATTCTTAAGACCAACCTGTAAAACATTAGCATCCTCTTGGGTTGATGGTTGTTGTGGACCTATCATAAAGTGGGCTACGTTAATATTTAAAGATAGTAGACTTTTTAATAAATTAAAGCTACTATAACCGTAACCCAATGTATTAATAGGGCCAAATAGATTGAGATTCATAGGTATGCTAGCAATAGATTAGACTGATTCTATACTTAAGTATATCAGAAAAGGCTCTTGATTAGCCTAATATTTTTTGATGATAGCACAAAAAAAGCGACCACATCAATTAAGATGTGACCGCTACCATCCTGAAGGACGCATCCCCTCAGATCGTCGTCAGCGACTTTTTTCTTTTTTTATACATCAAAAGGCACATCATCATCTTCAGAAGATGCAGCAGAGCTGTCTGACGATGCTTCATACTTCTTACCAACACTAACACTAGTTGCAACACAACAAACCCTACTCCGTTTTACTCCGTCTTGTTCCCAATGTTCTTGCCTAAGAGTACCTATGATGTTGACCGGAGCACCTTTAACTAACTGAGCGGTCTTGTCTTCAGCAGCCTTACCCCACAAGGCTACTTCCATAAATAGGGTATCCTTTGTAAATTCTTCAGCATCCTTACTCTTAAACCATCGATTGCTTGCAACACTAAAATTACAAACTGCGGTACCTCCTGTAGTGCGATGTAGCTCAGCATCTCGTGTAAGTCGACCGGTTAACTGTACACTCATAATATCGTTCATACAACAACATTCCTTCGGCGTAACGCCTTACGTGCAAGAGTGCGGGTAGTTGTGACACCTCGTGCTCTAACCACCCTAGAAAATTCCAAGGGCTCGTAAAGAGCTGACACACCACTAACGTTACGTAGTCGTGTAGACGCTTCCCTTCCTGATACAACCCCCTTAACGAATCCTGTAACAATACCTTCCGTCTTACTGTCCACTAAGATATTATCCCAATTAACCATAACAAATCTCCAATAAAGAAAAAAGTAGCTTACTTCTTAGTATATCGGAGATGGCCGGGCTAGCTGGAAGATTTTTTAGATTTTGCAAATTGTACTGCTAGCACACCATAGTGCTTGATAATATATGAATAAGTTTCTTTGTCTAATCCAGTGGCCTGTTGAGCTTGTGGCATCAACATATTAAATTGACCATCTACTTGTACTTTTCTGTAAGCATTCCATTCTTTTTTTGTAATGTTCATGTTTTTCTTTTGTTTTTTATGAGTGTACTTTGAACTTGTTGCATTGCCCAATCAAGTTTATCTACTTTCATTTTGTCTACTACTTCTTCAATTGTGGCTTCTTGATTCTTATAAGAGTACATCCGTTTAAAAAGTAGTTGCTGGCCTTCTGTACATTTAGGCAAATCACCTTTTAATTGTTGACGAGCAAATTCCTGTAATTGATTATTCATTTTGATTTTTTATAAAAAGAAAAAACCCCCCACCACCATACCCAGTGACAGGGGGCGATTGTCATATAGATTACAAGTCTATTGATCGTGTGTTGATATTCGCAAGTTTCCACTTTCTCCATTTAATTATTAGATCAGTTTTATACTAGTCATTCTACGAATTGAACTATCCCGTCTTATAAAAATATCTCTTTGAGAGACGGGAGCGGGAATTGAACCCACATCTACTGGTCTTGTCTAATAACTTCGATTGGAAACACAACACAATAATAAAATTAGGATAAGAGTCTAATTTTAATTTGTCCTGCCTCTGCCAATTGGGCTACCCATTCTTATATAGTGCTTGAGTGAATGGGGCAGGTCTCGAACCTACACTGTGGGACGTTTTGACATTAAAGCTTAATTTAAGCTTGAATCCTTAATCTTGAAAAATTTGTTGTATAAAATCTCCTCCTATTTGATTGTCATCAATTCCAATTTCATTTGCTAACTCACGAGCAGCAACTACTTGTTCTTTTAATTCAGTTATTCGAGCTAATACTTTATTCTTTCGTGCAACTGGCCATGCAGCAGATAACTTTTTATTATTCCATACACCCTGTACTACATCCCTTTTGATCATTTGTGTTTGGGCAGGATGTTTGTCGCTATGAGGATACAAAATAATAGGTTCTTCTACTTTTTTAGTTTTATTTGTTTGATATATGGCTGTTTGATATAAATCTGCCGCCTGAGAAAACTCCCAATCTTCTGCTGGATCTAATGTAGGGATGGCAGAAACAATAGTCAACAAATCAATTAACTGTTTTTCCAGAAAGATCAAAGTAACAACTGGTACTGAAAATGTCTTTCCATTTAAAGCTAGGGTTCCTTTTGCTTTAGTATTAGCTTCGTCTTGTTGAACAATACGATCAATATGTTTTGCTAAAACAGTAGTGGCCGTATAGATGGTTGCATTTACATTGCCTTGAACCTTCTTAGATTCAGGTGGAAAAACATCAACAGATTTTCCAGCTTCTTCTTCTTCTTTTGATTGATATGTTTTTTCAAATCCATTAAAAAGTTCTACCTTTTTTAAATCATGTAATGCGTTTGTAAGCGAAGCTTGTACGGATTTCTTACTACCTTGACTAATCGCTACTAATTGATGTAATTTCATTTTTAAACCTCTAACTCCAAATCTGCAATGGGGTAAGTAATTAGTTGTGTTTTTTCAGAATATTTATATAAAACTTTTAATTCGTTTGTAGATATATTTTCTACTGGACACCCAGACATAAATTCGTCAAATGAAAGATAGTGTCTTGGCTCTTCATATCCAACATAAATAACGTATTCATTTCTCCAATTACAATAAATATTATCCCATAAATGCGGCCCTTGATAATTTTTTCTT